>Ga0307928_10001441_pt1 | contig 18025 bp, 13 predicted proteins | sample AceLakmetagen232_FD_201815 | JGI IMG/M metagenome (GOLD analysis project Ga0307928, IMG submission 201815) | Saline water microbial communities from Ace Lake, Antarctica - #232 | ecosystem: Environmental > Aquatic > Non-marine Saline and Alkaline > Saline | place: Antarctica: Ace Lake... | reverse complement strand
ATTGTGATACATAATTTTTCACTGTTATTACTGATAATTTAGGAAACGATTTAATAAATCTTTCTGTTAAATTAATATAATTAATATAAATAGGACGCATGTTTATAATATATATATATAATATATATTATAATGAATTATATAAACTCTATTATTAATAGAAAAAGTAATGAAGATATAATAATAAATAAAATGGATAAATTTCAGAGAATTTTAAATTCTATGAATGATTATATATGTTTATTAAGAACTAAAATACAGATTTTATCGGAAGATCTTGCCGATATCAAATTATTATTAAAATACAAAAAAATAGAACCTAAAAATAATAAAGAAAATTATTTTTATGAAAGTTCAACAAGTATGGAAATAGAAGAAGATGAGATATAGATTTTAAATCTAATATAAAAGTTTGTATCTTGTTTTATCAGAAATTTGCTGAGATACTGCTTGATGTGCTTGCATGGAAACATTATTCGCATCTTTGAAAGCATTAATACTAACATTTACGGCATCAGTGCTTGATTTTAATAGAGTTCTGTTAATAATTGATTGTGCTTTAACAGCATTAACTTGTGTAGAAATATCACCACAAGCACCAGATACATCAACTAAACGAGCAGATAATTCAACTTTACAATCGTCAGTAGCATTTTTTATTTCACCACATGCTGATGAAACATCAATAAGTTTAGAAGATAATTCATTTTTACATTCATCAGTAGCATTTTTTATTTCACCACAAGCACCAGATACATCAACTAAACGAGCAGATATTTCAACTTTGCACTCATCAACAGCAGTTTTCACTAATCCAGTAGCAGAAACACAACTATCAACAGATGATTTTATTAAATTATTTGCTTGTTTGCATTGGTCGACAGCAAGTTTAGTTAAATCTTGACTTGTTTTTTGGTCTAATACTGCTTGATGGACTAGATTTACAGCAGCAGATACTGAGGCGGTGGATTGACTGGTATTTTCATTAGCAATTTTAATACTATCTAACCATTCGTTTTGGAGAATTTCAGGATTATGACGTATATGAATAGTAAAATAACTATTTCCCCATGATGGATCACCAGCAATTGGAGCACCGTCAGCATTACAAATTTCTAATTCTAAATCACTAAATTGAGTATCAGTAGGCATAGTAAAATTTCGGTAAATCGGGCATTTTGCCATATCTATCGTATTATCAGCATTTGCCTCAAATTTACCAGCATTACGGTAAAGTTCGCCCTGCATGGAAATAGTTTTAAATTTTATAACAAAGTGTTTAATATCTCCTTTTTTAAATCCATCAAAATCAGCACTCAATAGAGCACATTGAAATTTATTACATAAAACAATTGGAGAAACAACAACTTTATTAGGAGTTATATCAAGACCATTACAGGTAAGAGTATGTACTTCATCAATGTTAGATTGTGCAAAAACTTGATTAGGAATAGGAAACGCCATTGTATTATATTATATAATAGATAATTTTATTTTAGAATTTTAAATTAATTTAATTTAATTTAAAACTTTTTAGAAAAATCTTTTGAAAATCTTTTAAAGAAGGAAACCATATTCAAATCTCAAAAGTTTAGGTCATGTCGTTTTTTACTCGCCCTTTAAAGAGAAACACATTTTCTGCAACCACCCCCCCTTTTTCAAATCCATACTTTTTTTAAAAAGTTGATCTAAGTCTAAAATTATTTTCAGTATTATCAATAGTTTCCATTCTCGTTGCTTTTGTTTTATCAATATATGATAATTCTCTATTTTTACGAATAAGCAAAACAAATGAAACATTACCCTCTAAACTATCTGCATTACTTCCATCTAAATTACTAAACCGAATTTGAAAATTATTTATGTTAATTTCGGATCTATTTTCTAATTTAGTCCAATTTAAATTAGTAGCAACTGATACTGTTAAATTTCGTATTCTTGTTGATGCTGATGCTGTTCCTTGTTTCATTAAAGTAAATATTCTTTTTGATGTCATACCTTTATTTGGACCACACGTATAATTATGAATTGGAAGATTATCAACATTTAAACAAATATTAATTCCTTTTTTATCAAGAATTCTATTAATTTTTAAAAATAAATCTGCACCCGAATTCAAAGAATTAATATTATAAAGTGTTCCATTATCTGGTTGTAATGTTGTACAATTACATTGTAATAAAAATCGTTCAAATGTATAATCTGTTTGTGTTGGTGGTGTAATATTTAATAAAGTTTCACTTTTTATTTTATTCATAATTAGTGTAGCACTCACATTACCCAAGTGAAATCCCCCCGTTAATATTGTATTACCAGCAATCCCACCTAATTTTTGACTATAATCTGTAATCATTCTATCTTCATCAGTTCCGTATAATAATAATGGAACTGATGAATTCCAACAAACTGCGTTTAACCAGTCCATACCAAAATAAGAACTATCTAAAAAAAAAATATGATTTATTTCAGCAGCAGCACCAAATTTTACACTAATAGAAACAGCATATCGTGTTTCATCTGCTCTTATGCCATTAAAAAAATCAGTTATATTACCTCTTAAATTAATTATTATTTGTTCTGTTTTATCATATACAGTTCCCCCATTTGGTCGCCATGTTTGAACCACATTACCAACATAACCATTAATAATTTCACGTATTTTAAATACAACTTCATTACTTCCTTTTTCAATCTCCCAAGAAATCGGCATTAAATTATCACTATTATTTACACCAAACCAATCTTTACTTTCATCATATGATTCGGTATTTTTATAATTTTCTTGTGATTTTAATATAAATCCACCAAATGCTCGTGTAAAAGTTTGTGGCGCTGTTATAATAGGTAATATAAATGTTGTTTGTGTTTGTGGGTCATCTAATACTCCTCCCTGTTTATTATAAGTATCAAATGGGAATGCTGTTCTTGAAAATCCAACAGATAAAAAATTATTATCTACTGTTGTTATTCTATTCATTGATGGTGAAACGCCAACTACTTTGGGAATTATTTCATATGTCATACTACTATGATTTAACATAGCATTTCCTAATTGTAAATTACCTGCTGTATAATTTTTACAATATGTAGTAATATATAATTCTTGATTAGCATCAATTTTACCTGCCCAACCCCAAGTAAAATATTTAGATTGTTTCATAATACTTGAAATAATATTATAAACAATAGTCCTTTTATCTTCTAATGGTGTATTTAATGTATCAATAACTTCATCAGATGTTGAAGTAAATGAATATTCGCCAGGTGTTAATCTAATTATTTCTGGTGGCATAAAATCTAATTTACTTTCATTTACATTTACTGTTGGAGTTGATTCCATACCATTTTGTCCCCAAAGAATTGCGAATGTATTATTTAAACTGGTAATTTCTTTATACACAACATTTGTTAAACTAATTTTGCTTAAAGCAATTTCACTCCCAGGTTGTATAGATAATGAACGACCAATTTTGGCAATAAATTGATTTGGATTTGAACCACTTGAATTAATCAAAAAAGAATTAGTATTACTCATTATATTATATAATATATAAATATATTTTATTTTTATGTTTTAAATATTTAACATATTAATATTATTTTTATCTAATATAATAATATACTAAACAACATGGATAAATTATGTGATAAAGAAGAAAGTGAAAATAGAATGTTAAAAATGAAAACACAACAAACTAAAAAATCAAAAAAACCAAAACTTGTGGATAAAGAAATGTTTGATTTATCAACGGTTAAAAAAACTAAAAAAATTAATAAAAAATCTAAAAAAAAATATTAATTATTATTATAGTATGGTACAACTTCCAAAAAATTCACCTATGGTACAACTTCCAAAAAATTCACCTATGATACAACTTCCAAAAAATTCACCTATTTTATTTAGACAAAATGCTTTTTATAATGCTTCATCTAAAAGTTTTTCTTTTTTTTTTTTATGTAAAGCATCTTTGAAATATTTATATTTATTATATAAATTTAAATTTGTTTTTATTAAATTATCTTTAATAACTTTTTTAACAACTTGTAGTGTTCCATCTTTTATAATCAATAATGTTATACTTTTTATAATACTGAATAGCATATGAATATATTTTATGCTTAGGTATTTTTCATAATTTTTTAAAATGCTTCTGCTTCTGCTTCTCTTCTTCCTGGTTCTTCTCTTGTTGTTTTTCTTGCTTCTTCTGCTTGTGTTTCAATAAATTTTATTCCAGTAATTGACGGTTCTTCAAATTCTTCTCTTAATTTTAAAATTTTTTTAAATTGTGGGTCTTTTTCTTTAATACCCCTTTGTTGTAAAAAATCTACTAAATCACTAATTCCAGTTTTAAAAACTCTTTCAACTCCTTCTGTTGTTCCTTTTATTGGTCGTCCTCTTGTTTCAAATATTTTTTCTGTTTTATCGATTTTTTCAGTTATTGGTATTTTTATGGGTCGTCCTACACCCCTTTTAACATATGGATTAATTAATAATTTTTGTAATCCTCTCCTTTCAAGTATTGACATTTTTACTATTTCCTCGGTTTTTGTTTCAGGCATTGGAACGAGCATTTCGGGATTTTCATTAATAATATCTTCACCATAAGTAATATTTTCACCAACACTAATATTTAAACTATTATTTATATTAATACTATTTATTTCTGCTTGTTGATAATTATCTAATGGTTTGTTAAATTGTAAAACACCATTCTCTGGATTTTTTTGAATTTCACTTAATAATTTAATATCATCTTCATCTAATGTTTGTAATTGTCTTGTTTCTGTAATTTTATAAAACACTACTGCACTTTGACCTAAATGTTCCGCACTTCTATTATTTTCACCTAATATTTGTGTTCTTACTGAACTCAATAATATATCTTCTGTTAGTGTAATGTTAGTTCCAGAAGAATATGTAAAATAGAATGAACTATTTTTATAATTTCTATAAAAATAACTACACACATTTAAATTATTATTATTTGTTATATAACTACCACTTGGTAATGACGAGGATATTTTATAAAAACTTTGTTGTAATTTAGATGGTACTGTTTCACCTCGTAATTCATCTGTTTGTACTTGGATATTTTGATTATTAAAACCCACATATCCATTCATTAATTGTGGTTGTCCTCTAATAGAATTTGGATAATACGGCACAGGAAGTGGTGTTGGATCTATAATATTATAATTTGGTCCATATACATTAATATTTTGCATATTTGTTTGATTAACGAAAGCATTAAGAGTAAAATAATTTATTCCATTGTATTTTAAATTATTTGTTGAATTATAATTATGACGACTATATCTTTGGTAAGATCTTCCATAATAAGGTTTAAATTGTCTTAATGAAAAACCCAATAGGTTAAAAAAAGATTTATTATAATTTTCAGTAGTATCATCAATATTTATTTTACATAAATAAACACCATCTTGCCCTGGTTCTGTATTAACAGTTTCCTCATTTCTTGTATAAATATTATTGATACCTACCCCCGATAAACTATCAACAATTCCTTTGTTTTGAATTTGTTGATAGAATGCTGGAGAACCTCGTACTGGAACTTGATTTGCACCAAAAGATGGTCCTGGTGATGGAAAAGTGGCAGGAACAGATCCTATACTACAATTTAAACAATTATACATCATGGTTCTATCATTTAACATCGCGATATTTGAACCAATATTTGGATCAGCACTTCCTTCTGCATCATTCGAATTAAATCGTCTTGGTTGAAATCCAGAAGTAAATATCATTCTTGACCTATCATATTTTATTTGAGGACTACCTCCAATATAAATAAAATTCGTATAATCTTCAATTCTTGGAGAAAATATAGGATTTGTATTATCACCATATGTATATTGCCCTACTTCTTCATTTGGTATAGTTGTCGATTGTTCTCCATAAAATTCACTTGTAAAAAAGTCTGGGTTTGTTGATACAGATTGATTTCTATTCATAGAACTCGCATAAGGGTTTGTTGTTGATGCACAATCATAACCCACATTTGTTAAAGAACAAATCCTAAAACAAGTCCTATAATTTTCAGTTTCATAATTATAATCAACTATTCCCGTACCATCACCTTTAAACGTATTATTATAATTTATAAAACCAAATGACATATAATCGGTTCCTAAATATTTACATCCAACTAATGGAATATTATTTGATTGACAATAATTATATATTATTGCATCATATTGTTCTATTTTTAATAATGGGTGTAATCTTTGTGGTGGGTGATTTTCATTAAAATTTACATTCATGTTATGATTTGACCCTTTAATTCCAGTAATAATTTGAGTATTAAATCTACTATACACTTTTATATAATTTTCACTTGTTGTATAATCATTACAACCCATTTTGGCATATCTTGATATAGGATACACTGTTAATGGTCTGCGAAAATTATATCCATTTGGTAATGGTATTCCAGTTTGTGTATCACCTTTAATATCATATTGTTCTATTGACATTACATTAGGACAAAAATGACCGTAAATACTATAATTAGATTGTTCGTCATATATTGTATAATCTGTTGTATCTTCATTTGGATTGTCTTTTCCTTTTGATGATAACCAATTACTTTGGGCGTTATTGAAATCACAACCAAATCCTATGTCCAAATCACATATCCAATTTAAAGTGTCTTTTTCCATTACAACAGGGTCTGTATAATTTCCAATATATGTTTCATTATTTCTAAAAAATTTAGTTATTTTATCTAAAATAATTGAAAGATTATTATTATCATTATATATTTTTACATTCATAGGAACAATAAATTTATCCGGAATACATAAATATTCATTAATAATTGGGTTTATGTCTTGGTTGTCTGTACCATATTGACCTCCGCCAGTATTTCCAACAAGTCCATAATATGGAAGACCATTTATAGATTTATTTTGTGCGAATGATAATAATAAATTTGTTCTAAGGTCTAATTTTTCATTAATTAATTCATATGTTTTTGAATTACTTAATGATGTGATATTTATTTTTGATTTATTTAATATACTATTATCAAGTAAAATTCTAAATATAACAATAGGTGATGTTTGGACGTATTTACCACCTATTATATCTGCTTCATATAAATTCATTGATAAATTACCATTGTAATCATCATAAGATGATATAAAATATTCTTGTTGTGTATTTGCGTTATAAGACCATTCAACACCATAAATATAATTAACATTGTCATTTATTATTGTTAAATCTGGGTTTGTTTTTTTAAATCTTAAAAATCCATTACCTGGCAATATATCTGGTTGTGAATTTGTAAAAACCCATTCAATATCTAAATTTGGATCGGTATTATCAAATTCAAAAGGTTCATAAACTGGGTTATTTTGTTGTAATGAAACAGCAATTGTTGCTGGGTATTCTATTGAAGGAAATGTTGAATTTATTCCACCTCTATATAATGTATCAAAATCATTTAAAAATGGTCTAAAACAGACAGGGTCTATACCTTTAACTACTTGAAATGAACCATTGAATTTTGTATATTTTTTATTCATTTTAAATAATCCACACCCATAAACAAATCTCTCAGCGTCTTTTACAAATAAACCATTACCAAATATTTTATGTTCTTCGTTATTTTGAAAATTGCATGGAATATTAATTATTGTATCCGAAGTTATGGATACAATTTCTTTATCACTATTTTCTGGATATAAAACATCGGAGTTGGGATATTTTTTTATATAATCTGTACTCCACTGACGAAATTTTGACATAACTTTTACATTATTATTTGTTGCATTAAATGTATCACCTTGTAATTTAGAATTAATTAATAATGCTATTTCGTCTGCTGTTTCCATCAAATTATTTTTCAAATCTATTATTATATTTTTTGTATAAATTTCAACATCTGGTATTCCCGTTTCCTCACTCATATCGTATGCTATGAATCCTTTAAATCCTGGTTTAATGTAAGTATATTTATCTCCGTTCGGTTGATTTCGTTTTAACGCCGTTCTTATACCAACTGCTCCTTGCAATGCGAAATTATATATATTTCCATTTCCTAAATCATTATATATATCAACGGGATTTGGAATATCCCAATCACCATAATAAGAACTACCCACATGTGCTATTGTTGAGTCGAATTTAACGAAATCAACTGTTGATTTTAATCCATAAATGCCAGAGTTTTGAAAATTATAATCTTGTCTTTGACTTGTATTTACATTAAAACCACTGATTAAATTTATACCAATAGCACCTAAAATGTTGGGTTGAGTATATGATGTATTATTCGCCCATCTTTGTTGTTTTTGCCATAAAACATTTCCATCTGGGTCTGTGTATTGTGCGATTTCACTATAATTTGTTTGTATCATTGGGTGCACAACACTATTATAACCATTATTATTTATGAAATATCTTACTTCAACAGACGTCCAAGATGAGGTATGTGTATCTTGTTTTGAAACATTCATATTACTTAACTCAACTATTGAGTCGTTATTAGCACTTATTTCTTGAACGATTGCACCTTGAAGTTCTATAACTGACCCTTTTTTTACTATTCTTGGTGGTACTCTTACTATAAAATCATTACTTTTACTATCAAGATTTATCCTATCTTTGTAATTTGCTTCTATGATTGTCGTTTCGTTATAAGACATTATATAATATATAATATATAATATAATATATATGATGAATTTTACAACTGAATCCACTATACTTGACTGTGAATCAGAAGATATTAAATTTTATATAAGTTTAGGAATTAACATACTATTAGGTTCATTTTCTGTAATCTCAGAACTCATGGGATCAAGTAATTGTAAAAGTAATGGTATTATAGATGGTATTAAAAAAAGTATGAGTGGAAGAAATTTAGAAAACTCAAATGAAGAAAATTTTAATCCGTAAATATTTTTATTATATTTCAATTATAATTTGAAATAAGTTTTATTTTTGAATATAAAAATATTAATATATAGTATATTAATATGGATATTCCTTTTATGAAAAATAAATTATTAAATATTGATTTTAAAGAAGAAAAAGAAAAAGAACAAACCAAAACAGATGAGTTAAAAATTGACCCATTAGCAGATATTAATTTATTTGAAACAAAAACAAAAAATAAAGAAGAAGAACCTATTGATAAAAAAACAATTGATGAAAAACCAATCCCCAAAATTAAAAAACCAAGAAAACCAATGACAGAAGCACATAAAGAAAAATTAAAATTAGCACGATTAAAAGGTCTTGAAACACGTAGAAGAAACAGAGAATTAAAAAGAGAAAAAAAAGAAAAAGAAGAAAAAGAACAAGAAGAAATTGTTAAAAATAATGAAAAGAATAATATTAAAAAAAATGTTGATTATTTAGAAACAGCGAAAAAAGTTATTAATAATAATCAATATAAAGAAGAATTAGAAAAAAAAACATATGAAACAGAAATAAAAAATAATATTGAACCAAAACAAAATTCAACACAAAATAATTATAATAATGAATTTAAAAAATTTTATAATATGATGTCCCAATATGAAAATATTAAAACAAAAAGACAAATGATGAAACATAAAAAAGAACAAGAAGAATTAAAAAAACAAAAACAACAACAACAACAACAACAACCTAAAAAAAAAATAAATTATGGATTTTATAATAATAGAAGTAGTAGAAGAATGTTAAAAACTTCAAATGATGAAAATGATTATTTAAAATATTTTACTTGAAAAAAACTTTAAAAAAAAAAACATATTAAGGATATTGAAAAATTCAAATCTCAAAAGTTTAGGTCATGTCGTTATTTGCTCGCCCTTTAAAGAGAAACACATTTTCTGCAACCACCCCCCCTTTTTCAAATTAATCCATAGTTTTTTTTTTAAATGGAAAGAAGATTTTCAACACAAATATTTATTCTTCATTCACATACACTTGTCCGCCTTGTAATGTCAAAGTTTTTTCAACACAACATATAACAACCATATTTCTATCATCATTTGGTTCGGATCTATTTTGTAATCGGTCTATTTGAATTTGAATAGGTAGAGTTCCACATTTTTTACCACTATTAGCAATATTAACTCTCACTAATCTATTGTTTTCGGTAAGGACTGGTCGTTGAAGATTGAAACCCAACACGTGTGAATTTCCAACTGTATTTTGATTAGACCAACCTTGGATACTATCTTTATTAGAAATTAAAGATTTTTGATATAATATACGTCCAAGATGATCAGAATATGCTGGTAATTTTGCATCAACACTATCAACAGTAATATCTTTAAAATCATAACAAGAAGAAGGCATACAAAATTGACTTCCATATGCAGTCATTAATTGATGTAATTTTTCACCCGATGACTGTAAAGGTGTGTTATACAGATTTTGACTATTAAATTGTATTTGAACTCTTTCACCGTCTTCTAAATAAGATAATGCTTTTGAAGCATATTTGCCTTTTAGACAATTAATAGAATTATAAGGACTAAAAGATGTTCGCGTACCTGCATTTGGGATTCCATCATCACCACCAGTACTTGGAGCATAAGGAGTATCACCATTAGTTAATGTATAATTTTTTGTTGGATTAAACATAATATACATTTGTCTAATTGTTTTATTAGACATACCTAATGAAAAATTATATCTTTTAAAATTTCTTACAACTGGAACATCTGATAAACCCTGCATAAAGAAATTATTTGTTAATAAATCACCATAGGTTAAAACTAAACCCTCATTAGACATAACTTTTTCAGTTAATTCCATCTTTGCTTTTTGAGTAGGAACTAAATAATCTGTTAAAAGAACAACTTGATCGGTTAAAATTTGACAAGAAACAACATAAGGAGTTTCAGCAGGGTCAGGAGCAGCGATCCGTAATCGTTGGATATTATCACTATCACATAAAACTCGCTCGTTTGCTTGTGGTATTGGACTATTATTTGAAAATCTAATAACTAAGGATAGTTCATCATCAATTAAATAAGTTGGTAGTTCAAGAGTTCCATATAATTTAGGAAATAATTCGTGTAAATATAAATAAAATTGACCCGTTTTTTCTTCATCAGTAGATAAACAATAATTATTTAATCCTTTATTACTGTCATCAACATCACCAAAAGAATTTACTGTTGGTTGCCATGCTCCAATATTTGGTGTTTCATAAATTCTTTCAATTTGAGATAAAGCAATTTTACCTGGTGATTGTAAAACTTGGTTGGGAGTTCCATTTAAAATTGTCTGTGTTCCCGTATCAGTAATACTATAATTTTCACGAATTCCCATACGAGGAGTTAATACACGTCGTCTATATTCTTGTTTTTGAAAATATGAGGACATAGTTAAATATTGACCTGGTTCTGTATTTTGACAAATTACTTTACCGTTTGCTAATAGACTAACACTTGATAGTAGAGCAGCCACACCAGTAGCAATAGGATAAAAACAGTTATTATTGGATACTGTTGCTGGCAGAAGGATACAAGTTTTTTTATCCAAACTTCCGCCGCGATTCGGAATAATAATTGTGCAACTATCATTATTAATAGATATAGGTCGTAAAACCTGAGTGTTAATAAAATCTAAATTGCTTTCTTCTAAATTTTGTTCTAAACTAAACGATGACATTTTATATAATATATAAATATATAAAAATTTTATAAATTTTAACTCAATTAATTTTTTTAAATTATGGTAATACAACTGGTCCATTTTGACCTATAATTATTCTACGTGTTGATAAAATATTTGTAAAAAGTTCGTTATTTAAAGACGAATTTAATCCAGAATTAATTCTTTGTTGGAAACTCGCACCTCTGTAATTTGTTCCATCTGTTGAACTTACATTGGCATATCGGATCCCAACACCAGCAGAAACTGGTACATTATAATCAGCACTTGTTGCTTCATAAAACCCTCCATAGTTTTCAGTAGAAGGTGAAATTAAACAAGAATTTATCATATTAAATGGTTTAATAGTAGATAAATAATAATAACTTCTTTGAGTTTCATAATTATTTAATCCACTGTTATTTTGTGTATATACCGATTCATCAATAGGATATGTTAATGGAAAAGAAACATTATTTTTTAATAAATCGACAGTATGTATTTTAACACTTTCTGGAACAGTTGATGGATAAATAGTTCCACCTGGTATTTGATTTTTTAATTTACCACTTTGAACTGAATTTTTAGAATAATTATTTAAATTTGTTGATGGTATAAATGAACTCATTATAGAAATCGCATTAGTTGCATTTGGTTGGTAAATATTGGTATTATTTGACGAATTAATAGTGCTTTGAAGACTACTAAAATGTCTATAAGAATATCCAGATTTTAAAATAGGTGCTTCTGGATCATCAAAAATTAAATTTCTAAAAACCATTTTAACATTTTTTAACCGATAAAAACAACCATTATTTAGGGAGGCATGAGCATTACCGACACCATATTCTGAACCGTGATTATTTCCACCGTTAAACACTGCACTGCTGCTATTTAATTGAATAGAAATATTTAGGCGAGATCTAACTGCGGAATATGGAAGAGGAGCAGATTGCGATAATCCAGTATATAATTTTATAGCAACATCTTTTGTGGAATTTAGAGAATGTTGATTTACAAGACTTTTACCACCACCAGAAATACCATATGTACTTCCACCCCACGTTAATTGATCGTCTTGCGACATTGTCATGGAAACAACTTTATTAATAAGATGTGGAAAAGATACTACATTCTCTAATACATTATTCTCACTATCTTCAAATAAAATACTATTAATACACATATTAACACCAGTTCGACAATCAACATCTACAAAACTTTGATTTGGTTTATCAAAATTTGGAAGAATTGATGTTGGTGGTGGGGGGGCACTTGCTGCAGCATTTAATACACGAACTCCTAATGCATAAATATCATTATTATTAACATGTTGTCCCGAACCAGATAAGTAATCAACTTCACATACTAATCTTATACTGTTTAAATCAAGTGCCATATTAGCAGAACCTGACAATTGAAAAGCAAGATTAAAATTACCATTTGACGATGTATATTCACTTTGCCCATTTATAGGTATTGTTTGAGAATTTTGAAAATCAACTAATGACATATTATATAATATTATATAATATATTTTTTTTAAGATTTTAATTATTAATTAATTAAATTAATATAAATTAATGTTTTTTACTAAAATTATTTTCATTTAAGAAACAACCATAACTTGTCCTTGGTTAAATACAATAGTTGATGTATGATACATAAAAAAATGATATAAAAGTGATAGTGGTTGAGTAATATCGTAATTAACACGACATTTAATATTTTTCTGTGATAAATCAACACTTGACCCATATGCTCCAAGTCTGCGAGCAATAGTTATAAATTGTGCTGGATTTCTTATATTTTTCAGTGGAATACTGGTTTCCATAATTGCCTTTTCGGTTTCAATGATCGCCAAGGCATCAACCCTTCCTTTTGCGATTCTTTTTAAACTAACTTCCATATTTGGTGTTCTAATACCATTTATAATAAATTGATAAGAAGCAAGATTCGCAGATGAAGGAGATATACTATCTACTAAAATAGATGAACTCCTTAAAATTTCATTTACACCAATTAATGAATAACAACGACGTAAATCTGTTGGAATATTCATTTCATTAGATAATGCCTGACGATTAATATTTACACGAATATCACGCCATGTATTAAATTGTATTTTTAATTTGGAAGATCTTGCCTGTTTCACCATTGTATCTAAATAACCACTTGGACTTTCAACAACATTGGCACAATATTCCACATCAGATACTTCATACCGCGCAGTATTTATAGTCATTTCAGAAACAGTATTTCGCATAGAATTTACACCAATAGCACCAGCAACTGGGTTTGGAGTTCCACTTAAAGTTAAAGAACAAATTACGGGGTTGCCAAGAGCAATTATACCAGTGGTTCTATTTGCAACTAATATTTGTGTTGTAAATTCAGGAAATCGTATATGTACTCGCCCATCAATCATAGATACAGATGATACAACACTATCTACTAGTTGGGAGGTTGTATTATTAACATCTGTGTCTGCTTGTAACGTATATCCCACACGAATTTTAGAACCAACTTTAATACTACAATTTTCAATATTATCTAATGAAAATTTATTATAAGTAGCAGCGGTGGCAGTTTTGTCTACTGTATTATGTAAAATAATTCCAGTTATTGGTGTTCCAGCAGGGACAGGAGCCAATGTCACTACACCAGAATCAACATTAGTATAATACCCACGTAATCCATAAGACATATTACTTAATGAATAAGTTTGGTCCGCACCACCTTCAAAAGATTGAAGGCCACTTTCCTCATCAAAAGTATATCCAGTGCTTCTTTTTGTCAATCCGTATCCAATTTCACGAACACTTATTGTTGTATCTTGACTGGCAAGACATTTTTGAACTCGTAAAAATTTATTATTATTTAATAGGGTGAGTTCAATAATAACACCACCTAATACAATATTACTTAATAATTCAGTTTTTAATGAAGATAATAATCCCGACATAGAAAATCTATATTGAACTTGTGCCTTTCGTGCATTATCAGTCGTTAAATTATCTGTAAAATTATAATATTGACTTTGAAATCCACCACCACGATTAGGGGGTCGTGTTACTGTTAAAGTATCATCAGCAGCAAATGAACTTGTTCCCCAAATACGTGTATTAGCAGCACTTGGAGTTGCAGAGTTATCACTGATATATTCACGATTAAATAATTGTTGTCGTCCATTATAAATTGCTTGTAAATTTTCATCATTTGAATTCATACCATAGTAATTACGTAATCCTTCATAAATTTCCATACTATCTAATTGTTCTAAAACAGTTGCCCCATCACCAGACCTTAGTGTCATACTCTCAAATGGCATACCACCAATATTTGGGTCAGGTACTACATAATTAGCATTTGGTTGCTTAGTTTTATCATTACCCATTAATAGAGAAAACATTAAGTAACTATCACTTGTATTAATTAGAGGAGCAGATTCTGCACTTAGATTGATAATAATACGTTGTCCCGAGAGATATACATCATTACCTCTTTCGCTTTTAAAAGTGTGAGATCGGTTAGAGGTTTGCATAATTGTTTATATAATATATAATATATTTTTTTTAAGATAAAAAAACTTATTTAAAAATTAATTTAAGAAAAATCCACAATAAACGATTTTTTAGAAATTTTATTATTTTGTTGAGATTTTTTTTTTAATTTATTATATTCTATTTTTTTTTTTAATTGTTTGAATTTATTTTTTTTATAAGTATTATCTCTTTTTTCTTTTGTTTTAATATATACTTCATCACAATCGTTATATTTTGGTTTCAATACTTTATACCAGTCAAAATACTTATCTATTTGACTTTTATAATTATCTTTGTAAAAAGTATTTGTTTGAATTCTTTGACTTTTATAAATATCTATTTCTTTAATATTTTTTTCATTAAATACATATTTGTTTTTATCTCTATAAAAATATATATCTCTAAAATCTTTTGTTCTATGTTTTCTTTTTATTTTATTTAATATTTTATCCCTTGGTATGTATAAATAAATTTCAGTATTCATATTATATATTTATACAATAAAAAAATATTGATTATATTATATACAATGAGTAATGATTTAACAATATTACCACCAGCGAAAGATAATTTTAAAAAATTATATAAAATGGATATTCATAAAAATTTACCTGATTTTCATAGCGGTGTATTAGCATTGGTAATAGGGATCCCAGGCGGAGGTAAAACAACTTTGCTATTAAATCTTCTCGGTAGATTTTTAAAATATTATTATGATGAAATATATTTCATTGGCGGTGCTTTTGCATTTGACCCCACTTTGAAAAGTTTATTAGAATATTATGGTAATCAATCCAATAGTTGCAGTGATACTGTTTTTAATAATATTATAAAAAAAAGAACAGAAATGAATAATGATCCTTTAAAAGGTAATGCATGTGTTGTTGTCGACGATTTAATGTCGCTTCCAGATTTTAACAGTAGGAGTTCAAGTGCAATGGCACGATTAGCATCAATATATAGACACGTATTAGGAGGTGCATCTCCGAGTAAAAAATATCCAAATATTAAAAGGTCTGGTGGATTGTATGTTGTTCTCAATCAACGGTTTCAGAGTTCAATTCCAAGAAATTTACGGAGTTGTTGTAATGTGATCTTTCTTGGAAAATTATCCAATAAAGAAGAATATTTATATGTTATTAAAGAATATTCACTAATGTTTGGAGGTGAAAATAATATGAAAGAAATGATAAAAATTAATAATAGTGAAAAATTCAATTTTTTATGTATATATTTAAATGGTTGTATGAATGAAGATATTATAGGACCATGCATATTTTTAAACTTTACAGAATTATTATTCCCAACAGAAAGATTTAAAAAAAATGAAATGATATTATGAAAAAAAAATATATAATTATAATCTCAAAAGTTTAGGTCATGTCGTTATTTGCTCGCCCTTTAAAGAGAAACACATTTTCTGCTACCACCCCCCCTTTTTCAAATTAATCCATAGTTTTTTTTTTAAAGTTTTTTTAATAATTATCTAAAAAATATATAATATAATATATAAACAATGAGTTATTATTCGCGTAAATTAGGTGGAATTGGTTATGCAATCAATTATATTAGACAAAAACAAGAAATAAGGAATAATACAGCAAATGCTAAACAAGAACAAGAAATTCAAAAAAAAAAAGATAAAGCAGCACAAAGTGAAACATTAGATAAAACAATAGGAAATAGTGCTTTTAGTTTAGGAGGTGTTTCTGCATTACCAGTTATTAATAAATTAATATCTATTGGTAAAAAATTAAAAAATATAAAAAATACAGAAGGTGAAAATGAAAATGAAAATGCCGAAGAACCACAAAATGAAGAAGGAGAAACATATAATGATTATGAAGAACCACAAGATTTTGAAGATATTGAAGATTTTGAAACAGAGATCGGTCCAACACCCATGAGTGATGCTGAATTAGAACAATTCAACGACCCATTTTTACGTGAAAGTGAAAATGTTAGAGGAAATCTAAGATTTGGCGATACTGAAACATCAAACATGCCAGATGAGGCAGATGTAAGTGAATTACCAGAAACAGAACCAGAAGATTTAAATTTTTTACAAAATACTTTATCAAATACTGTTTTTGGAAAACAAGCACCAAAAAAAATATTTAAACCATCGGGTTCTGAGGGTGCTGGTGATAGTAATGTAGAAGGAGAAACGGGTGGTAATGATGTGGGAATTGAATTAAATCCAAATACATTAGAACCAATAGGTGAATCAAAAATTGAAACTTTTGACAATATTCCAGAAGCAGATGATGATTTTCAAAATATACTAAATATGGCAAATAAAACAGGGTCATTTGCCCCCGAAGCAGAAATTGTTGGTGGAAATACCCGAAATATTACTGGAACAGTAAGCATTGAAAGTATTGAAAGCGCTGAACCCACTGAACCACTTGAACCAGATGGATTTGAAACAATTGACGAAGATCAATTAGATTTTAATGATTATGGTCCAAGTAATTTAACAGAAGGTGGATATGATTTACAACGATTTACAAGAAGTGGTCAAGATATGGCAAATCAACAATTCGGTGGTGATTCCACAATTGCCCGTTTAGGAGGTGGTAATCAAGAATCACCAGCAGATGGCGTTGAAGGGTTAGATGATACAGAATCGGTATTTTCACCAGATAGAATTTCAAGTGATATTGGTAATATGGGTGATGTTGAAACAGAAGTAGATGTAGGTACAGAAACTGCAGAAGTGGGGACAGAAACGGCAGAAGTTGGTACAGATGTAGGGGTAATTGCTGGTGAAACTGCACTTGATACGGCGGCGGCATCGGCAGATGTAGTTGCTGGTGCAACTGCTGCTGTACCATTTGTGGATATTGCCACA
>Ga0307928_10001440_pt1 | contig 18029 bp, 33 predicted proteins | sample AceLakmetagen232_FD_201815 | JGI IMG/M metagenome (GOLD analysis project Ga0307928, IMG submission 201815) | Saline water microbial communities from Ace Lake, Antarctica - #232 | ecosystem: Environmental > Aquatic > Non-marine Saline and Alkaline > Saline | place: Antarctica: Ace Lake... | reverse complement strand
TGATATTCCCAGAGTTCTTCAAAGAGTTTGAGACCTTGTGTGTGTACTTCAACCAAGCACGAATGATTAAAGAGCAGTGTATCTTGGACGATTATTACAACCGGTTCCAGCACATTACCCGTCAAACGTGGGCTGCTCTGTGTAGGACAGCGAAACATCAGCAGACGTATATGCCGAAGATCAACGATTTAGGGCGGTTATACGAAGCAATGCCAAAGCAGTATAAACAAGATATTTACGTTCATTGCGTGAAGTGTAATGGTCATGGCAGACTCAGTGTCAGGTCAACTTACGAGGGCAAGTATTCAAGCAACCAGACGTTTCGATGTACCTGCAAGGCTGCTGATAAGTTCAAATGCAGTATGGTCACGCTGTTTGATGTCATGGGAACGCTTATCCAGGATAACAAACTTATCATCGTTGATGGCACGTTAAAAGATCAGACCCAGAAACACAATGTGGTACTGAGAGTTGAAGATAAAGATGAACATAATCCGCAAGAAAAGATAATAACGGGCATTGACATGGTGTCAGTATGCTCTAAATTCGAACAGAAACCGCCCGTAGAGGCAATAACTGTTGTTGTCAAGAGTGATGACAGCACCCAAGAGGAAGTAACGGCTTTCTAGACCCCTTTACGGAGCTTTAACGGGCATTTGTGCTAGACAAGAGTAAAAAGAGAGGAAAAATATGATGAAAGGTCGCAAGGTTAGTTTATCAGTAAATGGATGGGGTTACTATGTCGGTGAAAAGGATGAACCTGTGTATGGAACACTCCTTATGTGGGGTATCGGCAAGCCTTTTGTTGGAACCGAAAGAACGGTTAAATATTATGCTGACGAAGAGATTAGTTTCAGGAGAGAGGATAATACAGGCACAATAGCGATAGTTGAGCTTAAAGATGGTCGTGTAGTGAAACTTGACCCGTCACATATTCGGTTTATTGACAGGAAGGAGAATACAGAATGAGTGTTTACATTGGAATTGACAATGGAGTAACTGGGAGTATTGGAGTCATTACAACAGAGTTTACGTTGTTTGTTCCTCAGTTCACCAGGAAGGAGCAGGATTATACTAAAAAGAAAAAGAACATTACACGGGTGAATGTAGTTCAGTTGCGTGAGTTCTTATTGCAGTTCGATGGATTAAACCCGTTTGTATATTTAGAGAGACCAATGGTTAATCCTAAGATGTTCATTGCTACAACCTCAGCTTTACGGGCATTAGAAGCGACGTTGAATGTCCTTGAATTTCTGAAGTATGGTCATCAGTTCTTGGACAGTAAGGCTTGGCAGAAGGTGTTGTTACCACAGGGGATTAAGGGTAGTCCTGCGTTAAAGAAGGCCAGTAAGGATATTGGTATTAGAACATTCCCACAGCACGAGCCTATTATCAGAAAGCAAGGGGACGCAGACGGGCTACTTATCGCGGAGTATTGTAGAAGAATGAGAGGATATGATGGCGCGAATAGTGTTGATTGAAGAATATGACAGATTGGACGAGCATTATATTGGTCTGAAGAATACCCTGGAACACATAAGCACAATGGTTGACGACCTTGAGCAGCAGCTAGTGGATGCTGAAGCAGGAATAACAGCAGCAGAATGGAAAGCAATCGAAGGTCAGATGAACGCTATTCGGGATCAATGTATTGTATTTGAAAATTAGTATAAAGCCTCGGCACTTATTATCGTTTGTGATGTATGCTAACTAAACAAATAAACACCTTATAGGCGAGTAGACGCTTTTAGATGGATTATGATGTGGGTGTCGGGGCGATAACAAAAAAGAAACAATAACCGAAAGGAACGAGAAGAATGAGTAAGAAAATTACAGTAGAAGAAGTCGTGATCGACGGAGAAACGTATGTGCCAAAAGGATCACTGCCTAAAAATGTAGAAGATTACTACATAGTACGTACATACACGGCAGGTGTGTTCGCTGGTGAGATTGAATCAAGGGACGGGAAAGAAGTTACGATGAAAAACGCTAGACGTTTATGGCGGTGGTCTGGCGCTGCATCATTATCGCAACTAGCTATGGAGGGCACGGTTAATCCATCTGAATGTAAGTTTCCATGTGAGGTAACTACGGTTATCTTAACAGAGGCTATTGAGATATTGCCATGTACTGAACATGCAATGAAAAGTATTAAGGGAGTTAAGATATGGGCGAGTTAGAAATTATTTCCGGTAGCGGTTCCGGTTCCGGTTACGGTTCCGGTTCCGGTGATGGTGACGGTTCCGGTTCCGGTTCCGGTTCCGGTTACGGTTCCGGTGATGGTTCCGGTTCGGGTGATGGTGACGGTTCCGGTTACGGTTACGGTTAATAAATTAACAAAAACAGATGGAGGATATGATGAGTGACGTAGCAAGAGAAAAAGCAAGTGATGCAAAACGGTTATTATATAACCTGATTATGCAGCTTATGCCAAAAAACAGCAGTATCAGCGAATGGGATACCGAGGAACAAGTGGATTCGATTGTTGATAATATTATCAATGCAACGATTGCACAGGTGAATTCAGGATTGAATGAGATTTAACAATTAACAATGAGGAGTGATTAGATGAATATTTTAGAGCGTAGAGATGCTATTAACAAAGCCAGTGAACTTGAAATTCAAGCAAAAACCACAGGGAGTGTTATTGTTACAGTTAGCGAACACGGTGGGGTATTTATAGGTGACAAAGGTTATGATATTCCTGAGTTGATAAAAATTAACGGTACGCTGGATGAATTGCTAGAAGGTATAGACGCGCCAGAATAATGACAATCACATTAGGAGCGGATTATGAATGTAGAATCGGCTAAAATGATAGTAGATGCAATAGAGTTTATGACTCTAATAATATCAATAAGTGGACTCGGTATTGCAGCGGCATTATGGTTTGGGAAGTAACTAATGACACTAACAATCATCTCATACCTATTACTATGGCAGATGGCAGTATCCGGCGCGTACTGGACACAGTTCCAGGATCAGTTGCCATGTGCTGATTATCCTTATAGGGATGAGGTGGTTATAACAGATGCAGAATGGATAACATTGGAGGATTAGAAGATGGATATAGAGATATTTCCAGAGGTTGATAACAAAGTAAAAGCGACGACCGTTACGATACGGGGTAAAATGCAAGATGTCGAAAACTTACGCATATGGCTAGAGCGGGTTTTACAGGTAACGATATTGGTAGCACCAGACGTTCAGTCTGTAACAACGATAATAGTGAGGCCATAGCAATGGGTAAACCACAGTATAAAAACGCAGCACACGTCATATCTCATTATTTATCCGAGATCATGGACATTGTTGAGACTCATACTGATACCGATGCTGATATTTCCCTGTCAGACATTGAGGATGAAGTGCGTTATTTACTACCAAAAATGGTAAAGGATAGCGAACGAATCAACAAAAAACAGGAGGCGACCGATGAGCGATAATTTAATCAAAGTAGGCGATACAGTTAGCGTTACTTTTAATGGCGCACAAATGACATTAGTGCATTATGGGGTTGTGTTGAATAAGCCAGTTGCGACAGGTGACTCGTGGATTATACAAGATAGCAATAGCGGTAGGATACATTATATTAGCGAAGGATGCACGATAACTAAGAAAATAGAACAGGAGGATTGATGATGAGTGATACAAAAAAACAGCTATATAAGATTTTAAGTGACCATACGAGCGTTGAAAAGAGTGGTTTAATACTGAACGCAGAGATTTACTTACAGGCAATCGCGGACTGGCACGATGCTAGTGTAAAGGAACAGCATGACAAGTCATATGGTGAGGGATTTGAGTCTGGCGAAATAAGGGCGGTTGAGTTTCTATTGCCACAGAAAGAGAGAGCAGCATATCGCAAAGGCAAGGCAGAAGCGCAGGGCGGTGAGCCATGGATATTGATACGTGTAGGTCGTGGCGACATGCGCTGGGGAGTTGTATCAGAAGATGACGCAATCAAATCAACTGATGACTCTACAGTAAAACCATCAATCAAGAGATATCAAGATGGCTCATACGCTAAAGAAGTGAAAGACAAACTGAACGCAACATGGCGCAAGCAGCATCCAGCCAAGCGGTATGTGACGAAATCCTGTAAGTGGACTACTTGGGATAATGATAACAACTGCTGGGAGCGTACTACAGGTTTTTCATCAACATGCAGGGGAGTGGTAGACAGTAACACAGACAAGCTCAACGCAGCACACGAGGCTGAGGTTGAGAAACCGAAGTGGATAGCACACAATAAATATAAATCAGGTCATTACCCCCGAAAGCAACTCGTAACAAACTATAGCGGTGAGCAGGTGTGGATTGATGAGGATAAAGCCAGCCCAATGGTTGACCTGTTTAACCAGCTAGATGAGGAGCAGGGCGATGAGTCTTAAGCAAGTAAGGATAGACTGCTTGGAAAAGAGATGCAACAAGCTACAGGCTGAGAACAATCGTCTACAAGAACAGTTAGACGCTACATATAATGGAGAGAAAACAGATTGGGCTATTGAACTGGCTGAAACTAACAAACGGCTACAGGCTGAGGTTGATAGTAGGGATAAGTATATTGCAGAGTTGGAGGCTGGGCTGAATAGAATATCAGGACATACAGATTGCATAGGTCCGGGTTGTCCTTATTGTGAAGATAATGAGATACAACACCCACCGACTGCTGGCGCTAGATTAGCACAGCAACTACTCAACCAGGAGGCGTGATGAGTAATATAATCTGTCCTTTTTGTGGTGAAGAAGATTTTGATTTGATTGGATTAAAGCACCACCTACAGAATCATTGCGAGGAATACGCTGCAACAATCGGTGTCAGTGCTACACCAGATTATAAACCAGAAGAAATAGAGGAGGCTAGTGATGATAGCGAGGATACGCCATGAAAGCCTTTTGCATAATTGTGTACCTAATCATGTCGATAGCAGTAGCGGTACTGGTGCATGCGCTATGTACCAATCCATATAGTCACGAGGATATGGCAGGAGAAACGAAACAGGTTGAGAGGAGTTGGTGATATGGATGTGAAAGAAAGACAAATACTGTTCAACGCTGAAATGGTACGCGCTATTTTGGATGGTAGAAAGACGCAGACGCGGCGACCCGTGAAAATACAGCCGCCAAACGACAGGTGCAAGCTGATGACTTGCGTCAGTTCAACAGGAAATAAGCGTGATGAGGGCAAACACCATTGGGCTGAACTTGGCGGCATTGATGGGCTGGACATACTGCCCGGCGGTTCGGAATACTTCACAAGCCCGTATGGGTACAACGGCGACAGGCTTTGGGTTCGGGAATGCTTTGCTTTTGCTGGTGATGTAGCAGTTGAACCATGCGAAAAAAAGGATATTCTATATCGCAGTGGATACCCAAGTAATGTCAGTTCAGAGTTTGAGAACGTGCCGCAGAATCCAGACGACATTTCATGGCGACCGTCAGTTCATATGCCACGTTGGGCGTCACGCATTACGCTTGAAATCAAGAACACCCGAATTGAACGGGTGCAGGAAATTAGTAGGGCAGATGCAAAAGCTGAGGGTTTCTTCCCGTCGCCATATAATGGACTTGAGAAGTACGACCATAAGTTGTATGGAAACGCAGAGAATGCGTTTGAGGCATGTTGGGAGTCGATATATGCCAAGCGCGGTTTCTCATGGGAGTCAAACCCGTATGTCTGGGTTGTTGAGTTTGAGAGGATTGACCAATGACAGCTAAACAAACCTTAAAGGCGAACGGGTATCGATTGGCTGATACCTGTGAAAATTGCAATCATTATTCACATTATTTTTGCCCCGATGAAAGCATTTGTCAGTTGACCAGCGAAAAGATTGACACAGTTGGTGTTTGCAATAAATATAAGAGCTGGTTGGACGGTTCAGAAACGGAAAGTGAGGTGATTGATGATAACCATAAACTGTGATGAGGTATGGAAAGACGCTACTGGATATGAAGATTATTATCAAGTCAGTAGTTTGGGGCGAGTGAAATCAAAGGATCGCATAAGGCGTGGAAGGTATGGTCAAAATCCACTCAAGGGGAAAATATTGAAACCTACATTAAATAACCGATATTATCGTGTTGTTTTGTGCGTTCAGGGACACGCAAAGATGTTCACTGTTCATAGACTGGTTGCGCTGACATTTATTTCCAACCCAGAAGGCAAGCATGAAGTAAACCATATAGATTGTAATAGATTAAATAATAGTGTTTGTAATTTAGAGTGGTGTACTAGGAGTGAGAATATGCGCCACGCGCATAAGAATAACCTAATCAAGTACAAACCACATAGAATCCCTGTTGTTGGCACTAATATTCTCACAGGCGAGGTTTTGGAATTTACATCAATGCTGCAAGCTGCAAAAAGCGTCGGATGTCATCCTGGTAATATTAGTAACTGCTTCCGAGGTGTACAGCGCATGAGTGGCGGTTATATATGGAAAAAAGTAACTCAGGTAGAAAGTAACTATGCAAGCAATTAATTGTGAGAAATACTGGGACGAGTGGCAAGCAATACCGCGAGAGGATAATGGTAGGCTGGCTGGATCAATAAGTATCCTTATAGGCAAGGCGCATGGGTTTATATGGGTTAATGCAACAGTCGATCTAAACGCTGTAGCTTTACTAGAACAGCGCACTGACGAGCTGATGGCTGAGGCTGGGTGGACACAAGTACGCAGAGCCGCACACTATAATGCGCCCGGTTTATATTGGGTTAAGGCGTGGTATAACAGAGATTGCGCTGGTTTTGAGTCAATACAAGAATGGGAGAATCAAAGTACAACAATCCTCACACGCAAGGCTGGCACTATTCTAATCAAATCAGAACCAGAAGCCCGCGCGTTCTGCTGTTATTGCGTGTTGCGCTGGTTGCAGGAGCAGAAGGATGACACCAATGGATAACATAAACAAAAAAGGTAAACTACATTACTGGTCATTTTGTTTTGTGTACACAAATAACGGCGAGACTGCCTCGTATAGATGGGGTACGTGTGGAACTGATAATAAGTTTGTTAATGAAAAAGTTCTAAAAAACATGAGGAATGCAGGAGGGTTAATGAACGACGCATGTTTAATGAGTGTGAGTTATCTTGGATATATGAATTATGAACAGTGGTCTGGTGTTAGTCAGGAGCATACTAATGAACAGAAGTAAAGACATTACGGTCAGTCTAACACCTGTTGAGATAGATCATATCATGCACCTGGTACTAGAAGAAGAACGTATCGGCAGCTATTCTGGCAATAGAGAGCAGTTTCTTAAGATGATAGAGCGGATTAAAAACAAGCTGGATTATCGGCAGGAGGATAAGTAGATGATAACAACAGACCATAACACGCCATGTATAGAGCGTATATAGAAAGGCAAAACCATGATCTTGTCACGCACACGCGCGCAACTAATAAGGAGTAGATAGATGGTAGAAAATACGGGCAGTGTAATTGATAACTATAATAAGATGTTGGTTGACTTGTCTGAGGCTATAAACAAGGCTAAACTTCTTCTTGTGCAAAAAGACATTGAGATAGTAGAGCTTAAAGAACGCATTGAGTGGCTAGAGGTAGAGTTGGAAGATGAGGACACATAATGCGAATAGCAATCACAATTATAATACTCATTACAGGCATGGCATCAGCCGAGCCTACGCACTATCGCAACACCAACCATCTAACACTAACCTGGCAACCGTCAGCATATACGATGGCGTATCAAGTCTGGCAAGATGACACTATGGTCGGCACGGCGTATTTCCATGCTTATACGGTCTATCTGACGTTTGGCAATCGCAGTCGGATCAGAGTCGTGCCAATAGGCTATGACGGGGTACCGTATCCAGCACAGGCAAGCGTATGGTCAGACTGGTATCTGTACGGGCTGCGCATTCATCGAGGTAGTCCTGGCGTCGTGCTGAGCTGGCCTAGTGATCTGGGTGTAGTAACAGTGTATCGGTCAACAGATATGTTGTCTTGGGAAGCTGTTCAGTCAACAGCAGATGCACAGTGGGTTGATTACCAAGCGCTGAGTTATGATAAGGTGTTCTATAAGATAGGTATACAATGAGAAAGTCACATAAGCGTAAAGTACAGGATCGTAAAGGAACATGCCCGTATCGGTGGGATAGTAATGAGGCATGGCATTGGCGGTTCAATAGAGAATACTCTTATAACAACACTTGGTTGAAGTTAATGCTAACAAAGAAAAGAGAAATACTGAATGAACCATGTATTTATTGAAGTGACACCACCTGAAAAAGATGATGGCGTGTTTACGCTGTACGTAGAGGAAAGGTTGACAGAGGAAATTGCTATACCGCTCAATGTAAGAGAAGGGTATGTCATTGATGGAGAGGTTAATTGGCTGGTCACTCTTGGCGATCTCAACAATAAAGTCAATGAGTGCTTTAATAGCTTAAGCAATCAGATTACTAAAGCAATCCTCAATGACATTTTTACTGACGATAATAGACCAGTCCCATTGAGTAGGTTATTGCTGAATATACAAGAAATAGAGGAGAATGAAGATGGCGGTTAAACAGTTAAAGGACGGGAAATGGTTGACTGATTTCAGGGTAATCGTATCCGGTAAGTCAGCCAGGAAACGAAAGCTGTTCGATAGTAAAGTAGCAGCACAGAACTATGAATCGGTTATGAAAACTGATGCGTTACGTGGTAACCTGAGTATCCGGCAAGAGAACCAGACACGGTTCTTTGCTGTAGCGCAGCAGTATGTGGAGGTATATAGTAAGCCCACAAAAAAGTCATGGACCCGTGATTGTATATCCATACAACACATGAAGGATTATTTCAGAGATGAGTTGCTGGTATCTATTACACCCTTAATGATACAGCATTATTCTATACACAGAATCTCACAGGGTGTATCGAATAGTACCGTCAACAGAGAACTGGCCTGTCTATCAACCATATTCAATCAGGCTATCATATGGAAGCTGTTTGATAAGGTTAATCCAGTGAAGCAGGTAAAGAGACAGAAAGAGAAACCTCGTGACTACGTGATCCTGGAAGAACAGTATGAGATGGATGCCATTAAAGCCTGTCCAACAGATGAACTGAAGTGGTTAATGGTAGCAGCACTCAACACCGGTGGAAGGTTTAATGAACTTGCACAGTTGAAGTGGAGTCACGTTACCAGGGAGAACGGTGTGTTGTTTACTGAAACGAAGAACGGGGAAGATAGAGCAGTGCCTCTCAACGACGTGACAGAACGGTTGTTCTATAACACCATCCCGAATCGTGGTCCATATATATTCTTTGGAGATCATCCGGCAATATATTCAACTATGATTAAGCAGCTTGACAGGGTGATTTATTATACTGGCATACCCAGGATCAGGTTCCATGACCTCAGACATACCTTTGCTACCAGGTTACTTCAGGCAGGGGTAGATATTAGAACAGTACAGGAACTGTTAGGGCATAAGAGTCTGGCAATGACAATGAAGTATACACATTCAAACCAAGCAGTGAAATCGTCAGCAGTGTCAAGTCTGGTTAAGCAGGAACAGGGTAAGATAATCTCTCTGGCGGTAGGGTAAAGAAAAGACCTGAAGGAACGCAGGAGTTTATATCATTTGTCTCGGCTTGTTTAGTAGAAATAAATCTAAAACAGTCAGCCCTCGTTTATAAAATTACTCTGTTGTTCGTTCAGGTCGTATATTCGTATCTAATTATTGGCATCTGTAATGTCACTCAACACCATTGCTGATATGTCATGTACTGCTATCAAACTCAACTCACCACATTCACAAGCAGCCTTGACTAACGCGACTGCCATCGTCTTGGTAATCGTATTCGTAACAAACGATTCCATCTCACTCTCTTTACCCATCTCATTGAACACTACATCAGCGTACTTGTCAACTAAATTAACATCAATCTTTTCCATCTCTACTTCATTCCTCTTTTATATTTCTATGTATTGTTCTGCCGATAAACAATCCCAAGTCACATCTTCCCAGTCATCGTTCATTCTACACCCATACGATATATGTGCCGGAGAGAACAAGTCAGGGGAACTTTCCGTATAAGGTATCTTATAATCATGTAATTGTCTAGCTAAAGATAGGTAGTAGTCAACACCTGCACTCAGAAGCCCTCTCATGACCTGCTCAGAGCAAAACACACTGTTCTTAAGGTGTAGACGTTGCTTGGCATATACAAGCCTTCCTAAGAAGCCGAACAGCCCTAACCAGTCATAAGGCATATTGTTATCTGCAAAGCAGTATGCAACGAACCTGGCACGGTCTGATATATCGTTATGGCTGGACCATTTGTTGTACCGGTATATCTTCATAACATGACCGGCATTGACATACTGTTCCTGGAGGTTCACCATCTTTACAGTAGGCCATTCAGCAGAGGCCGTGTATATACCAAACCCTGCAACCATAGAGTGCGTGTACTGTGCATCAACCACACCGAACCCCATAGCAACCTGTGCTTTGAAGATCGCTTTGCTAATCAAGTTGATCCGGCCTTTATTAAAGCCATGCCAGTTATCAAAGTTCACTGGTTTACTCAGTAATAAGTCTCCTGCTCGGAGATTCTGTTTAAGGAGTAAGGGTACTTTCATCCGTATCTTCCTTACCGATAATACCAGCAAACGCTCGTTGCAACAGGTCAACCAGTATATCGTCCATTGGATTGGTTGTTTCTTCTGCCTTTGCCTGTAAAGACAAGAGCATATCTTCAATTGACTTTATGATCGAGGGTGACATCTGAGCAATATACTTCAGTACCAGACTCAATACCACCTTCATTACCCTACCATTAATCGCTTCTTTCAGATTCATCTTACTTTTCCTCTCGTTGTTTATTTATCATAATACTTTAATCAGTAACCCTACTATCGCTATTACTGAACCTACTACAGCGGCGGACATAGGCCATGTAAACCGTACTGGTGGATTTTGAAGATGTTCACTATATAAGAAGCATCCATTTTTTAGCGTGTGTACTTGTATATGTGCCATCTTTGCAATTACTTTTCCAACTTTCTTCGGGTCGTCACCATCACCATTCGTAAGTGCTTGAGCATCTTCCAGAAACTCTTGCAGAAACTCCTCAGTAAGAGGTATCGTGTTCGGCATGTTGTTCGTCCTTTTCCATTGTTCGTGTTCGTTGTTGTATGTATGCTATTTCTTGCGTCCTGTCCCCTTACCACGCCCGCCACCTGTGCCACCACCTGCACCGCCTTTGCTACAGCCGCCCCTGTTGGTACCACGTCCACCCTGTTTACCGCCGCCTGATCCATTCTTCGCTGGTCTTGTTCTTGTCGCCATCTGTTTTCCTTTCGTTATTGTAATTATGGCATCTCAAATAGTTCTACGTTGTCAACAAACATCTCAGCGTTACGCGCCCAAGAGGGGTATATCCTCATCTTAAACTGAGTTGCGTCGCTTGGCATGATGAATTTACTACCCTGGAGTACCTGACCTGTTTTCCATATTGGTATTTCTACCAACTCCCAGTCATTAACTGTTTCAAAAGGTAGGAACGCTGTATGATTAACGCTTATATCCGATGCAGCGTCATCAGCCTTAAACCAATACATGCTGTATTGTGCGAATTGCCATAAGTCTAGTGCGTCGCCCCTCTTGACCCATAACCGCAAGATATAGTTTTTATCTTTATCGATGGCAGCCATAGCAGCGGAAACAATCCAATCTCCCGTACCGTTTGTTCGTACCATCTTAAGGCAGCTTGTAGCACCATAAAACTCGTGGTCTGCGGATGCTCCGTTATTCTCGATTGAACTGGTACTCATTCCTGAATCAGCATAAGCCCAATCATCAGGGATATTACCTGTGAAGGCTTCCATATCACCATTAAGAACTAAGTTGGTGGGGTGAACATCGGTGTTCGCTGTTAGTGTCTTAAAGTAATCACTGTATCCATAGAACTCTATCTCTGAGATACCGCAGTACGTAACATTCCAGTTATATGGTGTTGTCAACTCAATCGTTACAATGTCTGTTTTCTCACCAAGTGCGGAGGGAAACGTAAAACTAGCGGCCTGTTGACTACCACCACCATCATTTGAGTAGTATAAATGATTTCTGCCCAGTGCATGAGTATTAGTTAATCCAAAGTCATCACCAGTATTAGTTAATATTCGATAGGCTGTACAGGAAGTATAAGCAGCATCATGTACTGTCCATTCCTGAGCAACACTGAATCCTGACAGGTTGACATATCCCTTAAACGTGCTTGGTAGTACAGAATCTACAACGAGCTTACTCCCCGTATAGTTTGGATGGACATATGCCCCACCATCATTATAGAAGTTAGCTGTAACATTCACGCCAGCAGGAGTCAACACTCCATATATATCAATCAGGGGCCAGTCGTTCGCTACTGACTGTGCGGTAATCCACGTATTGACCGCCTGAGCTATTACAATTTCACCAGCATCAAAAGCTGCTCGTATCGAAATAGTACATACAACTGGAGTTGCACCTGCGTCAGTAATGGCTGTATAGATGACACCAAGCGAAGTCTGTACAGTCGCTGCTGATGCAGCATCATTCTCAATGTCATTAGAACCCGCACATACAATATAATAACCGGCTCTCCGCCACAGCGCAAAATTAACAAGGTTCTCCCAGTCACTAGCTGTTGACCCTGGTACGCCATAATTGTATCCACGATGTGGTAGTTTATCTATAAGCATATCAAACCAATTACCACGAGCTGCATCGTCGCTTACTTGACCGCTGAGTATACTATCACCAATACCAACCACTCTGTTTTGCCCTATCTCAAACCGTAGACGTGCTCCAACGCCGTCAACCGTTCCATCTTCACTTCTTGAGGTCAGCCAACCATGACCAGCATCAAACTCGTCAGTTCCGTCAAGCACCGTTTCCGGGTAGTTTGTACTGACGTAGTCAGAGCCACTTACTCTGAGTAGGTCTTTACTTAATCTGCCGAATGTTCTATTAGTATCCTGTCTAGCCCAGACCTGCTGCAAGGCGCTCTCAACCGTATCAGGACTGTAGTACCCACCAGCGTCCTCAATGGCTATATCAGCGTTAGGTACAGGAACCGGATTAAACATCCCACCCATAAACGAGGTGTCTCCATCAGGAACAAACAAGGTCAGTGACAACAGCACTAGCCCTAATATCAACAGTTTCTTTTTCATCGTATTCTTTATCCTTATGTTATGGCGTTATATCTTCGCCTAGTTTGTTGACATAGTATTCGATATTTATCATTACAATATAAGGCTCTGCTGTTGGATCGCTTCCACCATCAAGCGCAACTCTCGAACCATTCAAAGCAATCAAGTCATCCTGTGAAATACTTGCTGCTGCTATTATACCTGTTGTTTTTACAATAGTATTTGCTGTTGCAGGAACAGCTACATCACCGAAGTCAATAGTTCCAGAAGCACCAGCACTAACAACCTCACCAGCCGCAATAGCTCGCCAAGCTGATGACCACTGCACCTCATCGCCTTCACCTATTTCATCAATGCCCCAATAAACCTCTATGGTAATATTTTCAGTAGTATCACAGTCCGATGGTACTTCAAAAGATGTGTGCATATCGTCATCGATAGTAAACTCATAACTCGCGAATATATCTTGCAATGCCGCTGTTGGTCCAGAACTGCCGGGGTTGAAGTCACTCAGCGGTACTGTAAACTCTTTCTTTACTCGTGCAGTACCAACAAGTGTAACCGTGCCGTCAATTCCTATCGCTGTATAATTAACACCTTCTCCAATCGTTGCAGAGCCAGATACATCAAGTATTCCGTTCTGGTCATACGTTATCAGTTTGCCATTGACAGCAGTTACCGTTGGCATTACAATACCGTACCCAGCAAGCGTGACGTATTGAGGTACTGTGATTGCCGCCTCTGAGAAGTAGTTACCAGGCTCAACCCATACAAGAATATGGTTGCCAGAAGCAGCAACGGCAGCAGCAGCAGCCAATGCCGCAGTAATAGTTGCATGATCGTTACTAGACCCATCTCCAACAGTGATTAACTGGCTATCAGCCGTTGTTGGTATTGGCACTGGATTGAACATACCACCCATGAACGAAGCGTCACAATCAGATGACAACAAGACCAACGTGAAGATCGCCAGACACATCGTAAATAATAGTTTCACCTTCATAATTCACCGCTTCTTCCTTAATCAAAGTCCGGAAAACTGATATGTAATTCACCGGCTGCGCCTCTTGAGATTATCTGTATCCAGTCCATAGTTAGTTGGACAGGAACAATAGTCCACATGTTCGCTGGTAAGATGTCAGGATGTGACGGTAGCGTTGGTGGTGTCGTTCCCTGATAAGAACCCTGGAACACTTCACACTCTACCGTTGCGTACAGCCTGGCATAACGTCTGCCTTCTGGAATCACAAGGGCTGTGTTATCGTCCAAGTATTCGTAGTACAGTGGAAACTCAACCACTGCACCGGTACTAATCTCAACCGTATTCCCCAGGCTGCCGTACCGTAAAGGCAATGCGTTAAATCCTGAGAAGTTCAGATAGTTCTTTGTATCTTTCATAATTCACTCTCTATTGTTTCTTGTTCAGTATTTCTATTGCTTGTGATCTTGACATTTTATAGTTACGGCTGCGTTTCTTTTTCCCTCGTTCATCAGGGCGTGGATTGTTTATAATATCTTTAACCTGTTTGTATAGCTTCTTCCGCTTGGCTGTAAACTTCGCAACCTTAAGCTCCTTCCATACATCCCTCAAATCCTTACGTTTACGAGCCATCTCAAGACGTTCCTCATTCTCTGCATCAGTAATCTTGTCTGAGTTCTTCTTTCTGCTGAGAAGGTCTAACCTATCATAGAAGGCTTCAATGGTCTTACGGGGGGCATACTGGTCTCTCAGGAAGAACCTGCCAAGTATCGGTATGTCACTTGGCTGATCTGACTTCTCTGATTTACCACGTAATGCGTCAACAGCAGTGTGCGTGTTCCTATACAATCCACCAGATACCTGATTGAGTACATATTCAATCTTTGCCGGTGACAAATTCAGAACCTTACCCATTGCCTTAGCAAAGTCTTTCGTATACGTAGCAACCTGATCTTCCGGTAACTTACCCTCGGCTGATTTTGAAACAATCGGTCTACCAGACCAGCTCTTGTTAGCAGCAACATCCATTGGTACTTGAACAATAGTAGGCCATCGAGCTAAATCCTTAAAGTTCCGTTTCCACGCCATTCCCATCATCTCTTTAATTGAATCAGGGTCTTTGCGATACAGGCTATCAGCCAACGCTACAGGAATACCCTGGAAGATATGACCAACAAGGAACGGGACCGGTAACCTTATGATTTTATTACCAATCTTAAAATGTATATTATTCCACTTCTCATGTGCGTCAAGTTCCTTCCACCATTCCTCATCTTTGTTGTAATACCAAAGTGCCAGAGCGGGCATAGTCAGGTACGTAATCGCGTTTAAAGTAGCCGCAATCGGACGAGTCTTAAACGTTCTAGCGGTCTTAGATATGTCCTGTGCGCCAGCGTTCCAGAACGGTATAAATATATTAGCATACTTCCCAATAAACCCGTGCCTAGTGAAGTTAATTGACTGGTCACGAGCAGCGTTTATGGCATATATGATTGCGTCAGGGCTGCCTTTACCGTATTTCTTTTCAGCAAACTCAAGCGCCTTCTTATACTCCTGGATACGTGGGCCGGATTCTGATACACCAAAGATTTCACGCAGAACGTCAATCGGGTGCTTCACTGTTTCAATAGCAAAACCCTTAACGCTGTTTGCCAGTAATTCACCCCGTAAGTGCTGTATCTGGCTACGGTCTTGACCACTTAACCCTGCCATCTGTCCGCCAACGTCTATAAACTGCTGTGCAGCAAAAGACGGCTTGAACCCTAGTTTCTTTGACAGTTTCGTGGTTGATAAGTAACGGAATGTACCAATGACTGTGGTAAGGAACGGTATCTTCGCATGTTTCGCTTTGAATGTAATGTCCATAGCGTCTCGAATAGGGTTAGCACCAAGACTAAATGACGGGTTAAGTTGCGTTGCGCCCAAGCGCTGTAATTTTGGCACAAAAGCGGCAATTTTACCAAGCAAGTTTAAGGTAATCTTATCCAACCCCCGCAATGCCCTGTATAACATCGGTTCAACCTGATAGAATGTGCGCTTACCATCGACAACTAGACTAATTACATTATCCTTACCGCCATATTCCTTAGCGTTTGAGAACACAGTAAGTATTTCATCCCACTGTTCCAGCATTTCGCTTGGCATTCCTTCACTTAAATCCAACCCGAACTTATCAGCAGCGATCTGTAGAATGTCTTTCTTGATCTGCTCTGCACTGAACGACGTTGCTTGGCGCGGTGCTGGTATCTTCCAGATAAACCTAGCTATACCTTCTTTATTCTCACTTAGTTGCACTAATGACCGTGCAACTGCCGCCTTTTGAGCTATTGCGATAATGTTTTCGGTCTGTTTAATCATCTGTTCAAACGGATCAATAATCTCCCTGCCTGAACCTTTAATTGCATGAACGCCCTTTGCCTGGTCGGTAACACCTTTGCCACTACCTCCTGCTTCAGACACAAGTTCACCCTTCATAAATGCCCGTGCAAACGGAACGTATATCGGATTCAAGGAAACCATTAAATCAAGTTGGTCTTGCTGTAACACGCCTGTGTCAACGAGTACCTGTAATACACGCTGGTTCCATAGCGTGATCTCTTTTGCCACTTCCCGCCATGCAGGATTGTCATACTGATTGAATACGTGCAACGCATCTTCTTTTGATATACCAGAGTTGATACCACGTTTCTCAAGGTTGAGCGACCGCCAACTAACAATATACCTTGTGAATTCTTTAATGTCTTTAGCGACAGGTGCGATAACTTCCTTCAAGCCCTTACCGGTAACCCTGCCCCATACATCCATTGTGTTTCGCAGCACCATTGTACGGGCTTTTGAACCACTGGTCATAGTAAAGGCAGTCAATAGTTCTGCTGGATTCTCGGAATCTTTAAGGCCTATTATCCCTGCTTTCTTAATAAAATCCTCAACAGGTGCATACTCGGTATCAAACGCTGACCGGAACCATAACCAGCCATCACGTAGAGTTTTCTTAGCAGATCTGCGGATAGGTTTCCGGTTAATCATTGCTTCAACACGAGACTCAGCACCCTGATTCATATACCGTTGCATCCGCTGTTCGAGTTTCTTGATATTAGAGAATGCCTTGGGATTGTTGTTCTTGAATGTAGTGTTAAACCATTTCAATGTAGCAGGGAAATGATCCAATACGAACTGGTTGCTGAACGATACGCCTCTGATGAACTCAGCAAACCCCTCACCACGATACCCGCCGTTTGGTTTACGTTTACCATACAGTTTCTTACCAACTGTCGTAAGCTCCTCATAGATAGCCTTGTTACCGCCGGCATCTTTACTGAACCGTCCCAACACTTTATGGTCAATATGATGACCAATCTCATGGGAAGCAGTCAGGAGACTACGAACATCAACCATCCGAATACCCTGAGCTTTTGTCTGATAATGTCCAAGTGATTTACGGAACGGATGAGTAAGTTTCCCTCTGATCGGAACGTCAAATGCGGTCTCTATCCAAGAGATAATGCTCTGTTTCGTAACCGGCTTGCCTTTACCTTCAGCTTCAATAGGGAATTGCTGATTAACATTCTTATGATACTCAACCTGTTCAGCCGTAACGTCAGGGGATTCCAGTACAGACCCGTCAATATCAGGAGTATCATTTATCTGTTGGTCAACAGTCTTTACGGACGGTGCTGTTTTGGTAGGTTTGCTTATTGACTCTTTGCTTGCTGGCTTTTCTTCAGTCGCAAATAGGTCGCTGTTTCCTTTGCTACTTGCTTCTGTTCTGCCGGAGATAATGCCTGGTAGGGCCTCTCTGACTTCGGAATACGCGTCCTGTTTGATCTTTTCGACATTCTTGCCACCTGCTATTTCCTTTGCTGCTATATTTAATATATCACCGATCTCTGATTTCTGCAA
>Ga0307928_10001439_pt1 | contig 18030 bp, 18 predicted proteins | sample AceLakmetagen232_FD_201815 | JGI IMG/M metagenome (GOLD analysis project Ga0307928, IMG submission 201815) | Saline water microbial communities from Ace Lake, Antarctica - #232 | ecosystem: Environmental > Aquatic > Non-marine Saline and Alkaline > Saline | place: Antarctica: Ace Lake... | reverse complement strand
CTATTAGATATAAAGAGTGGAATATCTGAGAAACTGAAAGCTATTGATGACTTTTATAAGATAACAGACTTTTTAGATGGTGTCAAGAATACGAAGAATAAAAAGACTAAATTCAAAGATAAAGTACCAACTGAAAATGAGAAGACACCAGTATTACTATTATCAGACTTACATTTTGGAGAATTAATCCATAATAGAGAAGGTTTGTTAATATATGATACTGAGGCTGCTCAAATGAGAATGGAATATCTTGGAGAACAAGTCTTAGAACATCTAAAAAATAATCAAAATAACCATCTATATATTTTAGGACTTGGAGACTTTGTTGATGGAGATATGATTTTTAAGAATCATCTATTCAGAGTAGAGAAAGCAGCAGTTGAGCAAGTACAAGACGTTGTAAAGTCTATATCAGCTATGATTAAGATGTTAGTAGCAAATGGTATCACTGTAGAAATGCATAATGTACGAGGAAACCATGGTATCACAAACTATAAAAATATAGAAGAAGATAACTGGGACAACGTTGTATATGATATGTTAGCGTTAATCTTTACTGATAGTGAAGATGTAATGATTAGAAACTTCAGAGGAGAAGAAGGAGAAGTTGTAATCAATGGTCGTTCAATAATATTAAGTCATGGATATAATATGGGGTCACAGATTAAAACAGCAAGTGGTCTTAGAGCATTTAGAGGAATCTGTGGTAAATATGGATTAGATACAGGAGATATTGTAGTAGTTGGTCACTTACACGAATTTGGTGTAGAATCAGACCAAGGAAAGATATTGGTCAGAAATGGTTCAATGGCTGACGCAAGTGAGTACGCATTTAAACTGAATTTATTCTCAGTACCAATGCAGACACTGATGGTATTAGAAGATGATGTACCATATCCAATACTTATACCATTGGAATTAGAGGGATAAGATGAATGCAATAATGGGTTATATAATAGGAGCACTAACAGGTGTAATAATATCTATAGGCGTATTTTATCATATAAATATAAATAGTAGAATACGTGATTTAGAGATTGTAGTATCAGACTTTCCAACACCTGAAGAATTTGCTAAGAAGATTATGACAATGAAGATGCCAATAAGTGAACTACCTAAAGACGTAGTAGAAGCTATGAGAGAGGAAGCACTTAAGACACCACAAAAAACACAAAATGTAGATACAAGTTATCTAGGATGATAAAATGAAAGAAAAAATTAGAACTATTAGTAGTTGGCACGAACTTGTGGACTTTGTTGAGGATATTAACCCCAACAAAGAAACTGTAGTTCTAGTCGGATGGCTCAACGAGATTTATAAAGAAAGAACTTATGTTAAACAATTAGTATTTTCAACTATGGATGTTAACATATTAAAGGAGAAGAATAATGTTAAAAAAACTAAAAAATTGGCTAGAAAGCCTACTGTTAAACGTACAACAAAGTGATAATGATGATTACATACAACGTATAGAACTTTTACTAAATGAATTAGAAGCTAGTAATAATGTAAATATAGATATGGCTGAGATTGTTGCTAAGTTGAATGATGAGAAGAAAGCATTACAACTATTAGTACCTGTACCAAAACCAACAATCACTAAACCATCTTGGCTTAAAGGCTATATGAGTTATAAACCAAGAAGAAGATTTGTTAGTAAGAACTTAGATATTACAAAACTGTTTACAAAACCACAATACTGCTTTGATAAATCGACTTTACTATATGAATTACTTAAGAAAAACAACTTACTTAATGTAGAAAAAACATTTGATAATATGAAGAAGATTATGAGACTTATTACAGGTATGATTACATACGAATATGATAAGACTGATAATTGGAGACCTATTACAGATATTTTAATGTTTGGTAAAGGAGATTGTGATGATTCAGGCGGAATTGCTATTACAAGCGCACTTGGAATGGCTGGTTGGAATGAAGATGAAGTATTCGTAGCAGCTGGGTGGTTCTATAAAAATAATGACTTAGATAAGAACAACAGAGGCGGGCATGCTTGGGGAGTAGCTAAGTGTGATGGTAAGTGGTATGTACTTGAAGGTACAAATAGAACAGCTATACCAAGACTATGGTCAACATGGAAAAAGAAATATGAATGTTCTTGGGGAGTTTGCAATTGGCGTTGGCAGGGTATGATTTCAAATGGCAGAACTTACTTGTAAGCAAAAATCGGCTAGAACTAAGTCGAAAAACGCTACATTAACTATTAAATGTGATAATTGTGGTATAAAATTTAAAAGATTAAAATGTCATATTAATCGTACAGACTTTAAAATTAAACACCACTTTTGTTGTATTAAATGTTATTGGAATTTTAAAAAAGGGAAACCTAATATTGGATGTGCTGGAAAACAAAGACCATATATGAAAGGAAAATTACATCCTAATTGGAAAGATGGACGCACAGAATATCCAAGTGACAAAATTAGAAAAAGTTACAAATGGAAAATTTGGAGAACTAAAGTATTTAAAAGAGATAAATATACTTGTCAGTTGTGTAATAAAAAAGGTGGAGAATTACATCCTCACCATATGAAATTTAAATCTTTGTTTCCAAAATTAGTATTTGTAGTTAAAAATGGACAGACATTATGTAAAAAATGTCATATGAGGTTACATAGAAGATGATTAGAAAAAAAGTAATTAGAGTAATAGCTGCCTTAGTTGATGATGAAGGTTTGACTAAAGCAGGTTATGAATGGCTCTATGATGAACTTGGAATAACTAAAAAGGAATTAGATGAAGAAAATGAGTGAATGGAAAAACGTACCGAAAGACTTAGATAAATACTTTGGCTTTGTTTATTGTATAACAAATACACTAAATGGTAGACAATATCTTGGAAAAAAGTTTCTTTGGAAAGATAAGAAACTTAAACCTCTTAAAGGTAAAAAGAATAAGAGACACTTCAAAGTTGAGACAGACTGGAAGAACTATTGGGGTAGTAGTAAAGAACTACTTGAAGATATAGAGAAGCACGGTAAGAAGAACTTTGAAAGAGAAATACTCTTACATTGTGAGACTAAATGGGGCTGTGCTTACTATGAAGCTAAGATGCAGTTTGATTTAGAAGTATTATTTGACAAACACTGGTATAATAATTATATTGGTTGTAGACTAAAGGGGAAAAAATGAAAACTATAGATGATTGCTGTGATTATGTTTATCCAACAGAAGTAGATGATGTAATAGCTTACAGTAAAGACCCAAAGCTGTTGATTCGTTACATTCAAAAAGATATTTGGAAACCTGTGAATAAACAGTGTCCACCATATCTGAGAATTTATCACCAACAAGAACCAATACAGTTGTTAATAGCATTTCCAAACTATAATATTCTGTATAAAGATGAGAGGACTTAAGAAAATGACTAAGAAAAACGATACATTTATAAAGGAAAGAACAAAAAGAGAAGAAAAACGCTTAGATAATATGATTTTAGAGTATATAACCGACTAGAAATCGATACATTTATATACTAGAACAAACATAATAGTAGTTATGGACAAAAAACAATGTACTCAGTGTAAAAAACATAAAGGACTACATTTATTTAATAAACCAGAGAATAAATGGTGTATGTTATGTGTTCAGAAGAAACAATTATACAATGAGAACTTTAATAAGAAGAATAAACCATCTTATATGTTAACTATTATAAAAGCAAGAGCAAGAAAATATGGTATACCATTCAATTTAACAAGAGAAGATATAGATATTCCAGATTATTGTCCTGTATTAGGAATACCTTTAGACTGGAGTGATAGAGAACATACTCCAAGTATAGATAAAATTATTCCAAAAAAAGGGTATATTACTGGAAATATCGCTGTTATGAGTATGAAAGCTAACAGAATGAAGCAAGATTCGAGCTTAGAAGACCTAGAAAAGCTAGTAACATGGTTAAAAAGCGAAACATTTAAATAGTAGAACTAGCTATATAATATATACAATGGTGATAAATAGCCACTAAAGACAATTCTATGTGATTTAAATAGTTAATATACAAACATAGAGATTGTCATCAAGTTTTTGACTGAAAATCAGTCGAAATTAAATAAAACATACCAAAAAAGGTGATTAAACATGAAACAAACAAATGAAAAAAGCATTATGAGTAAAGTTGCTTATGGAGTTGCTACAGTAGGAGTTGCAGTAGGACTATTAGGCGGAATTGGCTACATAAATGTAAGCAAAGATAAGAAAGTCGCAGAACAGGCACTTTTAGACAACGCAGTAATCGTGGAATCACTTCAATCCCAGCTATCTGATAATAGCATTACACTTGAGAGCTTCAAAGCTCAAATAACAAATTTAGGTGTAGAATTGTCAGATTTGTCGGTAAGAAGTGAAGCAGACGCAGCAGTAATTGATGCATATGCTAAAGAAGTTGCTGAATTAAAAGCAATCGAAGAAGTACCAGCAACAGAAGCACCAGTAGAAGTTGTATTCAATGGATATGATGAAGAGTTAGATAGTATTGAATCATTTAGCTTTGTAGAACTGAACGACAATCAAGTTGAGAAACTAGCAGACTTAGAAGTTGAGTTTGACGGCGAAGACGTTGATGTTAAAGAATTCTTAACAGTAAAAGGAGACTTTGAACTTGAGAAAGAAGTAGCATTTAACTTTGTTGATGAAGATATCGTTTATGAATTAGAATTTGATTCTGGTTTAGACTTTACTAAAGATGATTTGAAAATCTCAGTTTTAGGCGAAGAAATGGAAATCAAAAGCTATGACACAGATTTAATGGTTGTTAATAGAGCACCAGAAAAGATTGCTAAAGAAGGCGATGTTATTAAGGGATTAACTATTGTACAAATTGGCGAAGACGCTATTATCGTATCATACGATGGTGAAACTGAAATCGTTAGTACTAGTAAGACTATTGGTGACTTAGAAGTTAGTGTTGAAGATATATTCTATAGCGATGTTGCAGAAAGAAGCTTAGTTAACTTAAGAGTTGGCGAAGACCTTGATGAGACTATCGAAGTTGATGATTATGTCGACGAAGATGAGTTATATCAATATACAACTATCGATATAGCAGCTGGTAAGATTGTAATTAAGTTAGTAGAAGATGTTGATGAAGTACAAGAACTTGTATTACCAAACGACTTTGCTAAAGTAAGTTATGCATTATCAAGTGAAGACTATAATGATGTTAGTGTTGTTAAGAAAGATGACAAACTATCAGAAATTAAAGCTGACTTTGAAGAATTTGACGCAACTAAAGTTAAATTTGAAGATGGAAACTGGACAATCGAAGATAATGATGGTGACGACTTAATTGTTACTGGCATGAATCTAGAGTTAAAAGACTCAGACTACACTATCGATTTCACAGACGATACTCAAGTATATGTAGCAGATATTGAATTCACACCAAGCTCAATCAACAGTGGAGTTGGCGACGAAGACGAAATCTACACTACAAGTGCAGGAATCGTTATCGAAGATAGAGATAGTTGGAATGAAGACGACGATGAAACTGTTAAATTATCAGTTCCAGAGAAGGCTGTCAAAGCAAAAATCTTTGTAGAGTAAAATCTACATTTTTTTATTTTTTTTCTTTTTAATTTTAAGAAGATGAAACAAAAATTTACAATACTAAAGCGTGGTAAGTGGTGGAACATTGTTAATTACATTCGTGTGTATATAGCTATTTCTAAACAACATAAGATAATATACGTTAATTGTAAGAAAGATGTGTATGCTCTTAGAGCTCGATAGGCTTGATTTAAGACGTTTTATTCTAAACTATGTCTTACTATTCCAAATCAATAATAATGGACAGGATGAGACATATGACACGTTTAAACGTATTCTAATGCAACATTTCTTCTATTTACTTCTTTAAGAACTCTAATCTCTATTTCTTTTGATAATACTACGTCACTTTTATTAGTGTTACATGTATGACATGAAGTTACTAGATTAGAAATAGTATGTTCGCCGCCTTTTGATTGTGGATAAATATGGTCTACTTCTAATTCTTTAGCGTCTTCTATAGAACTTTTACCACAATAAATACAAGTAAAAATATCTCTTTCAAATATTCTAAAATCTGTAATGTAGCCATATGATGCTCTTGTTCTTCTACGATTCTTATCATATTGTACTTTATTTATCTCTTTACATTCATCAGAACAATATTTTCCGTTAGTCGATTTTGATAGATATTCTTTATTACATATAGTACATGTTCTCTCAAATCTATTAATATATGTGCATTCCTTACTACAATAATTACCACTCTGAGAAAAAGTATTAAACTTTTTATTACATCGTTTACAACGTTTATTATATCTAGTTATCATTATCTCACCTTAAAAAATTATGACTCCGAAGAGCCATTAAATTATTGATTTCTACTTTGATATTTCTTTGTACCAGTATTCGCCAGCATCTAACAGAAATTTACCAACAATAGTTAAGAATCCTAATAATGCTGGATTACTTGTAGCTAATGATGCAACCAATAGTGGTGCTCCTACTTTAGCTATTTCTTTAATTGTTTTCCAATTACCTAAGAACCATTCTTTAAGTTCCCATCCGTCAAATGTTTGTGATTTACTAATTACTTTTGGTTTTACCATTTTTTTCACCTTCTATTTATATAATAAGCTTATTGATTCATAAGCTGGACTTGAATCAGCACTTGATACTCTACTCATGTTAATTTTAAATTTTAAACTATTACCAGGTAATGAGAAGTCATGTACTTCTTCTCCTTCTGTTGTGTCATATGTTTCCCAAGTGACACCACCATTATTACTTACTTGATATGAATCTAAACTAGTAAAGTCATTTATACTTCTTCTTAATTCACATTGAGTTGCTTGTTGGTCAGATGTATATGTTGATGATATTACATTACCACTTATATCTCCACTATCTAATCTTAATACTCCTTCAGTTATAGCTGTACTTGAGAATGTTGCTATATATGATGGTGTTTCATCAAAGAATGTTGTGAAACTGTCTGACATGTCTTGAGGGTTACTTCCACCTGTTACTTCATCTGGATTTAACTTTGGTATGAATAACTCTGATGCGTTCTTTAATTCTGCTGCTAATGATACTTTAGTTGTACAGAAATTACCAAGTGAATGTGTAACTGTCTGTGCTTTATAATAACCATCTATGTTACAATAAGGAACTGATACGTTTATTAACTCTCCTGGTCTAAGTGTTGGTAAACAAATAGATGATACATTACCTAGACTTGGATTTAATATACCTTGTTCTAATTCATAATCTGCTCTTGATTGTACCTTACTCATATTTTCTAATGATGAATCAGTAACAATATTGTCTTTAATCCATAAGTTAGTCTGTGAAGCAGTATCATTCTCTGTCTTAACTGTTAATATATTACCACCTTCATCTTTTCCATAGACTATTACTCTATTTAATATATCTGTGTTCTCTGTTCCAAACTCTCCAACAGTAACTAGATTAACGCCATATGCAATATTTGAACCAGTATTAGTTATAGTCTCTGATAAGAATGTTCTTAATACCCATTTACTACCATCGTATTCTATATAACATTCTAAACCAGCAGCTTTACAAAAACCTGTTATAGTAGTCCAAGCTTTCTTATGTTGATATGTTGTATTAACAAGATATGCTGGATAAGTTGGTACTGCTACGTCCCAAGTTACTGACGCTTCTGTAATATCTGTTGCTGGAACAAGTGTAGCTTCTGCCCATGCTGTTCCATTCCAAAATGTAAGAGTTAAATCTGTAAAGTAATTATTAAATATTCTTGCTATACTGATATCTGACCTTATAGCTGCTTCTGTGCCTGTTATTGTTCTATCAACTATCTCAGGGTATGCTCTACCTTCTATATTAACAGTAAATCCACTACCTGTAGACAAACCATACTTGACGTTATCTATCTTTGCTCTAAATATCTCTGTTGTCGCATCTGTATCATCAGCATAAAATTTGACAGTTTCTCCACCATTAAACTTATTGAGAAATATTCCTCCAATATTTGTTAGTGAAAAATTAAAGTCGCTTATCTTACTTGTAGCTGCTCTCTTAACAGTAGCATTACTAATCATATAATTATCAGCTAAAGCTCCACCATACGTATCTAATACGGTATAATCTACTGCACTATCATCTGTGATGACTATCTTAGAATAAGTCTTAGCATCTGTTGGTATAAATATCTTTGGTGCGCTAGTTCCACCTAATGTTGTTCCAGCCATTATATAGTCGCCTCTGCTTTTAAGTCGAATGAAGGAATCCACACTCTCCAATCGTTATAACTACAAGTTAAATCAGCCCATAGCCATATTGGTACGTTTGAGTCTTCTGGTTGATTTGATGCTAAAGTTATATAAGTGTCGTTTACCATTAGTGTTGCTCCTACTTTACTATTATCTGTGTCTACATAAAGGTCTACACAATCTGCTGACCCATACATCTTAATAGAGAAGTCTAAGTTATCTCCATAATTAGTAGTTGTAACGTTAATCATAGGATAAACTAATGTTTGTCCGAATGGTGTTACGTTTTTAGCGTTCTTATCATTAGGATACCAATTAATGTTATTAATATTTGGTGGTAAGTCATAATCATATCCTGAATATGAATACTTTAAAACATTACTTATATTACAAAAATTATCTGCTGAGTGTGCTCTAATTGTATCTCCAGAACTAATACCACCTAAATAATTATAATCTATACCAGATATTGTGACATTGCCTGTTTCTCCATTCTCTACTTTAATAGTTACATTAGTATAACCACTACCAGCTGTTAACGCTGCTTGCACTGCTGTTGAACTTATAGTTATGGGACTCATAGTATACGTATAAGCTATACTAATAAGACTTGCTTGTAAAGCTCCTTTCTCTTCACTATATCCATATAAAGGCACGTAACAAAAACCATCTGAATCTGCTGTACATACTGCTAAATAAGTTGTTATAGCATCGCTCCAGTTACCATCTCTATTATTTGAATTGAATGTTCCTGTGTAATTCCATTCTTTAACACCATCTAATAGTCCAATTTCCATCCAAGGGTCAACTGGATAAGTTGTTGACTCTATTCCTGTTATAGTCATATTAGCTGATGTAATAGTTGCTGTTTTTGGTAATCTAAATAATCCTACTTGTCCTATTGTTGCGTTTGTTGTAATGTTAGCGTTCTTAGTAATTGATGTGTCATTAAACTTTGTTTGATTATAAGTACTTGTATCAGACATTAATCCTAAAGTGTTGCTTAAAGTAGTACCCACATAAACTTTAACACTATCTCCAGCTCCACTAACATTTAATGTAAGACTATTAAAATCATCATTTTCATGTCCTTGTATTTTAAATGTTTTGTTTTCAGCTCCTGTATAATTTAATTGTAATGTTGATTCACTATCTGAAGTTGTACGAGTATGAAATTGTGATACTTCTGCATCGAATTGTGTTGAAGTAACATCACAACTATAATTTGTACCAAAAGCTGTGTTACTATCATCTATACAAACATAATTATCACTTATATCATACCAAGACAAACTACCAGCATATAAATATCCTAAATCTCCACACACTGATAATGGAGTAATTTTAGTGACTGTTGCGCTCTCAAATGCTATTCGTACACCAGCTGTAGTCCAATGTGTTAATGTACCATCAGTAAAATCTGAACACCATAAAGTATCAGTTGTATAATCATATCCAACTTCATAACAGTAACCGTAAGTATCTGATAATAATGATTCACTACCAGCAATAATATCAGTAACTATAATAGTCTCATTAGCCGATGTGAAATATAAATTTGTGCCATCTCCCGTCATAGACTTTAAACTTGTAAATGGTGTAGCATATGTACTAACAAATCCACCTGTCTCATCATGTATTGATATGTTATTAACATCACTATATAATAAATAATGATAACCATCTGATATATTATAATAATAATCTATAACACTTGTACCTACTTTTCCTGTTATTGTTGTATATGCACTATCATAAGTTGGTGTTCCATCACTTCCAACAGTCCAATTAAATATATAACTACTTTCATAACCATATAATTTATCTGTGTTATTATTACAAGAAAAGTAGTTACCATTAGATGTACTAAGTGAACTAATATTTCTATCATAAGCGTCAATACTAGCATTTAAAATAACTGAACCTAATTCTTTTGTGATAGGATTTGAAAGTGTTCTAACGTCTACTCCATCTATTAAAAAGTCTACATCGTGTATTGGTACAGTTGTTGAATTTAACCATTCTGAATTAGTTGTTCCATCGTTTCCTCTACAACTAAATGTCCATTCATCTCCTGTTGATATATCTGCTATTGGTACATTATATAAATTGACATCTACACCTTCAGTGTGTGATGTTCCAATATCTACTGATATATTATTTATCTCGTATATCTTAGTACCAACATTAGGAGCGGCACCAAAATTTACATATATCTCAACTGTATCATCATACAGTGATAAACAATCTGTGTTTGTTATAGTTATTGTTTGGTTGTAACGTGTACCTGGACTTGTACCAGCACTTGTAGGTGATATGCCAGTATTTGATATTCCCCCAACTTCATCTACACAATAAAATGCAAAGAAACTAGCGCCTGGAGATGTACCAGTATTTTCTAAATCAAGATTAAACGAAAACTCACTTATATCTGGAGATTTAAATGGTTTAGATATGTTATAATATATTCTTCCACCACTTACTCCAATACCTGTATAACCAGCATATGTAGCTGAATTACCATCATAAGCATATTCAGGGTTTTCTATTTCATAATTTGGAGTTGATATATTACTATAAGTTATAGTTGATGCTCCAACTTCATATCCACTAAAGAATACGTCATCTTTATACCATATCCAATTGTAAGTAACATCGTCTCCACCACTACTTGTAACGTTACACCATCCTCCTAATTCATTACTATTAGCTACTATATCATCATAACATAGATTACTAGCTGTATCTGTTTTAATTGTAGAAGTCTGTGTTGTTGGAGGAGTGTCAATACTCCACCACATAGCTTCTTCATACATTGGTATGGTAGTTCCACCAGCTAATTTGTTCCATGTTCCATTATAACACTGAGCATCAGTACTATTAATTGGATTTGGATAATCACTATATAATCTAAGTAGTAATGTATCACTATCATAATTCCAACAACTTTCTGGTATTGTTACATTTATTCGTCCAGTATTACTTACTTTTATTTCCCATAATGAAGTTGCTTGATATGCACCTTCTGGTTTAGTATAATTCATATAAGAATTTGATGTACTTGGAGGTGAAGTATAATCTGTTGCACCATATGTGTCCCAGTCTCCATCTATTGTTTTAATATATGTTGCTCCTGCATCCCAAGTTCCATCTTGTGTATATGTTCCTGTACTTAATCCACCACAAGCAGTTGCAACATTTGCGAACTCTTGGTAACAAAAAGAAGTTGTTGGTGGGTCAAAGATTCTAACAGAATAAACTTCATAATCAGAAGTTGGTCTATAACGTACGATAAGCTTATCGCTAGCTGTTTTCTGTTGAAATAATTTAGAATAATAAGCGCCTTCTTGCCATTCGATTTTCATCTTATGACCGAATTCTTCTGGGCTTGTAGCTATTCGTGTCTCTCCTGTATATAGAATATCTCTATATTCAAAATGTACTATCTTACCAATAGCATTAATAACTTCTACTTCGTGTGTTACTGGAAATAATCTTACATCTGTTACTGTAGAATCAAATGTATACGTATCTATTGTCGTAATATTATCTTTCCATATAGAAGTTCTTGTAATTGTTGTGATGTCATCTAATGTTGTTGTGGCTAGTTCTCGTGACTTAGCACGCATTTTGGTAGTACCATCAAACAAGTTTACATACTCAGTCGCACTGAGTATCCAGTCTTCGTTTTCCCAAACATAAAATTTAGAATTTGTTTTGCCAATGTCTAACTTAACATTCTCTGGCATGAATATATATATTGATGAAATTAAAATTACTAAAGTTAATATACTACTTAGTATTATTTTTGTCTTACCAGCTTTGTTCATTTCTATTCCTCTACAAGTGTCATAGAATAGGCATATTTCATACCAGCATCGTTACTTGTGTCTTTAATAATTAAAGAACCTGGGTCTAATATGTATGTTCCATTATGTATACCATCTGTATAAGCATATGGTGTTACTACATCTAAAGCTTCTATCGCTGCTCTATTTGTTGATAAAGTAGCTGCGTCGTCTCCAAGTATTATACCATTCATCTTTAATTCCCACTGTTGTGCGTTTAATCCAATTATTTTAATCTGTGTTAGTATCTTACCAATAGTAGATTTTCTAGTTTTTTGTCTTCTTGTTGGAACTATACTTGTAACGTTTAAGCTCACACTGTTATATACTATTGTTGAATTATATTCTGTCATTATAAAGTCCTCAACTCTCTTCTTAATTCTTTTGCGAATTCATAAGCAAATGCTCCTGGGTCTCCATTTACACCTGATACACTAACACTCTCTATGTTTATTGACATATTAGCACCATTACCTGTATTAGGTCCTGTAAGTGGTACAACCATCTCAGGTCCTTCTTCTCCCATAAGTGCGTTTGTTGGTTGTGTGATTAATCCACCCATAGCATACGCTTCTCTGTGGCTTCTCTTCCACGGTCCGCTGTCTGACCATTTATTGTTTGCATAATCTGAAGCTTGTGACCAACTATCAAAAGCTGAAGTTTGGACTTTTTTCATTGCACCTATAGCATTTGTGAAATACCATTTCCATCGTTTATTGTCTTGGTCTCCACCACCATTATTTGGGTCAGAAGGGTCATCATCTCCACCACCACCATTACCTTGTGCGGCTTTTAGTTCGTTATATAAATCTATAGTACCTTGAATACTGTTTTGATGTAATAAATGATTTTCCAATGCTTTCATAGTTGCTCTATCTAATCCTGATTCGGTAAGTGCTATAGAAGCTTGTTCGGCTTCATATTCTTCTACAACAGAATTTATAGATGACTGTACCTCATCTACAATTTTCTTCTGTTTCTCTAACATTTCTATAGCTATTTCAGCAGAAGAAGCAGTCACGTCGCCTTCACTTTCTAAATCTTTAATAGCTTCATTTACTAAATAATGTTTCTCACCATAATTTATATCAAACTCTAATTGTGCCTTCTTCTGTTCGTCTTGTAATTTTTCTAAAGCCGTTCTTTCTTTATTAGTAGCTTGTTCTGAAAACTTACTTGTTGCTAATAAAGTAGTTTTATATTTTTTAATAGAATCTGATACATTTGTGCCTAATAAGTTACCATTTTCTATTGCTGATTTCATAAATTGATTTACTGTTTCTACCCACGCACTATAAGAATCTTTACTCATCTCATTATTAACACTAGAAACAGTATCTCCTAACTCCATTTCAGCTAATGTTTGTTTTTTAATAGCTAATTCTAATTCGTGTAATTTCTTCAGTTCTGCATCTTCACCTGTAAATTTAACCTTTTTATAAGATTCATATATATCTGTTTGTTTTTCTAGTTCTTTACCTAACTTATCCTTTAAAATCTTATACATATAATTAAATGATGATGTTAAATTTTCTATACCATCTGTATAATCATTAACTGCTCCAAGTAAATTAAGAATTGTTCCTATATCGTCTTCATGTAATTTATTAACATCTAACATTAAAGCTTTATAATTTGATAACGCTGTACTCTGTTGTGCTGATGAGTAATCCATATCATTCATAACTGCTTGTTGAACTTTTAATTTACTAACAAATTCGTCAAGTATTGTACTATCTACTTTTTTAGGAGCAACTATACTAGCTGCTGTTTCACTCCACTCTTTAACTGCTTTTTCTGATTCCTCTTTATTTCCTATTTCTAAAAAATATCGTATTTTCCACTCTGCAACATTCTGTTGTGAAAGTTCTCCAAGTCCTCTTTCTCTTGCTTTTTCTCTGAATTTTTCAAGCTGACTCTCCATATCATCTACTGTTAGTTTAGCTGAAACATCATATGTTCCTAAACTAAGAATTTTAGTAGCTCTAGATGCTGTACTTTTTGTTGTTGCTTGCATAATACCGCTGTCAAATACATCGTTAAGACTTTTTTCTTCTGTCATTCCTTGTTCTTTTCTAAATTCTGCTAATTCTCTTGCTATGACTCTACTAGTTCTTAAAGCTATATTTGTTCTATTAATTTGTTGTAACCAAGCACCAAATCCTTTATTAGTACTCGTCATTGCTTCATTCCAATCAGCAGCCCAACCTTGCCAGAAAAGCTTCCACTGGTTTGTTGTTGATGACATAGCTATGTTAAATTCATTCTGTAAAGAAGTTGCTTTTTCAAATTCACTGCTAGCTGCAACAATATTTCGTCTAAGTGCGTCATAATTAGATACTAAACCCAATACTGCTGTAGCTCCAACTCTTCCAAATATACTTGTTGCTTCTGTAATAGCATCTTGTTTATTTTCATATTTTGACAACATTTCTACAACATCGTTAAACATTCCTTCAGGGTCATCAGATAAGCCAAGTCTTATTTCAGATTGTGGTCTATTCAATAATTCTGATAGTTTTTCTGCTTCTGTACTCATTCTTGTGAATACTGTTTTCATACGAGTACCAGCTCTCTCTGCCTTCATTCCCATATCTATAAGTGTAGCACCAATAGCTGAAGCAGTCTGCATAGATATTCCAAATATGTGGGCAGACGTTGCCATCTTAAGAACAGCTGCGCTAATTTCTTTTGAGTTCGCTGCTGTTGTATTAGATAATTCGTTTATAGTACTAGCCATTCTTTCAGCTTCTCTAATAGGTAAACCATAAGCTTTAGATATCTTTGCTATTGCTAATGCTGCTTCTTCAGAATTTAAAACTGTAGATGCTGCCATCATAGCAGTAACTCTTGTAAATTCCATAATGTTTTTAGAACCACGAATACCCAACTGTCCAGCAACTGCTGCTATCTTTGCTAACTCTGTTGCAGAACCTGGTATTGTTGTAGATAAATGTAAAATACTAGACTGGAGAGATTTAATCTCGTCATCAGTCATCTTGGTTCTTTTTTGAACTGTCTTCATTTCTGTTTCTAACTCAAGAAGTGGTTTTCCAAGTACTCTAAATGCTGCTGCTGCTAACATAACTACCATTGTTATATTAACTAATGTCCATCTAAATTTAGTAAAACTTTTAAGAAATCCACCATGTGCTGATGTAAGTCTTTTAACACTACCACCCATAGACGCATAAGCCATTTTTGCTGACCTCATTTGGTTTATTTCTATTTGTGATAAAGTAATGCCTTTCTTTTTAAGCATATAAAATTTCATATATGTTGCTTCTAGATTTTTTACTTTATATGCTGTAGATTCATATAGCATCTTTTGTTTTCTTTGTGCTATTACTTGTTTTTCTGTTGCTAGTCTTTGCTTTTCATTAGCTGCTGCTAATTTAACAGCACTTGCTTTAAGTTTATTCTGTGCCATTATCTGCTTATGTGTCATAGCAACAGTCTTAGCTTTAAGTTTATTTCTATTAATTATCTGAGCGTTTGTTAATTTAATAACATTTCCTTCAAGTTTGAATGCTTCTCCACCCTTTCTAATAGCACTAACCATTGCTTTTTGAGTTGTAGTGAATTTTTTAATGGTTGTTTTTAATACCATAGAATTAGTACTTAATTTTTTAGTAGATTCTGATGCTGTTTTCGCACTTTGTGAAAATCTTTTAAAATCTTCATTGAGAATTTTAAGTTTACTCTCTAAGCCTTTAAATGCATTACTACTCTTAATAACGTCTTCTGTTATTCCTTTAATAGCACCTTTAACTTTAGCACTATTAAGAAGTTTTAACATTACTGTTACTGATATTTGATTTGTTCCTGGGTCTGCCATTATTTCTTATGTTTTTTGTACTCTTTATTTTGTTTTTCTACTTCTCTATTGTGAGCGTCTGTTAATGCGTTTATCTCACAATATGTTAATTTGCCTAAATTAAAAAAATTATATCCTAGACGATGTAAGAAGAGAGTTAAATCGCTTTCTTGGCGATTACGTTTAACTCTAATCAGTTTTTTGCGAATTCGTCTTCAGCTTCTTGTGCTGCTTTCTTTTTATCTTTATTTCCACCAAGTCCGCTTTCTCTAAATATAGTGTTTACTAAAATTGTAGCGAATACTGGTTTGATGTGTGGTATCTCATCTGTTGTGAATTTTGGGTCTACACAGTGTTCTCCAATTATTTCACCATCAAAATCTCTTTCTTCTTCCTTTGATACACCAGCAAAAATTCTTTTAATCTTGCCTCTTGGAATTGGAATAACTTTAATAGTCTCATCTTTATATTCTAAATGATTTTCATCATTCTCGTCTATCTCTACTTTTACTTCTACTGGAAGTAACTCACCTTTCTCGTCTCTATCATACATAATTGATTCTTTTTTCATTACCATTTTTTCTTCACCTTCGTTTTTTGTTTGTTTGTTTGTTTAAAAAATTAAAAAAAAAAATAAAAAAATAATTACTCTAAGCTGAGTAATCTGCTGTTGCGTCTACAACATATGCTTTAGCATTTTTAACAAATACGTCAATTTGTTCTGATACAATATCTTCTGGAGAACCAGTGATATTCATACTGTTAAATGCACAACTTCCAAGAACTAATCTAACGAAATCGTCAGTAATTAACTTTGGACTTGAACCAATTGCTCCACTTCTAACTAAATCAATTACTATTTGATATTTGTCTAAAGTGTCTTGTGGTGTAGTCGCTGAGTTGCTACCTAAGAATCTTTGATACATTTGTTTGTTTTTGAAATGTAATCCAAGACTTGACTCATAATCTCTGCCTTTAACGACTAAGTTTTTAAGTCCTCTTTTAGTTTGATAAGCATTGTTTGTTCCACAAATATACCATACTGCTTCGAGATTGTTATTTAATGAAAAGTCGAATGAATTAACTTCGCATAATTTATCAGTTGTTGGTGGTACAGTGTATGCTGTAATTGCGCCACTAGTAGCGTATAATGCTCCTTGGTAGAATACGTATGGGTCATCAGTTGATTCTGCAACGCTTGTTGCGCCTGCTGTTGACATAGTAACTCCTTGTGCAATCCAATCTGTTGAAATACTAACTGGGTCGTCAATAGTTCCACTAATTCCAATGTTGTTTACTCTACAACCATTGAAAACTCTTTTCATGTTATTAGTTCCAGTTGAACCATCATCTTCATCATCTGCAAATTCCATGCTAAAGCTTGGAAAACTGTCTGCTTCTGGTGATGCTGCGCTACCCATAATATGTAAGTATGAAGCTCCTGTGTGGATTCTAGGACCTGAATCTACTATTGCTGATGTTCCTGTATCTTCACCGAAAGCTTGTCTTAAAAAGTCAGCCCCCTGTAAATAATATTCGAAACTACCAGATACTTCGAATTTACCTGGTACTATATTACTGTAATCTCTACTTCCACCCATTGTTCTAATCTTAATTAAATTGTTTGTTTCAGTTGGGTTTACTGATTGTACTAAACCAAATGGTTTATTAACTGTTGCTGCGGAACCATATGTGTCTTCGTTAGCCCAGTATAGAGTTTGTTGATACCCTAAATTTGTCATGTTTTATTCCTCCTTATTTTCTCTTTCTAGCCGCTGCCATAGCTTTTGCGCCTAATGATACATCATCAGCGTCAAAGTCTCCGTCACCGTCAAAGTCGAATTTAACTTTTTCTTTTACTTCTTCAATAATCTCTTCGATTACTTCTTCTACTTCTTCTTCAATAGTCTCTTCGACTACTTCTACTTTTTTCTCTACTTTAATTGGTTTACTACCAACTAATTCAAAATCCTTATTTAATAATAGTTCGTTTGCTGTTTCATTATCTAAATCTAAAACTTCTCCTCTCTTCCAATCATTAAATGTCGCACTGCCTACTTTAATTCGACAAGCTTTAAAACTTCCATTATA
>Ga0307928_10001438_pt1 | contig 18037 bp, 22 predicted proteins | sample AceLakmetagen232_FD_201815 | JGI IMG/M metagenome (GOLD analysis project Ga0307928, IMG submission 201815) | Saline water microbial communities from Ace Lake, Antarctica - #232 | ecosystem: Environmental > Aquatic > Non-marine Saline and Alkaline > Saline | place: Antarctica: Ace Lake... | reverse complement strand
AACTTTATCTCCAACTTTAAACTTTAGTTTTGATTCTCCTTTCCACTCCCCATATTCCTCCAAGAACTCTGTTGCTGTTTTGCGGTAGGTTTCTTTATGTGAAGCTAAGTAACCAAATACTATTTTTTCATACGCTAAATATGAATTATTTCCAATATGAGAACTTCTGAAATAATAAATACTCTCATCTTCTTCTTTAACCTTTATCCCCAACTCCTCCATAATAACTTTAATCTTATCAGCTTGGCCTTCCTTTACGTCATAGATGCAGAAGGTGTTGTCTTTAAGGGTTGAGAAGTTGAAGGTGGTTGTGATAAGTTTCATTCCACCTAATATTGTTTTTTCTGTTGTTAAGCTGCCAATATAATTTTTATTTTTTCTCCATTCTTTTTTTGTGTTAAATCCAATTATTTCATCGTCACATTTGTGTAATTCTACTACCTCATTCTCCTTACCATCAATCATCACCTTATCACCTACCTTTAGTTTTTTAAACTGTTCTATTGTCATATATTACGCTTTAATAACTTATTAAGTTTGTCTGTTGTTTCTTGTCCATCTACTATTGTTTTACGAACCCTTTTTCTCGATACGCTGAAAGTAATTGGTTTATAGTTTGAATTATATTCATGGTACATTTTTCCTTTATTAACTTTTTCATTCTTCATATTACATTATCCGGGAAAGAAGAGGACTAAACGCCACTCTATAAGCCGTAGTTCAGTAAGACTAAAGCCCTCAAAAATCCTAGATTATTTTAACCATTGGTATTTATCTTTCGACAAATACATAGATGGTTTTAAACCTTTTCCAAATTCTTTCTTGGTTCCATTATAGATCAGCATAGCAGTATTAAACCTTATACTGTACTTATCGGTTTTATTAATATTACTGAGTTGCACTCTATTTACTCCGGTAATTTGTGACAAACGATAAATTGTAATTCCTTGACTCTTGCAATAGGCCGACAGCTTGCCTACAAAATTTTCTTTTTCCATTTGTTTATTTAGTAACTTATCTTAATTATATATTAGCATTTTAAATTATACTAGTCAAATGTTTTAGCCTATGTAATATTAGCTAATTTTAGGCGTTGTGGATAACTTATGATAGTAATTTTAATGTTTCTACAAAACTTGTTCCGTTTAAGTGTTGATAAAGTTTAATAATGTCACAAGAAAAATCGCATGTAAAACAATATCCAAAATGTTTATCTTCGTTCCACAAGAAAGATGGATTAGTATCAGAATGATTAGGACATAAGAACCACTTCTTCCCTCCCATCATTATCTTAACCGGTGTGCCTAGTAACAACTCTATCGGTGTATTAGCTTTAATGAAGTCCTTATCATACTCTGTGAACTCTTTCTTGGGCGGTGGGGTATGGTTTACTTCGGCTACTTCACATTCTTTAAGATATTTAGATTGCTTTCTTAAGTAGTTTAGTGTTGTATTTATTTTATTTAAAATTTTATGACCGTAACATAACATTTGAGCTACTGAACATTCTTCGAACTTATTTGTAGTATGTAATTCTTCAACTTGCAAATTATTAATCTTAGAGATAACTCTTTTCTTGTGTGTTTGATGATATCTTAACTTAGCTTGAATTACTTGACGTGGTGATAGGTTGAATATGAGTGGTAGCTCTTTAGTATTTGGATAATTCTGTCTTTGCTTTTCTTCCCAATAGTCGCGTTCTTTTAATAATGTTTGGGTATGATCGATTTTATACATTATAATAACTTAAGATTAAAACCTTTTTTATTTTTATGTACGCGATTATCTATTCTAAAATTTTCTTTTATCTTCTTAGATAAATATATCTTCGATAGTGCATTCTTTTTACTTTGTTGGAAAGTTAAATTAAACCATAATATATAATTATCATAAATTTCATAAAAAGGTATAAAATCACTATCACTGGATGATTCTTTATATGCTTGATTAATCCATAGTGTAGTAGGATCAGATTCTTCTTTATACTCAAGCTCCGCCCTTACTATCGAAGCGTGCTTTCTAAATTTCCAGTTATTTTCACGAAGCTGTTTTAATCCTTCAAGAAATAAATTAAGAATAGCTTGTGACTCTTTTATAAATTGTTTAGTTAGCACACGTTCATCAGTCGCAAGGAACACTCGTTTTTCACTTGGCGTTAAACCTACTTTTGCATATTCTTTTTCGTAAAGAGCATATTTCTGTTTTGATACAAACTTGTTTAAAAAATCTATCGCAAATAGTCTACGATCTGCTCCATAGGTTGAATCTTTTAAATATATTCTTTCATTCCCAGACACTAAAAACTTAGCGTGACATCTAAAACGTTTACGAGAGTTTTTGTAGTGACGTTTAACTGAAATCATTTCACCCGACACCATCTTTTTAATTTCATCAGAAGCTATCTCACCACCCTTTTGCTCGCCACACATATTTATTCGAGAAACTAATAGATCTCCTCGAGCTGGATTATCCTCATTAGCTAATATGTTTAGAGATAAATCAGTAACATTATTCTGATTAAAAAATAGTGAGAATACATTATCCATTAAAATTGATTTACCATTAGATCCATTACCATAAAAAACAAATAATTTTTTAGCTCGCACTTGCGGATATAAAAGATAACCGCCTAGCTGAATTATTGTTTCGCACATATCTGTGTCTATTGTATTATCAGGATTACGGAAAGTATCTTTTAAAAAGTTTATAAAATTAGGGCAATCGGTATTATCCGGATTATAATCTACTGGGATAACCGATGTAGAAAGATATTTTTGGTCATGAGAAATAAGTCCATCTTTAATATTATCTAAATCAAGTACTCCATTCTGGAGATTCATTAAGTTTCTCCCTTTATAGGTGTCAAACTCATCTATTTTTTTAACTTTAGGGTGATATTTAATACCCTCTATAATATTTTTAGTCTTTGATGGTGTCCAGGCACTAGGATAAGAATCAGCAAACATTTTATAGATGTATTGACCGAGTTCAATATCAGATATAGGATTCCAAAAATTATCTTTATAAGCATAAAGATCCTCATCTAGAACAGATAGTGGGGGAAGCTCGCGCATAGTATTATTTGCTATGCCTATAAGATTCTGACCCTTAAGAGAGTTTTGAATTGGAGTTAGTTCTGCTGACATTATTATTTTAATAATTCATAAAAGAAAAGAACAAAGTACTAGCCTGTTGATCAGACTACTATGACTTGACCCATGATTGCCATATGTGCTCACACACCTTGAGGGTTAGTTGCCGAGAGTAGGGCCTGACAACTTCCTTAAACGGAAGCATGTCTACCTCATTTTTCTAACCGTACCATTTATTTACTATCCTGGGGAGTGTAAGGACTCCCTAAGCACAGATTTACACCGGTCGTATTTAACAATTTCCTTACTATGTTTATAATACTAGATGAGGGAAGACTGTGACTAACCCCAGGGTAGTAAACAAAAAATCTAAAAGGGAGCAACTACCATATCCCGCTTGTCGTGATGGTGTAAACTTTCGCTTACACTATCAAGAAAATATAATTGCTCCCTTTTAGATTTCTTTTTGACAAGTCTTATATTGATATAATTTATTATACTACTATAATTTATTATTGTAAATAGGCTATGCTGTTGATAACTTAATTTGCGATCCTCGTAGAAGTGTAAATGATTTGGCGCGTGGCTCCCGATTAGTTGGGATTTGGTTTTGTTATATATCTCTCTAGTGCTTGCTGTAAGTCATTTTTGTGTATTGCACCAAACACTCTATCAACAATAATTGATCGCTTTACGCTATTATTATTATCTTTATTATTTTCCTTAAGCCATTCAGTGCTTACATTATTATAATCAGCACTAGACCAATATAAATCATAATCACTATAATCACCATTAAAATAACTTACATAATACAGTTTTCTAAACATTTGATTGTTAATATACACCTAGCTTTTAATAAACTTAATCGAGGGCTTAGCGGTTTGTTAAGCCCTTTATAAATATACTAATCTATTGTTACAGTGTTTAAAAAATCCTTAATATATTTCGGTAGTTTTTCGGGAAAATCACATGCCCATTTTTGCAACTCATTATAAGACTTTTTTTATCTGTTTGTGGTGGTGGTGGCTTGCCGGGGGCTTGTTATAAATTAATTAAGTTTAATTATTTCCTTTAACATGCTTATTGCATTTTGTCGTGAGTCAAGGAACATTGAGAGGGCACAAACTCTTGTTGTATTGTATTGCTCACCTTCCGGGCCTAAGATTATATTTTCAATTTTTCTAAGTCCATGCTCTCGAATTGCTCCGGAGATTATACCATATAATCCGCCGTAACTTTTAATTAGTTTTTTATATTCTTGCTCGTTTATTTTCATGTTATTAATTTAATTTATTATAGATTAGCGTCTTGATAATTAGCTTTATAAACTTTTTTGATGTCTGTGATTGAATAAATACCCTTAAATATTTCTATAACCTCAGTTGTATCTCCTGTATAAAAACATTCATAATTATTTAACTCGTAGAGGATCGCTTCGGTTTTGGCTTCTCTTGCCTCCTTTAGTTCCCTTGTCTTGGTTTTGTTGGCTTCTTTGATTAGCTTGGTAAACTTATCGATGTTTTTACTTGGCATAAAACCGCCGGCTCCGATATTTGTAACTTTTTCACCTTCTTTCAATTTATTAAATTCTTTAAGCTTCTTAATTCCTTCTTGAAATCGATCGTTACTAAAGGCCCAAAATGTCCCACAATCATCTAGTATTTTATTATATGCGTCTGAGTGTTTTAGTTTGATTTCTTGATAAGTCATTTTAATTATATTTATAATTAGATATTTATTATTGTCTAGCTATTGAGAGCTAAACAATGTATAACTATTTAATTACTTACGTTTTAAAAGTTGTGCGATCCCATACCCGTTGAAATAGCGTGTATTGGCTTTTTTATGTTTTGAGTATTGGGAAGTATTGTGTTTTAATGCTTTGTTTATTGGTTTCATATGTTTAAAGTTTAAAGGCCTTTATAATATTATTTGTTATATTGTGCATTTCCGAAAATGTTTTGATTGTTGAGTCGAATATTTGATATTCTCTGTTTTTATAAATAAAATAGATTTTATTATTTTTATATTCTATACGTTGGTATAGTTTTTTATTCATTTTCATATGTTTATTATCTTAAAATGTATTAATTAAGTGATTGAGTATGTTGCTTTTATCTTCCTTGTATCGAGCCACGTTAGCCAGCTAGCGAGTGATTTCTTTGATAAGTGATATATTGTTTGAGTTGATTGTCTTTGGTGAGTGGGGGAGTGCCGGGGAATATCATAATGTAATGTAAACATAGAATACATTTATTTAATTAGTTATACTAGTATAATACATTAATCTATTTAATAAGTCAATAGCATTATTGTGAATAACTTAATGCCGTTTATATTGGCTAAGGTTGGGGATATTATGCTAATAAATACCCTTTTATACCCTTTTAAAAAAAAGGGAATTTCTAATTCCTTGACTAAATTTAGCTTAATATCGACTTATTACTACTATTATACTATTCTTTTTAAATTTAAAAATATATATATAATAATAGTAAAGGGATAAAAAACAACACTATTGCTCTATAGAAAAAAGTTTATTAAAAAAAGGGAAATCAGCGTAATTTTTCACAGTATTTGTCGATTCTAAGGCTAATATTAAAGAAAAATCTAACTATACTCAATTACGCTGATTAATACCCTTTTTTTATTTATAGCTATTATTAGCTTAAAAAAGGGTATTAGTTTCTTATGTTTAAAATAAAGCCTTAGGATTAAATAAAATTAAATAATAATAACAATTAAAACACCTTAAACGGTGTTTTTTGTTATAAGTTGCCTAAATTTAGTTAAAACGTGGCTATGTATGCCGTTTTAAGGCTTTTAAAAAAATTAGTTGATAGATTATACGGCTTGTTACGTTTTGTTTGGCGTGGTATAATATAGATATTACTAATTAGATATAAATATATGGTGAGAGGAGCGGGCGGACGACCGTTGAAATTTAAAACAGTTGAAGGCTTACAAATTAAGATTGATAAGTATTTTGATAGTTTAGTCAAAGTTAAATGGGTTGATGAAAAACAAAGAGATGATAAAACTGGGGAATTGTTGAAAGATAGTAATGGTAAATATATAATAAAACCAATTAGATATTATTATGATGATCCGTTGCCAACGGTTACGGGGCTAGCTTTAGGCTTAGACACTAGCAGAGAAACATTAATGAATTATCAAGATAAAGGCGAGTATTTTGCTACTATAAAAAAAGCAAAGGATAGAGTACAGGCAAGTTATGAACAAACAATGCGAAAAAGTGGTAAAGCTGGCGATATTTTCGCACTCAAGAATTTCGGATGGACTGATAAGCAGGAAATAGATCACACAATTAAGGGTGATAGCCTAAGCGATGTATTGACTAAGGCCAAAGACTCCAGTAAGTAGTAGTATATAGACACTACATATAGTGGTTGAAATTTGTGTTATAATAGTAGTCGATATAACGGCTAACATTGCAGTACTTCGCATAACATATATAAAGAAATTAAACACGAATCGTGTGTTTTGTCAAGTAATCACTTGCGTAAAGCGAGCGTCCCCCCGTTGCGCCGGACATAATATGTATATCGAGCCTGAAAATTTCGTATAATTTTTCAAAAGTGACTTGACAATATATTAATAATTAAGTATAAAATACAATCCCTCTCTAAGCCCTCCATTGCTAAAACAATGTCGAGGAACACATAGTCGTTTTATTGCCCTCTCGCTTTAAGTGAGGGGCCTGGCGGGGAATACATTAGATTGCTATGTCTAAAAAAGAACTAGAGCCACAAGTACAAAGGGTATTAGAATATCAGAAATCTCCATTACCTTTTATTAAGGATATGTGGGGATTAATACCACAACCAATAAGACCAGAATTCGTCTCCCGAGTTGAGATTTATATGGAAGATGTCTGCTATGACGATATTCTTCCTATTTTTTTTGAAACATACGAAGAAGGAAAGCACATTACATATCAACAGTGGATGATGTTAAAATCCATTGAAAATGCAGTACAAAATAAAGGTAAGAAACGTATATCAGTCCGTTCTGGTCATGGTATAGGAAAATCGACTACAATGAGTTGGTTACTGCTATGGTTCCTATTTGTGAACAAGGATGCAAAAGTTCCATGTACCGCTCCATCAGCTACTCAGATGTATGATGTTTTATGGAAAGAAATCAAGAAATGGATATTAAAAATGCCAGAATCAGTAGGTAATCTATACGATCACCAAGCACATTATATAAGGATGACAGAGAGTAAGGACACTTGGTGGGCTCGTGCTAAGACAGCCAGGAAAGAATCTCCAGAAGCTTTAGCAGGAATACATGGTGATGCAGTTATGTTGCTTATTGATGAAGCAAGTGGTGTCCCAGAGGAGATATTCAATACCGCTGAAGGAGCATTGACAGAAGAGAATATTCTAGTTGTAATGATTTCAAATCCTACTAGAATTACAGGTTACTTTTTTCAGAGTCATAATATGAAAGAGGGCGGTGATGGTGATGATTGGGAGAAATTTCATTTCTCAACAGTGGATTGTCCGAGAGTTACTGAAGCTTATGAGCAACGTATTATCAAGAAGCATGGTAAGGATAGTGATGAGTATAAGATTCGTGTGTTGGGTGATTTTCCATCAAGTGAAACTCAAGACGATGAGGGATATGTCAATCTTTTAGGCCATGATGATATTGTAGAAATTCCGGTACCACAAGCCATCTCATCAAACACAATTTGGATAGGCGTTCCGATTATGGGAGTTGATCCTGCAGGCGAGGGTGTAGATACTACCGATTGGGTGATTAGGGATAGTTTCAAAGCAAGAAGAGTTTGTACATAGAAAATTTCGTCTGATAAGTCGATTATGAAGAAAACGATTGAGCTTGCACTATTAAATGGTGTAAAGGCTGAGGATATATATGTAGATAGTTTTGGTGAAGGAGGTAAGGCTGCGATTGAACTTACAAAGCAAGGTTGGTTCGTAAATGCAGTGCATGTTGGTGACCAGTGTGAGGATGATGATGATAAGGAGTTATATATGAATAAGAGGGCAATGATGTTCTCTCGTCTCAAGAAATGGACAAAAACTGGTGGTGAGTATATTCAGAATGGTGCCTGGAAGAAAGAGCTTACCACTATTCGAGAAAGAAGGTCTGAAGGCAAATCTAGGGTTCAGATAATGTCGAAACTTAAGATGAAGAAGAAAGGATTTAAATCTCCGAATACAGCAGATGCAGTTGGTTTAACATTTATTGATGATGTTGGTGAACAACGCGCTCCAATTAAAATCATAACTAGGGCCCAGCAGGAAGTTAATCGAAACCGTAATAATAACAATTCATTAGTTAATAATAATAATCAAGCCCAAAACGATAAATATTCACCAATCTAATATATGTCAGAACTAAATCCAAATAAAAATACTAAGAAGGAATCGGACTCACTAAAGCAAGATGAGGAGAAATTAAAAAAGGAGCCAATGACACCGAAACTATCTAAGTTGCAACAAGATAGGTTAGCTTCTAATATTCAGAAGATTACTCGTGCTAAGGATCAGAGGAATGAAGCGAGGGAGGAGTTCGATGACATGACATACGAACAGGATTATTTTTATAACAAAAGGGCTAAGAACGCGTATCTTCCAAAGAAAGCGAATGATGATGAGACTAGGGTTAATACAGGAACCATTGAGCAGAAGGTTGAGGTTTTAATGAATGAGTTATTGTCGATGAACTTGCAACCAGAAGGTAATGTATTTGATGATGATGATAATGAGGTAAAGAATTTAGGAGGTGATTTTATTGATATAGTGAAAAGAACTAATCAGATCGAGAAGGATGAAGATTTCTGGGTGGATTTTGTTATGGAATTAATTACTCAACGTGCGGTTTTTGTTCAAGAGGCTGACACAGTACAGAAGTATTTCTCTACTACAATACGCCGGGCTGAAAAGAAATTATGGTCTGGATTACGTGTGTATCTAGGGGATGTTAATATTCCAGCGAGAATGTTTCAAACACAGCCTTATATTTGTTTATATACTAGACGTTCATACGATGAGGCTAAGACTATTTACGGAGAATGGGAGCGATGGAAATATGTTACAGCAGGTTCTTTTAATGGTTCATCTGAAAATCCAATTGGTTATAGAATGAATAATCTTAATGACCAAGAAATTGAGGAGATTCATATTATAAATCCAATAACAAATGAGTATGATATTTTAATTAATGGTGTTCCGATGATGGTTGATCCAGTTAAGTTGCCTTGGATGGTAATACCTGGGCGAGCTTACAATATGGGAATGTTTACCATTAAATCACTTGATACAGATTTTGCTTATGGGAAACAACCAGTTGCTTCAGCTAAATTTATGCAAGGGTTGAAGGATGAGACTATTCGGTTGATGATTAGGAAGATGCAGCAAGCTATTGAGCCACCAATTGGAGTAAAGAAGGGTAATGTATATTCTAAAGATATTTGGAGTCCTGGTTCAGTAGCTCAAGGTGTAGGTAAAGATGATTTTTCAAAACTTATTGACCATGATGGCGTAACAAACTCTGAGTTTAATATGCTTGAATTGATTGAGACTGAAACTGAGAAGTTTTTAGCTACAGGTACCCTAGGGGGTGTATCACCGTCAGGAGAGCAAACAGCTACTGAGTCACAACAATTACAAAGGAACTCGATTAAGAATTTAGGATTGATAGTGTTGGCAGTAATGAGAGCTAAGAGGGATATGAGTTTTTTGAGAATTTATAATATTATTGAGAATTTCGTACAACCTAAGCGCCGGTCGCTTGATTCATTATCAAATCAGTTGTCGAATGTATTTAATAAGTTCACAATCAATAACGTAATACTTGATAATGGAAAAAAAGGAAAGAAAGTTATTCAATTTACTGATAGTCCATTAACTGAGGAAGAGAAAGGTAATATATTTTCATTTGAGGAAAGAGAAGAAGCTCTAGGTAGACCAATTAGGATTAGGGCTATCAATGTTAAGCTATTAAAACAGTTACAGTTATTCTGGTTTGTGACAGTCACATCTCAGCCGATAGAAGGATCACAATTATCTAAGGTATTATATAAGGATAAATTAGCTCAAGGAGTTGGAATTGAAGAAGCATCGAAAGGTCAAAAGAAAATAAACTGGGATAAGGCGGCTGAAGATTTTGAGGGTACATGGGAAACTAAGGATTTCTTTCAGAAAGAAGCACCTCAACAATTAGGTCAAGGCCAACAACCTCAACCAGAAGAAGGCCAAGGAGAAGACTTGCTGAAACAAATAGAAGGATTTGAAAGGAGTCAGGCAGGCTCTGAGATGACAGAAGGCTCTAGAAGACAGAACCAAAAGCCATCAATTAATAGAATTGAAGATAATGTACAATAGACTATGTTATATAGAATAAAAAATTTCTGGTTAAATTTAACTAGGAAAAATTTAGATAGTGAATATAAACTCGAAATAATAAGATTGAAAGAAAAGGTAAATACACTGCAAGAGCTAGTCGGAGATCCAAAATTCGTAGTAGAGAAAGTATTAAACCAAGATTTATCTTGGTATAATTATAAACAATTAAAGCCAGCAGATAGAGTTATATATTGGCAAAGTGCACAAGCGATCATTAAAAACGATACCTTTAAGAATGAGATTAAACACACTTGTAGTGATTTAATAAATGAAATAGCTAAAGAGAGTAAAAGTTTTAAACAGGTTATTGAATTGAGAATGACTATAAATGGATTAATGTTATTGAAAGACAGATTTGAAGATATATCTAGTAACGATGATAAACCTACTAAGCTAGAACCTTTTAAGGAAGTTTAAATAAATAAGTAATTACCCACAGTCACACCCGCGGACTTGCAATATGCGGAGGGAAATGGGTACCAAAAGTATGCCGGAAACAATTACTCTTGATGATGGAACTACACGAGAAGTTCTGACAGAACAAGAGCAAAGCGATTTACAGGCTGGTCACGATGCTAATATAGCAAAACGTGATACAGTTAAAGAGTTTGATACTCTGAAAGATGGTTTGGAATTAAAAGAAGGACAAACTGTTAGTGATCGTTTACAAGAGATGAAGGATTCAGTTAATCCTAATTATCCTAAAATGAGAGCAACTATTAAGTCTTTAAAGGATGCAGCTAAAAAAGAAGGGATAGAGACAGACGAAGAAGGAAACATTGTCGAAGCAAACAAAAGTCTTACAGCAGAAGAAACTAAAGCTATAACGAATCAAACATTTGATGAGAGACAAACCGAGGCTAATAAAATTGGAGCATTAAAAGATTATAGTACTAAAGAAGCCGAGGATATTGGTAAAGTGTTTGACAAATTAGCAACCCTCGGTGGAACTTTTAAGGAGAATATGGGTCTAGCGATTCAAACTGTTCTCCCTGGAACAACCGAAAATGCTGTAAAGAGTGTTAATTCATTACCAGGTGGAGGAGGCCCAAGGCAAGCTACTGCGGGAGAAGCTACTGAAGAGCTAAAAACATTTGGTGCAAAATTTGGATTAACATCTGAAGACTTTAAAAAATAATTAAAAGAATATGACAAATATTGACGAAATATTAAAAAACGAAGATACAAAGAAAGTAGTTACTGAGCCTAAAAAAGAAGTAGTGAAAGAAGAAGGCTCGGTTACATTGACTAAGGATGAGTTCACAGCACTATCGGATAGACTTAATAGATTGGAAAAAACTGCTAATAAGTCTAGGTTACATAATTTTGATAGACTAAATCAAGAGAACCCGGAAACAATTTATAGATTAAGAACTATTGATGGAAAAATTGTTATTGGGTGGTCAAATCTATTAACTAATAAAGTTGAAGTTGATCCTCAGAATAAGAAATATACAGAAGATCAAAAACTTGAAGTTTATTTTGAAGATGATACTAAAGAGATAATGACATTAGTAATGTTTAATAGACGGTATCAATTCATTAGATTATTGCTAGTCGAAGAGAAATTATTAAGAGATAAAGAAAAGATTGCTAAACATGGTAATCGAGTATTTACTCTAAAGGATTTAGAATCTAGTAAAGAATACATGATAGGTGAGAGATTTGTTAACTAATAATAAAACAACTATGAGTGAAGAAAAAAAGGCACAATATCTTGGGCCAAAAAAAATTAGATCAGCTGAACCTAATAAAGATGATGACACAGAATTATTTGTTACATTTAAAGATAATACTAAGATTGCTATTAAACAAAAATTGTTTGATTTAATGGTATCAGAAGTAAAGACAGAATCAGTTGATGATAATAGCTTTACTAGCGCAATGTATTATTTTATTGCGAAAAAGATTGTACTTGATTTAGCTGATTATGGATTAGAAAAGTATCAAGTTGAAAGTGTAGCAAAGAATGTAGGAACACTTATTCATAACCTATTAGAGAAAAAAATCGGAGAAGTTTTTGATTGCGATAGTTCCGAGAGAATCTCTTTAGAGGATATTATAAAATGAGTATCTGTAAAAACTGTTACTATAGAAAAAAGTTAATCTTTAATCTATTTAAGCAGGATAAACAAAGACCTAGGATTTATACAGTGCATTGTGGTCTAATACCTACTAAAGACCCTCTGTTTATAAAGTGCGAACATTTCAAAAGTAAATAATTGGAACATAGATATACAGGAGATTGAGTCTCCTGTAACCTGTGGTTCAGTGTAATAACCAATCTTCAGGGAGACAACCCTCGTAATAAACCAGATCTTTCATGGATGCAAACCATGTTAAAAAGCAAAGATATGAAAAACGACTAAGTGAACATTAAAAAAATAATAAAAAAAAGATGTTTATTAGAAAACAAGGTAAAACAAAATTTCTTTGGTTACCAGTAACTGTCTCTACTACTTTTTCTGAGAATGGATTAGTTGATTGGGCTTCTGGATATTTAACTGAGGCTACGGCTATATCAAAACCTTATAATATTGTTGGTGTTATCCGTCATGCTATTACAGCTGCTGATTCTGATTACGCAGTAGCAAGAATGGTAGAAGTTGAAGTTCCTGTAGAACTAAATGTAATTTGGGAAGCTCCAGTTACATCTGGATTAGTTGCAGCAGATCGTGGTTTATTCCAAGATATTACTGACAACTTGACAGTAAATCGTGCTGCATCAACATTGGACGTTGCCCAATGTATTAAGGTACGTTCTACTACTAAAGGTTATTTCATTCTCAACATTGGTGTTGGTGGAATGGGGGTAATCGGAGATTAATTAATAATTTAATTCTTTAAACAGTAAGCCATATCGGGCCTTGATATGGCGTTAGAGAAACCAAATAAATGGAATTAAATACAATATCACTGCCGGACTTCGTTAAATTAGGCGAAGTAATGTTTAAGAAAGGGGAAGTTAGTGTACCCCAAGTTATGAGAGGCTCTGGTCTTTTCAATGTTTCTCCTATACCAAATAATACTGGTAATACAAGAGAATTCAGCGAAATCGATCTTGAAGAGTATGCTGATAACAAAGGTGAATCTGCTCAAACAAACAGAGCTAAGGTTCAACAAGGTTATACTAAGGTAATGACTAAGAAACGTATTGCTAAAGATATTGGTATTTCTTACGAAGATCGTACAGAGAACAAATATCCCGAAGTAACTCGAAAACTTACCAACCTTGGTAAATTAGCTACTAATAGAATGGATCTTGATTTAGCACATAGACTTGCTTTTGCTACTGCAACTTCAATGACTGATAAGGATGGAGATACTGTTGATTTGTCACTTGGTGATACATTGTCTCTAGCTTCAACAGGTCATACAGTAAGAGGAAGTTCAGACACATACCGAAATATTCTAGCTAATAACCCAAGAATTTCTAAGGGTTCTTTACAAGGAATGAGACGTTTAGTAATCGAAGAAACTATTAACCAATTTGGTGAAAAAGTTGTAAGAACATTCGATATTTTATGGACAACCGATGATCCTGAAGATATTGATATTGCAGCAGAGATTCTAAGATCTACTTCAAACCCTACACAAAATAACGCTGGTGTTATTAATGTAGATCAATCTAGATACAAACATATCATCTTACCTCGTGTAGCAACTGATGCCGCTGGTAATGTTGATACTGATAAGAGACATTATTGGGGTATCGCTTCAAGTTCTGATTCACAAGCTCATCTTGGAGTTTGGGAGGAAGCACACATGAAGTCACCTAATGATGAGGATTTTTCAACTGACGATACTAACTTTGGTGTACGTGCTGGCTACGGTATTGTTATCGTTTCAGGCGCTTGGTTTAAATTCTCAGCAGGAAATGGAGATGCTTAAAACTTAATATACATTTATAATCTATGTCTTTTAGGACGGTGGTGGGATTATAAATAAACAATAAACAAATGAATAGAAATTTAAACTCTGGGTACGGTCAGGCTCAAGCCGCTGGAATCCCATTCACAACTGGTAATGTCTTCTTTGTAGATAATGCTAGTGGTGCAAACATTAATGCGATTGATAGTCTATACACTCCTTTAAATGGTCTTGTTAGGCGATATGCAACTATAACTTTAGCTTTAGCTGCTTGTGTAGCAGACCATGGTGACGTGATTGTTCTTGCTCCTGATTTTGCAACAGCTCTAAGTGCTGCTGAACTATTAGCTGCTGAAACAAAAGGAGTTGCTATTGTTCCTGCTCAATCTAATAAGGATGGTATCGTAACTGTTTATACTCCTGATACAGCTATCGCCGCTGCATCTGACAAAACTATCTTTACCATAACTGGGTTAGTCGAGGTTGTTCAAATTATCGGTAAAGTAGGTACTGTTATTGAAACAACTGCTAATGCAGCTTTATTGAAGATCAATCCTACAGCTGGTGCTGATGTAGATTTATGTGCTGCATTAGATATTACAGCTGCTGCTGCAAAATCATTCCTATCTATTACAGGAACAGCCGCTAACGCTTTAGTAAACACTGATTCTGGAGCTATTGTAAAACAAGCAGTTCCAATCATTGTTGATGCTGGTGTTATCGAATTGGAAACAGCAGGTGATGCTACTGGTACTGTTAAGTGGATGTTACAATACAAACCATTAGAAACAGGTGCTAGAGTATTTGGAAACTAATTAATTAACTTCTTTATATGAAAAAAAAGACAGAAAAAAAAGTAGAAGTTAAGAAAGTCGTTGTTGAAAAGAAAGTAGAAACAAAAAAAGAGGAAGTAAAAAAAGAAAAGAAAACAAAAGAAGAAAAACGAATTGAAGCCAGACCGAATGGCGGGAAGGTGGAACATAAAATTGACGGTAGAAAACTTGGTAAAGCCGGGTTAGTTATCGAATCCGTTACAAAAAGAGAAGTAAACGGAAGATCATATAATCATATTACTATTACAAATGGCACAACATTCTTGTTGTCTGACAGGGATTTAGAAGCTCAAGTTAGTAATTAGTTATATTGCCCATAGGGGTTGCCCGTGGGCAGCAAATTAATAATAAACTTAATATCAAATATATGACAATGGATAATTACGAACCAAAATCGGTTAGGGCTGCAAAAATTCTTACAACTTCTTATGTTGCAGGAACATTGCTCGAAGACATTAAACAAAATAATCAACTTGTACTATTGGTCGATTTTACTAAGGGTAGTCTTACTACAGCAGAATTGAAAATTGAATTTTCAGACGATGGTATAAATTTCTATCCAGAAACTTCTAGTTCTGTTACAGGAGGCACTGATTCTATCACTTTGTTAGCAAGGCAATTACCAGCGACTTCTGGTGCTTATGCTATTAAAATTCCGATTAAAGCTGCTATAATTAGAGTTTCAGCTAAAGGGACTGGTACAGCTACTGGTTCTAGTATGGCTATTAAGGCTATTGTAGGTCAAGTTTAATAATTAAATTTAAAAATATGGAAAATAAGACTAGACCATTCAATGACTTAGAATTACAAGTTAAAGAAAAAGAGGCTGAATTAAAAATGTTGTCTGATAGGGTTGATCAATATAATAAAATGGTTGAGGATGCTAAAGGAATTGAAGTTGTAATCGAAAAGAAAAAGAAGGAGCGAGATTCTCTTATGTCTACTATAGTAAAAATAACAAATAAGGATTCTGAGTTGAAAAAACTAAGAAAAGAAGATCTCTTAAAAATTGATAAAAGAATATCAGCTAGCACAAAAGAACTTAATGACCTCCAGTTTGATATTGTAGGAGCTAATACTAGTCTTAATGTAGTTCAATCTAAATTAGAAAAAACTAATAAGGAAATTATTAAAGTCAATAATGATATTAAAGTATCTAAATACGAAAAAATATTAGTTGATAAACAATTAATAGAAAAGAACGGAGAGTTGGAAGACGTTAGTGGTAAAACTAGCAATATGATAATTTGTAAAGAAAGTTTTGAAAAAGAAGTATCAGAGTTAGAGTTGAATAAATCTGAATTAATTATAGAGATTGATAAAAAAACAAAAGCAGGAGAAAAGGAAGTAAAGCTATTAAAAGAAGAGTCAATTAATATTGAAGAAACAAATCAAAGAGGAAGGGAGTTAACATTTGATTTAGAAAGGCAAGTTAAAGAATTACAACTATCTAAAGATTCTAAATTAAAAGAGTTCGCTGATAGACAACTAGAGCTAGATCAATCTTTCGGAGAATTATCACTTAGAGAAAAGGAATTAAATATGGCTAAAGGATATTTAGCTCATGTTATTAAACAATTATCAGAGATCGACCCAAAGAAATTATCAAAAATTGATTTATCTAAGATATAAAAAAATGTCTATAAAGAAAACATTACTAATAACTATTTCCGGTATTATACTTTTATCAGGATTAGCTGTATCGGCTGTTAATTATAAAATATCATCTAGCGATAAAGTAGTAGGTGATGGTTTTTATAATATTTTAGAAAATCCTACTCTTGGGAGCTTATCAGATGTTGATACAACATTAGCCTCGGTAGATGATATATTAATATATGATGGTTCAGATTGGATAGCTGAGATTAATCCTGGAGGAAGTGGCGGAGGAGGTTCTTCTATTTGGTCAACTACAACACCCGATTTAATATATTATTATAATGGTTTTAGAGATTTGATTATTGGTGGTAACGCTACTACAACAGAAGTAAATAATAATCTTGAAGTAATCGGAGGACTTTACACTGACGAAGCTACAACCACAGGCTTTACAATCAACGGTGAAAGATTTACTGATTTTACAGGAACAGGACTTTCAAATGTCGGTGGTGTTTTAACTGCTAGTGGTGGAAGTGGAGATTTAGTTTCAACTAACAACCTTTCAGACGTAAGCAGTTCAGTATTATCAGCTCATAACTTATTTGATGATAGTATATTCGCTGTAGAAACAGTTGTACCAGCCGATAAAATATTAATGAAAGACGTATCTGGATCAAATGTATTAAAAACAGTAACAGCACAATCTATCGCAGATTTATATAGTGGAGTTACATACGAATCAGACCCTACCTGGATTGCTTCAAGCTCGAACTACTACACAAAAGCAGAAGCAGATGCAGCAGATGATTATGAAGCTGATACCAATACACAGTTATCAGATGGAGACATTGGTGCTTTTGGTTATATAAAAGACTACACTGAATCTGACCCTATCTGGATGGCAGCCAGTTCAAGTTATGCAACCTTTGATGATATTTCTGATTTAGGTGGCGGTGATATGGTTGAAGCAAATTATGATACTGAAGCAGAATTTGAATCAAGACTCTTCGCAGTAACAGTACCAACAGAACTAACAGCTGGGCTAGAGACACAAGACACTTGTGCTGAGATTTCAGGTTGTGTTGTTGGAGCTATAACGACTGATACAAATACTCAACTATCACAAGAACAAGTAGAAGATTATGTTGGTGGAATGACAAGCGGAACAGAAACGAATATTTCAGTTACCTACAATGATACTACTGGGAATCTAAACTATGTTGTTACTGATGCTTGGTAT
>Ga0307928_10001436_pt1 | contig 18044 bp, 32 predicted proteins | sample AceLakmetagen232_FD_201815 | JGI IMG/M metagenome (GOLD analysis project Ga0307928, IMG submission 201815) | Saline water microbial communities from Ace Lake, Antarctica - #232 | ecosystem: Environmental > Aquatic > Non-marine Saline and Alkaline > Saline | place: Antarctica: Ace Lake... | reverse complement strand
AGCTATTATCTATCTCTCTTGAGAGATATATAATTGCTTACAGGGGTTCAGTATTCAAATCTGTTCGTTCATGAGTATAAAAAAAGATGAAAGAAATAATAAAGTATAAAATAAAATGGGTAATAATTTTTAGCATAGTATTAATATCATATAAAATAATAGAAAGTAATTGGAGTTTAATTCCACTTGCAATTCTTGTTTGGATCTTTATAGATTTAATAGATAGTAAATTTGAAAAGTAATAAATCGTTCTTTAAAAATAATTTGCACTGCTCGCCTGCTCTCGTTAGGGTTTCTAAAAGCACTCGCTTTGCTTGTGTTTTATAAACCCACGAAAGCCGTCTCGTCTTGCTAATTATTTTTTGCAGAACTAAATTTTTTATGGCATTGCTTGCAAATACCTTAGCGACCCTTCGGGATGACCCGAAGGCACACCAATCTATTCGCTTCGCAATTTAGAGAAGACGAAAAGAAAATTAATAAAATAAATAAAATTATAAATATATAAATTACTGACTACATTTTCTATCTTTTTAGGATATAAAATATAGAAAGCGCAATTTATATATTTATAACAAAAAAAATATGCCTTATAAATCAAAATACTTATTAATGACAGAGATAGCTTGGCCTCGTAAGATGATGGAAGAGATCTCTGCAGATTTTGTTCCAGTCTTATTAGAAAGACCAAGCGAAGTAAGAAAATTTAAATATCTTAAACAAAGAGCTAATGAAATGTATACTAGATATTCTAAGTATCATGATAATGAAATTTCTAAAAAGAGTTGGACGATGTTATTTGTTAGAGGTTTTAAAATGCGCACAGCACGCCAGAATGGAATTACATTTCTTTATAGTGGACCAGATTCAGTTAGATTAATAAATAATTTATTAGCTAGTATCCCACAGGGAGGAGGATTTTACTTTGATGGAAGAAAAGATTTGAGTGTAGTTGAATCTTTATATATACCTATTGTTAAAACTCCTATTATAAAGATACAAAAAGAAACAGATGATAAAAAAGTTAAGATAAATGGAATAGATAAAGCAGATGTAACTATAATAGATGAAAGTAAAACATATGAACCTGGGAAAATTATTCATTAGTTTTTTTATCTTGTGCTTAGAATTATTCGTTGCTTATGAAAAATAAAATAAATAAAAATAAAATAAAAGTTAATGATTGGGTTACAATTAGAACTGAACTACAGAATGGAATGATCATAGAAAGATTTGAAGTTGCTAAAGTGTTAGCAATAGAAAATCGTTCTGGAGAATTACTTCAAAGTTTAGGCGAAGATGAATATCGTATTGGTTATTTAGTTAAGACAGCACAAGGGTTAACTAAATGGATTCGTTCTAGGAAGATAAAAAAGATTTTTCCTCCTACTGCTCTTGGACTTGGTGAGAAAGGAATTATAAAATTAGAAAGGATTTTAAATAATGAGCGTAAAGAATAAATATAAAAAAGGTGATCTTATTTGCTTGGCTAATTTTTTTGATGGTGATCACTTAACATTAAGTCCTGATTATCCAAGAGAAGCTAGTCTTGTTGGGTTTGCACTAATACAAAATATTAAAGGTTGGAATGTAAAAATAAATATAATTTATAATCTGAATAAAGTAGAAAGATTTTATTCAGGTTGGATTCATTTAAAATTTATTAGACCTTTAATTTTAAAAAAAGATGTGAGTAAGTTTAAAAATAAAAAAGCTTTAATTGCTTTAGCAAGATTGAGATACGATGATCTTATTTAAAAAATTTTTTGAAAGGATTTTGGACTAGTTGGTTTTTGTCTTCTTACTGTAACACCTGTGTCAAAGTATAGTTTTAAAAATTTAAAGAACTTTGACATGCGGTGTTTTTTAATTAGTACAAAAACCTTATGGTTTTTTTATACTAATTAAAATAATAAATTTATGAAAAAAATACCAAAACCAAAAATAAATGATAGTGTTGAACGGACAGATATGTCTAAAGTTTTAGGTGTTGTTAAAGGAATAGTATCTATTAAGTTAGTTAAAGTAGAATGGACTAACAATAATATAACTATTGAAAAGATTAAAGATCTTGCTTTAGTAGAAAGAAAATATAAACAATAAACTTATGATTATATATTTAGATCCAAAAATAAATAGTTGGAAAGAAAAACTCAGTTTAATTAAACAACTAATTAAAGGTCAAAGAATTAAGTTTAAAGTAATCAAACAAAAACATTCAATAGAACGTTGGATTGTTATTAGAGAAATAAAGGTCGAGCATAAATAAATTAAAATTAAATTAAATTAAAATAATGAAAAATAAAAAAATAAAAAAAGAAAATAAAAAACAAATTATTAAAGTTGAAATTATTCCTATTAAAGTTAGAATTTTAAAGTTAGATATAGTTGGAAAAAGTCCATTAATGATGGATAAATTTGGAATTTATGCACAAAAAGAATTGGCTCAATATCAAGAAGGTAATAAAAAGAAAGATAAAGCAAAATCTCTTGAGAAGATAGATCCTGAATTAAAATTTCAAGATAAAATTCATAGAATGTTAAATGGAAAAGTTGGATTTCCTACTAGTGGATTTAGTAAAGGTATGGCAACTTCAGTTGTTAGATTTGGAGTTTCAACACAAGTTATAAGTGGACAAATGATTGCTGATTCGATTAGTTTTATAAAACCAATGATTGAAATTAAATATAAAAAAATGGAAAAACATGAAGATTGGATTCGTCTTAAAAGAGGAGATTCAAGAGTACATGTAATTAGACCATTATTTTATGATTGGAGTTGTAAGGTTGTTATAAGTTATAACGCTAATGTTTTAAATCCTGAAACTATTATTGCAGTTTTAAATGAAGCAGGATTTCATAAAGGGCTTGGAACGTGGGCTCCTAGAAAAGGTGGACCATGTGGAAAATATGAAGTAAAGTTAAAATAATAATTATGAAAACAAAAATTAAAATAGAATTTAAAGCAAGACAAGGAGCTTGGTTTTCTAATGCTAGAGCAAAGATTTATGGTAAAAGAATAAAAGAATTAAGTCTAAAAAATAAAAATAAAATAACTTCAAAGATAGTAATAAAAGATGCAAAGAAAAAAAATTCTCCTCTTCATAATGCTTTTGAATGGGATAATTCAAAAGCTGCAGAAAAATATCGATTACATCAAGCAGCATTATTAGTTGGACATATAGTTGAAGTATATGTTTATAATAATAAAAAAGTAGAAAGACCAATGTGTTTTAGTTTTTATAGAGGAGAAAAGATTAGATATTCTGTTCCGACTGCAATAGTAATGAAAGATAAAGATTTAAAATTGAAAATGTTACAACAAGCTATTTGGGATATTTCTAATTGGCAAAGTAGATATAGTCAATATAAAGATTTAATTAAAATCTTTAATGCTATTAATAGTGTAAAGAAGAAATTAAAAATATAAATAAATGAATGGTTTGGATTGCATTACATTCCATTGGATTAGATTCAATTCCATTACATTAAATTATATTGTCAATTTAATTTTGATTAATTAGATTGACACAATGATATAGATAATATTTATGTATTTTAATTAAATTGAATTCAATTTTATTGTATTGGTTTATATTTAATTTTATTAAATTGAATTTTATTTTATTAAATAAGCCAGTTCTATTTTAATTAATAGAACTGGCACTAAAAATCTAAATTAGATTGAATTGCATTAAAATATTTTATATTGGATTAATTTGGATTAAATTAAATTATATTAAAAAAAATAAATCTATGAAAATAGAAATAAGAGAAACCTGTAAAGTGTGCGGAAAAAAATTAGAAAAGAGACAAAGAACTTATTGTTCTAAAAGATGTAGAGAGAGTACACATTATCAAAGATATAAAGATAGAATAAAAGATTGGCAAAATAATAGACGACAAGAAACATTAAAGAAAAAAGGTAAAGAACTTGTTCAATGTTTGATCTGTAAGAAATGGTTTATTCAATTAGGAAGTCATGTAGTTCAAATTCATAAGATAACAGCTAGAGAATACAGAGAATATTTTGAATTAGAAGTTAAGAAAGGAACTGTACCAGATTGGTTTAGAAAATTAAAAGGAGACATAGCTTTAGAAAATAATACTTATAAGAATTTAAAAGCTGGTAAAAAGTTTTGGTATAAGAAAGGTGATATCAAAGCAGGTCGATATCAGCGTAGTCCAATAACATTAGAAAGGTTAAGGGTATTATATAAATTTAATAAAAAAAATGAAAAATAAAAAATTTGAAATCGGAGATATTGTAAGAATAAAAGGCTGGGATGCAAAGCAAGATTATTTTATGATTAAAACAAGAAGACATTTAAAAAATAAATTACCAGAACTTATTGTTTATAAGATTTCAAAAATTAAAACATTAGGAGAATGGATTGTATTAGAAAAAGATTGTATAAGAATCTTAGGATATAAAACTGTAGAATTATTTAATAATGATAAAAATTTATTAAGATTTCTAAAAATTTATGATTAGAATAGAATAGAATTGGAACAGTTGTTTTTTGTCTTTTTATTTTAGCAACTTTGTCAAAGTATAGTTTTAAAAATTCTAAGAACTTTGCCTTTGTTGCTTTTTAAATTAGTACAAAAAACTTATATAGTTTTTAAAGGTCGAATAAAATAATTTAATAAGAATAACAACAATGACTAAATCGGAAGTAATAAGAAATGATATATTAGAAGCATTAAAGTTTTCTAGACAATTAGAAGCTATGGAACACTTCTTGAATCAACAGTTTAATAATATTAAACAAGATGAAGAAGCTATAAGAAAATATATCATTGAAGCAACTGCTGTGCTTGATAAGATAAATAAAAATTTATGAAATTAACAAAGAAAGAAGAAGTATTATTGGCTTTATTATCTCAGCTTGGACCTTATCCAGATAGATCAGAAAAAGTATATCGTACAAAAATACAAATTAAAATTAATCGTTTGCTTGCAAATGACATACAGGAGGTGCTTAATGGAAAAGAAAAATTACTTTTCAAAGCTTTAATAGAATATTGGAGAGAAGATAAATTAAAGAAAAAACAAATTATGAAATTAGTTTTAAAATTTAACTTAACAGATATGATTAAGAAAGCAATTGAAAAGAAAAAGATTCTATAATATTAAGTATTAAAAATGATATCAATAAGAGAAGATACTTTAATTAGAAATATTTTTGATTCTAATAAAATATTTTTTATAGATTTTTCAAGATATAATATCTTTAAAAAAATTAGAATTAAAGATTTACAAAATTTAATTGATACTCATTATTATGTAGAAATGTTTTCTAGCAGAAAAACGAATTGGAATATAGAAGTTAGAACATTTCGTTTTGCAGATTCACAACATTATTATAAATATATTCTTAATTGTCCTATATGTAAAAATAAAATATATAAAATTTATAATGGAAAAGGAATTTGTAAATTAAATCATAAGATTGATATTGATAAATTAGTTCCAAAGTTTTTACGAATTTCAGAAGTTGGAAAATTATAATGAGCAGTTATTAAAGTTGGCAATTAATGGCTGCTCTTTTTAGTTTATTAAAGGGTCGAAAATAAATAAAGGAAAAACATTATGTTAAAAAAATTAAAACATTTTATTTGTTATATTCCAAGTCATACTATTGCTCCTGATTTTGAAACGGAGATAGAAGCAGTTTCAAAAGATGAAGCTGTAGAAAAGTTATTATCCTCCCCTGTATTAGGAGAGTTTGATAAAGAATTATTATCAAGCTGTGTAATGGAGTTAAAACCAATAAACTATAATGATTACAGAAATTGAAATAGCGAAAAGTTCTCAATCAACATGTCAGTGTTGTAAACAAATAATTAGAAAAGATGAACTAAGAGGAATTGAAAAAAGTTATTATCCAAGTTTTGTATCTAAAAAATATTATTGTATAAGTTGTTCATTAAATATACTTCATAGTTCTGAAAAATTAAGTCAAAAATTAATAAAAAAAATTATAAATTATGTTGAAAATAAATCTTGAAGAATTACAAAAATTATTAGGAAGTTATTATGAGATTAGACAATCCCTTTATCTTTGGGGTAAGCCTAGTTCAGGAAAAACTTCAATGATAAGACAATTTGCGCAGAGTAAAGCTAAAGAATTAGGTTTAAAATATTCAGAAGATGATTTTGGTAAAGATATATTTACTTGTAAAATTATTCCACTAAGCCAATTTGATTCACCGGACTTAAGAGGAATGCCAGAAATTGTTGGAGACAAATTAAAAACTACTCAGTTTATTCCTTCAGCTGAATTGCCTAGAGAAGGACAAGGAATAATTTTCTTAGATGAGTTAAACATGGCAGATGATACAACTAGAGCAGCATGTTATCAATATATCTTAGAAGGTAGGTATAGTAATCTTCCTTGTATTAAAGATAAGGATGGTAAAGAAACATTTTGGAGAGTAGCTGCTTCAAATTCAGAACAAGATTATTGTTCAGTTAATAGTACTTCATTAGCTTTGCTTAGAAGATTTTGTCATCTTGAAGTAGAACCTGATTTAGAAGAAGTCTTAACTTTCTTACATGATAACAAATTAGATACAAGAGTTATTGCTTATCTTAGAAACTTTCCAGAAGATTTGTTTCCTAAAGAATGGAATGAAAAGTTATTAGATAAGAAAGCAAATCCATTTCCATATACTTGGGAGATTGCTGGTAGATTAATTGGAAAGCTTGGAACTAAATCTAAGGCAGAACAGAATACATTAATTCAATTAGTTGGAAGTTGTGTTGGCCCAGAAGTTGCAACAAGATTTAATTCTTATATTAAATTAATTGGAAAATTAGATATCAATAAATTGATTGCTAATCCAGAAAAAGAAATTGCAATAATTTCAGAGAGTGAAGAAAAGACATCATTGTTTTATTCTATAATTAGTACCTTAACTTCTTATTGGTATCAGAAGAAAAAGAATTTAACTCCTAAGAAAGTTGTTAAGATAGGAGGATTATTGCCAGCAGAATTTGCAGTAGCATTTCTTAAGTTAGTAATTAGAAAGAGACCTAATCAATTAACTACAGTTCCTGAACTAAATGTTTTGTTAAGGAACTTGGGAATTTATTTAGATCTATAATTATATGGAGAAAAATGCAACAGTTTATGTTCTTGAAATGGACTACGATAAGATTGTATGTCCTGATAAGGAAACAGCAATTAAATTATTTGAAATTTTGTCTGAATCAAAATTAAAAAAATATGAAACATTAGGTTATCCAGATCAATATGCTTTCATTGGAAAAAATGTTTCAATTGCAATAAAAGTTTATATGGTCGATCTATATAATTGCGCAGAAGAAGCTAGAGTTGTTAAAGCTAATGAAGAAAAATTAGTTAAATCTGGAATCATGGAAAAGAAAAAGAAAAAAATTAAAGTAAAGGAAATTAAAAAATGAAAATTGAAGAAAGAATTACAAAAGCAAAGTGTCAACTATTAATTCATGAACCTTGGTTTGGTCAATTAGCATGTTACTTAAATGTAATTCCAACCAAGGACTTACCGATTGAAACTCCTGCTTGTGTAACAATGAGTGGAGATATGTATTATCGTCCTGATTGGATGGATACTTTAAATGATAATGAGATTAAAGGAATTATCTGTCATGAAATTATGCATTTAGCTTATTTACATTTAAATAGATTGCAAGAAAGAGAACCTTATGTCTGGAATACAGCAGCTGATTTGAAAATAAATCTTGATATAGAAAATTCAAATCATATGGATTTGCCTGAAGGAGTTTTAATTCCTAAGTATGGTAAATGGAGTACTGAATTAAAAGATGGAAAGGTTATTGAAATAGAAGATATAGATGAAAAAACTACAGAACAGATATATGAAGAACTTAGACAACAGATTCCACCTAAACAAGAAACCTTTATTGATTTAGTTATAGGAAGTGGAATGGGAAAAGATAAGGTTGGAAAAGAATTAATGAAACAGTTAGGTAAGCAAATGTCAAAAGCAGAGATTGAAAACATGGCAAGAGAGTGGCAAGGAAGAGTTAGTGCTGCTAGTCAATTAACAAAAGGAAATGTTCCAGCAGGACTAGCAAGAGAACTTGCTAAGTTAGAAAGTCCAGAGTTGTCTTGGCTTCAAATTATTCAAACAAGATTTAGTAAAAGTGAGAAAAGACGAACATGGAAAATTCCAAACAAGAGATGGTTACCAATGTATTTTCCAGCTTGCGTAAAAGATAAAGGGTTAAAAGCAGTGATTGCAATTGATACTTCTGGATCAATGTCTGAATCAGATTTAGCTCAAGCTTTATCTGAAATCTGGGGATTATCTCAACAGTTTAGATCTATTCACTTATACATTGTGACTTGTGATTCAAAAGTTCATGATGTATTTGAAGTTAAGAATGGAAATAAAAATAGATTGTTTGATATAATAAAGCTAAGAGGAGGAGGAGGTACTTCATCTGAGCCTGTATTTAAATTGATTAAAGAAAATTATAGAGATATGATTGATTGTTTAATTTTCTTTACAGATTTATGTACAGATTTTCCAGATAAGAAACCATTGTATCCTGTGTATTGGGTTAGTCAGTATGATGAGGAGATTCCGTTTGGTAAGTTAGTTAAACTAAGGAGAACATCATGATTAATAAAATTAAAAAGATTAAACAAGCAAAGATAGATATTAAAGATAGTAAAGAATCTTTATTAAATTATTTTAAAGATACTTATCCAACTATCTTTAATAAAGATATTAATGAGATAGAAGATGATATTAATAAACATTTAGAAATTTTATTAACATCTTCTTTAAAGTATAAGACTACTAGAATTAGATTAGATAGACCTAATTCAAGTTATGATTCTGTTGTTATCTTAGCTAGAAATAAATGTTTACATTATCTTAATAGAAATTATGGTATTAAATTATTTAAATCTGAAAAGCAAGAAATGTTATTAAACAAGAATGGAGATTTTATTAATAAAGATGATGGCTATAATAATAGAAAGAAAGGAAATATAAATATTAGATTTTCTGTTCTTAAAAATAATAAATTAATAAATCAAAAACAATTAAATAAAGTAATTTCTTTAAGATGGAAAGCAATAAAGATTCAAAAATCTAAAAAAGAATCTTTTTTTAGTGGACGTAATTATAGTTTTGATGAAGAAAATTCAGATAAAATTAATTCAAAGATATCTTTATTATTTTCAAGTAAAGGAATGACATTTAATTCAGAGTGTGAAAGGTATGGCACAGGAAGTATAGGAAATTTTGAAGATTTTACAGATGCTTCATTAGAAATACTAATTAAATCTTGGGATAAAGTTATAGATCTTTTTGTAAGAAAAGAAAAAGAAAAGAAAAGATTTGTAAAAAAATATAAAAGAATTTTAAAAGAATTAAAAGATGCTAATCGTGCATATCTTGTTCTTCAAAAATTAATTAAATAAATATGATAAATAAAATATCTAAAAATTCTTCAGTTAATGATTATTTAAAATATTTAACTGAAAAAGAAAGATTACAAAAAATAAAAGAAAGACTAGATAAAAAAGTAGAACTTAGAGCTGAATTATTGGCAGGTGCTCTTAATTTAAGATATGAATTTGCGATTGAAGAAGAAACAACTCTAGCAGATTATGAGATAAATTCAAGTTTAAATTTAGTATTAGGTTCTTTAATAATAAATAATAGAGCAGTAATTCATATTCCAAATGAAGGAATAGAAAATAAATGTATTACTAGAAGTTATGGATACAAAAGTTATAAGTGTTGGGGTAGTGATTCTTTAGATTTAAAGAAATGTAGTTTAACCAAAGATTATAAAATTAGAAAAACATATAATTCTGATCAAAGTTATTTTTTAGATTTTTCAATTTTAGTAGATCATAAAGATGTAGATCAAAAAAACTTAAAGTATTATTTTAAGTTTCTAAAAAGATCAATAGCTCTTGCTAAATTTTATGATATTAAAATTGAAAATCTAACAACAAAAACAGGTGATGTTTCTGATTTAAAAGAGAAGATGCATTCTTGGACAAACAATGAATCGATTGAAGAGAAGATAAGAGCCTTACCAAAATTAGATTCTTTATATAGTCTTTATCTTATTAACTCAAAAGAGTTTAAAGAAAGACAAGATCAATTATTAACAGATTTAAATGAATATAATAAGCCATTTAAATTATTAACTCAATTACAATCATGACTAAAAAAAAGAAAAGTTTGCCATTTAATAAATGTCAAATTAATAAAACAATTAGATATAGCGCAAACAGACCAGTCGAAACGACAGTGATGTTTAACGTTAGAGAAAATGATCCAAAAGTTTCAGCAAGATTATTTCAAGAATTAACTGATGAATATTATAGAGAAATTTCTAAAGCTAAGGCCAAAAGGAAAATAACAGATAAGACTAAAACTGAAATTAAAGATTAAATAAAATTAGGGAAAGGCAGAAATGTCTTTCCCTTTTTTTATGAGCACATAAAGGAAAGGATTATAAAAAATTTTATTGTTTTAATAGTTTATTATTCGTTGCTTAAGTACTGATTAATAAAGCATATTGAAGAGCTTGACACTTCCCTATTTGATTTGGTATACTTAAATCAGCAACTAAAGAAGCAACTATATGAAAATAAATATTAAATATCAAAGTGCGCCAAAGTGGTTTTTAAAAATTGTTTCTGAGACAGATAAATTAGAACAACAGTGTGCAGATATGATAGGCGTTGGGACAAATTGGTTTGAGGTAGATAAACGTAAAGGACATAGCGTCGATCAAATAATAGAAGATTTTAAACTATCTAAAGAAGATGGTTTAAGATTTCGTTTTTCAATAAAGAAAAGAAATATACTTTCAGAATTAATGTGGATTGATTTTCGTTTAAAGAACGTTACTAATGAATGGGGATTGGCTGAACATTTAAATTATAATTCCAAAAGAGAAATAATTATTATGAAAGAACCACTTTCTTCTTATATTAAGAAAGGACTTGAAGAGATAACAAAAAAGTATTTTAAATAATGCAAAATATTAAAAAGATTATTTTTGTTTCTTTTCTCTTATTATTATTTTCAATAATAGTAACAAGCTTTCAGCTTTGTCAGTTAAAGAAATCTGTTGAGCTTGGTAGAGAAATAATAAATCAGAATAATTCTTATCAATTTTTTGAAGAAGATTATAGAACTCAGATTGTTTATTGGTCTAGAATTTATGGGGCAGACCTTAATAAAGCATTAGCAATTGTACAGGCAGAGTCTAGGTTTAGAAATGTTTGCAACGCGCAGAGTTGTAAGTTTGGTCAAGGACTGTTCATGTTCATCCAGAGTACGTGGGATAGTACAGGATTAAAAATGAAACAAATAACTGGAGATCCTATGGATCCTTATCTAAATATTCAACGAGGTGTTTATTTATTAAAGACAGAAGGTGATGTGCATTGGAATATGAGCAAACATAATTGGATACATTTATATGAAAGATAAAAATAATAAAAAAATTAAAGAATGGATTAAGAAAAAACAATACGATAAAGTTGTTGATTATTATGTTAAAGAAAATAAGTCTTATTGTTTAGAGTTGCCATTTTCTAGAATTAATTTAGATTTCGTAAGTAGGTTTATGAAATGTACAAGGTGTGGGAAGTGTTGTTCTACAATGGAGAACAGAGAAGGATCAAAACATATTCCTTTATTAGCAGATGAACCAAAAAAGATTGCTAAGATTTGTGGATTAAAAGAAAAAACAGTTAAAGATTTTTATTGTCTTGAGATAGATGGTCAATGGTATCTTAAGGTACCATGTATTTTTCTTAAGAAAATAACAACTGGTGGAGTTCAAGATATGAACGATACTAGTAAGTGTAAAATTTATAATGAGAGACCAACAGTTTGTAGAATGTATCCATTTCAAAATCCAATAGAAATAAAATTTGAGGGGATGGCTTATTCAGCTATAACTCTCTCTCCGCATTGTCCTGCGGTAAGAAATTTTTTAACAGAGCAATGGCTTCCTGGCTTAACTAATTATGAAAAGTTAATCCAAGCAGAATTGCGAAAACAAAAAAATGAATCAAGAAGTAAAAAAGATTGAGGTTAAAGATGGAGACGAAGTAGAAGTCGAAGAACCAATTGTCTTAGACACTGCGCCTCCAGCAGTATCTGAAGCTATAAAGGTTGATAAAGTTTTACAAGAAACATTAATCAAGGCGTATCATGCTAAGAAATATTTGATTTGTATTACTAGAGGCGAAGGAGACAAGCTTGAGCATCAGACTTTTACATTAGATTTTAAGAGAGGAGACATAGCTCCTTCATTAGATGAGTGGTCAAATCTGTTAATGAAACAGATACAGGAATAGAGTTGGTTTAAATAAAGGTCGAGTAACAATTAATTGAAAGGTTTATTAATATGGATCCAGAACAAAATGATTTAGTAGTTGATAGACAAATTGCTCCAGTTTTTCCAGACGATGATTACGAAATGAAGGTTATTGATATTCAAAACTTTGAACGTCCAGGGTTTAATAACCCAGACGAGATGGTTCCTTCATTCAAGATCACTTTTAAAAGTGATTACGACCCAGAAACTAATGGAAAAAATTGGGAATTTGTTTGGTTCATTACCAAATCTCTTTCAAGTAGAAGTAATTTATTTAAGTTAGCTAAGGCAGTTCTTAGCAAGTCGTTCGATGAAACTTCTGATAGCTTTGATGCTTCAGAATTATTAGGCAAGAAAGTTAGATTAGTTCTAAAGACAGAGACTTCAAAGATGGGGAGAGACTATTCTAAAGTTGAAACCGTTTTAGGTGCAAAGGAAAAATAGATTAATTAAGGGGTGAGATTGTCTTGCCCCTTCTTTAAATTATGTGGAAAGACTTTTTAATTAAACGTGGTTTAAATGAAGAAACAATTAAAGAATATAGAATTTCATATGTCCATCCTTGGATTAGGATCCCATATACTAAAGAAGAGAATGGGATTGTTAAAGGTAGATGGTTTGGTAATGGAGAAAATCGTCCATTAAATATTCCTAAATATCTTTGGCTTAGAGGAAAACCTGAAGTTCCTTTTAATTGGAGGCCATTACAATGGGATACTTTTGTATATATCTGTGAAGGAGAATTAGATACTATGCTGTTAATATCTGCCATGAAGAAGAAAGACAATATTATTGGTCTTCCATATGGAGCTTCTACATTTAAAAAAGAATGGGCCGAGGCATTAAGAAGATCAAAGGTAAAGGTTTTTTCATTATTAGATAACGATAAGGCAGGTGAATTAGGTGCGCAGAATATTGCGAATAAAATTCAACGAGACATACAACATATTTCTTGGCCATCAAATAATATTGGATATGACATTACGGATTTTGCAGAAGGAAGTTCTATTGAACTCGCAGATAGGATTGGGCGGCTATCATTTAAAACAATCAAGACTGTGAATGAGGATTTAGTAGTTTATAAAAGTAAAACATTTAGTCTTGGAAAGAATGATGATGATTTAGAAACATTAAAGAAAAAAATTCCTATTGAAGCTGTAATATCTAATTTCACAAAAATGAAATCTATTCCATTAGGATTTCAAGCACACTGTCCTTTTCATGAAGATAAGGTTGCTTCATTAGTAATTTATAAGAAAACAAATACATTTTATTGTTTTTCTTGTGGTGTTGGAGGAACTTCGTTGGACTTTTTAATGAAGATGAATGGAGTTGGATTATCTAAAGCTGCAGATTTTTTAAGAGAAAACTATGTCAAGCGAAAATAAAATTAAAATAGAAGAAGAATCTAAAGAACAAAAACCTAAAAAAGTATTTAAAGAATTAATTGGAGGAGAGATTAATACAGAACACAGAGGTAGGTTATTATTCGAAACTATTTATAGAGAAGGGATTGATAATCCTTTAATCTTTGCTGTGTATTCGTTAGATAATCCAAGTTCTAAAATAACTTTTGAAACAGAATTGACAGATATAAAAGGAGTTCATTATCGTCCGCCATTAGCTTTCGTAGAATCTTTTGAATATAATATCATGAAGACTGCAACAGATATAGAAGAGTATGATAGTACTGAAGAGCTTTGGAAAGAAGGAAGTAAATTACTTGCAGATTATTGTGCGCTAGATAAAGAGATTAATTTTATCTCAACATGGGCAATGTTTTATTTAAGTGTTTGGGATAGGTTTGATACTTCGATGAATATAATAATTCGTGGTGCGCATGGAAAAGGTAAGAGTAGATTGCAAGATATGTTTAGATGGATGCCTCCAAGAACATTAAATGCTTGTGTTGCTTCTACTATTGCAGTTTTATTTAGAATTTCAGCAGGATTAAAACCTTTAATTCTATTTGATGAGTTAACTTTGAATCCAAAGAATCCTAACTTTGATGACTTTGTTGCTATTTGGAACGCTGGATTTCGTGCAGAATCAGGAGTTATTAGAAATGAAAGTAAGGGTGGATTAAAATATAAGTTAAAATTCTTTGAATTACATTCACCTAAGATTGCTATTTTAAAAGGAGCTTCTCCAGAACAAGCTTTTGAATCTAGGTGCCTAGTTATAACTATGCCACCTGGAGATAATGTTGCTTGGGAATTATATGCTAGACGAAGAGCAGAAGGCGTAGATATTTTAGAACTTGGCGATGATTTTAAAGAGCGTGCAGTTTCTTTTCGAAACAAATTATTATTGTGGAGATTTAAAAATTGGGATAGATTAAAAATAACTGGAGAGTTTGTATTACCAGGACAAGCTAGCATGAGATTATTCCAAGTATTAAATCCAATGTTAACTGTCATTAATAATGAGAAAGATAATGCTAGACTATTTAGATATGCGCAGAAAGGAGAGAAGATGAGGAAGGGAGATGAAACTCCAGAACTTTATATTGCAGTATTTAAATTAATTTGGAAAAGATTAATGAGTCCATTTAAAGACCTTATAGAATTAAAAACTTTGTTGTCAGAGTTAATTGAACAATCTTCAGCTCTTGGGATAGAAGATGTTTATAAAGTAAGTCCTCAAAAATTAGGTTATATTGTTAAGCATAAGCTTTATCTAGATACTATGAGAACAGGAAATGGCCTTAGAGTTATAGCAGATTTTAATTCTATGATTAATCTTGCTTCAGATTTAGGAGTTAGAAGTTTCATAGAAGATGACGTACAAGAATTAATAGATACTAATCGTCTAGCTGAAAGAGATGGGTTTAAAAGATCTACTATTAAAAAGAAAAAGAAAAAGAAAAAGAAAAATACAGATCAATTAGAAATAAAAGATTTAAATATATGAGACATGAATTTGCTTTACAATCTACAGAGAAAGAAGTCTTAAAGATTTTAGAATTAAAACTTAGGGGCTTCTTTTACAATACTATTGCTAGTGTAGTAAAGAAAGATAGACTTACGGTTGTTTGGTGGTGTAATCTTTATAAGGCGACTGCAATTGTTTTTTTAAAAAATGAAACTAAAAGGACCGTGATCTTGCAAAGAAAGAAAGATTATACTATAAAGGTTCCTATGGTTATAGTATTAAAAATAAAGAAAGAAGAATTAGATTTAAAAGCAGATGTTGATTACAAAGACGTAATGGATCTTAACAATGGGAATAAAGAAGATAAAGAAGAGATAAAGAAATTTATTAAAAGTTCTAAAACTATAGAAATAAAAGGCGATGGGTTTAAAACTTGTTTGAGATGTGGAAAAATAAAAACTAATAAGCAATGGATAAAGACAAGGTATTGTTCATTAGAATGTTGGGATAAATTTAATTTTGTTCCACCAAGAAATTATAATTATTAACATGAGACTTCCTTTAACTAAAAAACAGAAGATTATCTTAACTTTAATTAGAAAGAGTTGGGTAGAAAAAGGTTATTCCCCCACAAGGATGGAGCTCTCTTTAGATTTTGAAAAGATTTCTAAGATAAAATTAAGACGTCAGGCCATAGATAGACATCTTTTTGCTTTAATTAAGAAGTCATATATAATTATAGATAGAAAAAAAGGTCGAAGAAATATTAAAATAAAATCTTAATAAAATTATGAATGTATGTAATAAAATAGAAAAATTTGCTTTAGAAAGAGAGAAGTTTCGACAAGCAAAAAGAAGATTAGATAAGGGAACTCGTTCAGCTTTCTGGCCATCAGAGGCTTCGATACAGATTCCTGGTCCAATGAAAATTGGAAAGTGTCATAGAGCATTGTGGTATTCATTTAAGAACGAACCAACTTCAAATATAATGGATGGCAGAGGATGGCGTACAGTAAAAGCTGGATTAGCTTTTGAAGCATTACTCATAGAAACAATTAGAGATATGAATATTTGGGATGCAAAAATGAATGATAGTAAAAAATTCTTTAATAAAGAATTGAATATTTCTGGTGAAGTAGATGCTTTTATTAAACCAGAAAAAGATACGATTGGAATTGAATGTAAAACTATTTATGGTTACTGGGCAAGGAAAGAAGTATTTGCGCAAAGGACTCCGAAGATAGAGCATCTTATGCAAACAGCATTGTATTGTTATAATTTTTATCCTATTCCATTTAAAATTATTTATGGTTGTAGAGATACTCAAGAAATGACAGAGTTTAATGTTGAATTAGATAAGGATAAAGATATGGTTTTAGTTGATGGTCAATGTTATAAAAGATTTCCAGTGACAATTTCTGCTTTAAAGAAACGGTTTATGGATTTTCAAAGTTATTTAGATAAAGATGAAATGCCACCTACAGATTATTCAGTATTAGGAATGACTCATGACGAATTAGATATATTGAATCAGCTTGGAGAATTAAATAGAACAGAAGCTAAAGCATTTAAAGATGGTAAGACATTATTAAAAATTCCTTGGCAATGTACTTATTGTGATTTTAAAGATAAGTGCAGATTAGATGCCAGGATTGAGGCTGGAAAAGGTCGACAAGATTTATTATTAATAGATGAAGAAAAAAGGAAACAAAATGAAAACAACGAACAACAAAGTGAAAAAGAGCAGTCAAGCGGAAAAGAAATCGTTACCAATAAGCCAGTCAGAAGAAAGAAGAATAAAGATTCAGGAACTAAAAAGACAAAATGATGTTGAGTTTATGGATGAGTTTAATAAGCTTTTAGTAAAATACGAAAAGGTTCCTGGAATTCATTTCGTAGATAAGGCTTAATGTTTAGATTAAGAAACTTATCATCGTTTAGACTGGATAGAAAGCTTATCTGTGGGTTCTTAACCTTGTTAAATGTTTTGATGTTCAGTATAATAATAATTGTAGATATCATTGCATTTTTTCAAGAAAGAGATTTAACATTTTTAATTATCTTAACTCTTTTATCTGGTTCGCTTTCTGCTTATTCTCAGGCTTGGTATTTTGGAAGTTCAAATGTAAAGAAAGAAAGTAGCTTCGTTAAGAGAATTAATAATCTTAAACCAGAAGTTAGGATTCTAAGTAAACCAACAAATCAAATGGAGCTTGAAGAAGAAGCTTCTAGAGAAATGGAAGAAAAAGAATATGGGGATTAAAAAGTCAGAGTTCAAAACAGATGTTATTACAATTGAGGGTGAACCAGCCCCTCAACCTTTGTATTGGGATAAGAATAAGAAGAAAATCTTAGACATGATAGTTGGTAAAGATTGTACTATCAAAGAAATAGCAGAAGAGTTGAATATGACTCCGTGGAAAGTCTCTCGTTTTATTCGCGATAAAGAATTTCAAAGTAGATATATGGATATAGTTGAAGCAAATAATGCGCAGCTTCTTGGAGAAAATAAAAGGTTAATTCAAGAATTAATGAGACAACTTAGAGAAGAACTTAAGTATAAGATTACACAATTAGATCCTGATAAGTTATTAAAGGAATATAGATTATTACTTGAAGGTCTTTCTGGTCCTGTTAAGGAAACTACTTCTGCTCCTAAGTTTCAGCAAAATATAATTAATCCTCAAATGATTTCTGAAAAAGTTTTGAAAAAAATAGAAGATGCAGTTTTAAAAGAACAAGGATTCGAACCAATAGAAGCAACGTTTGAAGAAATAAAAGAAGCAAG
>Ga0307928_10001434_pt1 | contig 18059 bp, 23 predicted proteins | sample AceLakmetagen232_FD_201815 | JGI IMG/M metagenome (GOLD analysis project Ga0307928, IMG submission 201815) | Saline water microbial communities from Ace Lake, Antarctica - #232 | ecosystem: Environmental > Aquatic > Non-marine Saline and Alkaline > Saline | place: Antarctica: Ace Lake... | reverse complement strand
AGGTGAGGAGATCGACATGATAAGCGGCAACCCCGGAGGAACCTACGCCGGCGCGAACACCGACACGGGATACGACGCAGACTCTGTTTCCGCGACATCAATGTACGGAATCAAGTCTCAGGTTAGCGACGAGAACCAAGACGACCAAGCGGGTGCAGCAATCACCCTCGGAGACGTCGAGGATCTCCTGAACCTTTGTTGGGAAGACGGCGGAAAAACAAGCCTGATGCTAACCGACGGTCGAACCACAACCGACTTGAAGCAGTTGATGGAGCAGCAAGCTCGCTACTACGGCGGCACGGACATGACTTGGGGCTTTCAGACCATTACGTTTAATGGTCCAAGAGGACCAGTGCCAATCGTGCAGTCGCAGTTAGTGAGAACTGATGCGGGAGACGGCGGCGGAACAATCGCAGGCAGCAAGTCTATCTGCGCGCTCGACATGCAGATGGTCGAGAACCGCGTGCTACAGGACTACACCTACGAGCCTCTCGGAAAAGACGGAGACTACGAACGATTCATGATCAAGTACTACGGGTGCGTGATCGTGAGGGGAGTCAACACCACGGATGCGACGTCGTTCCACGGCTCGATCATCGACATAGCATAAGGAGGAAAAGAAGATGGGAAGCATAAGTGAAGGCTCGGACGGATGGTTAGCCAAGACAGTATCACCCACAGCAGAAGTCGTGCAGGTTGTAGTCTACACCGCCAACACAGTTGACGATGCGGACACACTTGCAGTCGACTTATCAGACTACGGGGCGTACACGCCACTGGCGATTTTTGGTGCAGAGCATACTACCGACGGAAGCGTGATAATAACTGAAGCACCGACCACAACGGTGTCAGGTTCTACCATCACGATCACTGTTGGAGGTAGTAATGACAACAATCCGAGAGTCTTCATAATCTGGGCGTTGAGCTACGAGATAACTTGGACGGCTCTATCCTAAACGGAGGATTACGATGTCAAGCGCAATAACTGAAGGAGCAGACGGTTGGTTAGCCAAGACAGTGTCCCCAGCATCGGAGATCATACAGCTTGTAATCTACACAGCTAACACGGTAGACGCAGGCGACACGGTCGCGATCGACTTGAGCAAGTATGGAATGCAGACTCCGCTGGCAATATTTGGTAACTCGCACACGGCAGCTGGAGAACTCGAAACAGAAGCACCCACGGTATCTGTTAGTGGCACTACGATGACGATCACCGTAATAGGTGGAACAGATGACGACACACGAAGTTGGGTGATTACTGGTTTGGGATACGGCATAACTTGGACAGCCCTAACATAGAGGATAATGTGGGAGGAAAACCCTCCCACACCCTTTTATTTTTAGAGGGAGATATGGCAACAAAAAAGACGATCGAAGAAAGAGGAACCCAGTTCAATAAGCTGGGCGGGAAAAACAAGAGAGGTTTCCCACCATTAACAAAGAAAGGAGACAATTAATATGGCAGTAATCTATTCAGGAACCTTTGACGGTATCCAAGGACACAAGGGCATGGCGATCCAGTACGGGATCGGTGCAACAATCGGAACCGGAGTCACATTCACATACCCGTTTCTCGACACACCAGCAGTATTCACGCTCGGCGACACCGACGAACACGTTCACGCAGCAAGCTCGGCGACAACCGGCTTCACGCCAACAGCATCGAGCGCGTCAAGCTCGGGATCTGGCGGGACAGCAAACTGGCTTGCGGTAGGGCGCGGAGACAAGAACATGATCCACAAACAGTTCAGCAGCCTGTACGGCGACTTCGACTACGGAACCTGCGAGATCGGAACTGCGACAACATTCAGCAACGGAGCGTACAGCGGCATCCCCATCGTCATCGCGGGAGCGACAGCAGACGAAGGATTATACATCGCGTCGGATAGTACTACAGGATTCACGCCTACGGCAACAACCGGGTCAGGAGGTTCGGCAACGGGCGCAGCATACTTCACCTTCGGGGCGGGACCAAACCACAAGACTCTGCGGGAGACTAGCGTAGCACAATTCCAGACCGCGCCCTTATGGTGCGAGATCGGAACCTACGCCGCGTTGAGCGCGTTGACATTCGCTTATCCGTTCAAGTCAACACCGAAAATAATAGTCAGACCGACAAGCGACGGACAACACTACGCTGCAAGCAGCGCGACAACAGGATTCACACCCACCTCGATAACACTCACCGGAAAAGGCGCGGGAGCATCAGGAGTCTACATCGCTCTTGGTCCTAAAGACATTTGAGGAAGACCATGACTAAGCTGATAAACAACACAGGAAAAACGATAGACCAGATCACTCGAATCGACGGCAAGTGGTGGGACGGGTTGAAGCCCGGAGACACCCTCGAAACCGACAACCCCTACGTGATCAAGGCTCTTGTAAAACACGGGGTGGACGTTGTAGGAAAGAAAAAGCGGAAGGAAGCAACCCCTACCAAAGAAGCTGCGCCTAAGAAGCCTCCAGTAAAAAAACACGGCGAGGTCAAGGAGACGCCAATAGACCTTTCGAGTAAGACGGTGAAGGAGCTTAGGGAACTCGCAAAAGAAAAGGGGGTCTCGGTAAGAGGCTCAAAAACGAAGATCATAGACAAAATCTCTCAGTCCTGAACAGAGTCGAATGGCGATGACGTGGAGGAGGAGATGACCACAAGGAGGGAGAAAAAAACATGGACAGACCAGCATTAACACCACATGGAAGCAATATTTTATCGGAAAAGAGGAACATAGATTTACTGACTCGTTCAGGAATCAACAAGCACACGCTTTTCAGCGGGACCGCGCAGAACCTGACCGGGCTTGGTTTAACGACTGTTGTGACTCTCGACAAGAACTCGAGCGTCCACGCAGGCACAGGGATCACCGGATACGACGGAAACGATCAGGTTAAGGCACTCCCGATCTCGGACGACGCTGAAGTCAACAAGTGGAATCTACAGAAATTCTATACGAACCAGTTCGCACCTCGCGGGTGGGGTAGTGTGGTTTCTGCTCAATTCTTGGACGACGACGACTACATCATGATCGACGTCGGCGCGGCTTCAAATTGGAGTACTAACGGTAACGACGACGAACTGATTTTCTGGCTCGGTAGCGAGAGTACTTTCGCAAACACAATATTCGACATAGAACTCATCGCCGACGACGGAACCACTAGCAAGGCGGATCACGCCCTAACAGCCTACAGTACGGCGCAAGAGTGGCAGCTCATAGACATCGACACGAGCGGGGACACGTTGGATGACGTAGAGTTCATAAAAATCCAGTGCGATGATGCGACAGGGGATCCAACACTCTACCTGAGCGATTTCGTCAGGGCGAACGCTAACTTGGTGGACAACGACGCCTACGCGCAGGTCACATCAAACTCAAACCTCGGGTGTCCGGCAACGAACCTCGAAATCTACCTGAATAACATGGACGCGGACCAGACTGCTAGGCTCTACATCAACAGTCTTGCTAACAGCCCGTACATGATTTATCCCAACACGTTCAGGTACGTGAGTCAAATACCAATACACGCTTTTTGGATCAACGGCGTTCAGACTAGCGCGGGAGCAGCAGGAGACACCAGCGTAGACTACTACGTTGAGGCAGAGGGGGTGTACCTGTAAAAATGACAGCACACACCAAAGGAACTAAGAGTGTGACCACGCCCAAGATAGCTTTAGACTTGACTACACTGGTCGAGAACTCGCGGCGTTTTTCCCTTGTCGACAAGGATCTCTTCGAGGACGCTAACGCGACAGCGGACACAGACCGTTGGGATAGCGGCTATATTATTGGAACTGAGGGGGGCGCGGCAGACATCAACACGACCACAGCCGGAAAACTCTACACGATAGTCGACCCAGACGCAACGCCAACTGCGGCGGCTTACGGAGTAACCCACAAGGAGCCATTATACAGCCGGTACTATCAGACTATGGTGGACATGGACGCTACTTGGGGGGTGCAGACTGCTGGAACCGCGAACGCGGGGATCATGCTAACTAAGGGGTCTGCCTTTGACGCCACCAACTACCTATGGATCGGAAGGTACAAGACGAGCGGCACAGACGTCATCAGGGTTGACGGTAAACTAAACAACACATCAATATTCAGCGGCACGCCAACGGACGTCGCGATCACAGACGACGTCGTGGCATTCAAGATCGAGAGGCTCGGGGACGAGTACAGGTTTTATTACAGTACGAGTCAGGATCCCGTCGAGAACTGGGTTTTTGTAGACGTTGTTGACGACAGCACAGCAAACTACATGACGAACGGAACCTCGATCATCCTGTTCTCACAGTCTAGCGGGACCAACACGGACAACAGCATCAACGCTGACTTCGACAACTGGAAGAGCTACATAAGCGACGAGGGTCTCGATGAGTTGATAGGGATAGTCGGTAGAGACAACGCCGACAACGCGTTCAGTACGAGTAGTGTCGCAGCAAACGAAGACGGTACTCTTGTAGAAAGACTCCAGTTCGTTCAAGACAATCTGGTTCCAGAAACCGGGGGTCTTGTCCAGTACGGAGTGGTCACAACATCAACATCAACAACCAAGTGGAAGGCAAGCGCACTTGCCGGCAAGGGAGCTAACGTCTACAACGACGTCTACTACGTCCAGTTCATAGAGGCGGACAACGCCGCACCGGAAGGCGAAGTCCAAAAGATTAGTGCGTACGATACGAGTGACGGAGACTTCACTGTAGGGGCAGCGTACACCGCTCAGCCGGCAGTCGGAGACCAGTTCGTAGTATTGCACGAGAGTCTTGTGATGCTCGGAAGAAACGACGCAGACAACGTGATCTCTACTTCAACCATCGCGGCAAACGAGGATGGGAGCATTTTAGAGAGACTCGAGCAGATACAGGAGGTTGTAAATAAGAGCACTGGGACTGCCATAGCATCCACCAAGTCACTGGTAGACGCCATTGGAGCAACCGGCAGCGACGCAGTAAGCCACGACTACAGTCACAATGGAGTAGTACAGTACATGCACGGGCATCACGCCGAAGCCATAACCTTGTTTGTTATTCCAGAAGCGGTAGCATCTATAAACACTCACAACACGGCAATACAGACTGAATTAGCTAAGTTGGGTGAAGTGGTTACAATAACTCAGGCTGATGCGCTAACATACCCCGACTTTGAAGGATTGAGTATTGTTGTTCTCGGAACGAACAACGGCACGGCGTGGACTACAACAAATCTCGCGAACATAAAGACCGTCCCGAATCTCCCGATATTGTGTGTTGATTCTGTAGCGGCGGCTTACCTCGAGATAGGAACCGACGGCGGAGCAGCTGCAACCAAGACTGCTATAAACGCTGTGGCAAACATAAAAGGCAGCCTACTAGGTACTGGCTACCACGACACAACTGGGCTAGCGGTTGGAGCCAACACGGTATCAAGCTCCGCGACATACAACACGCTCGACATGAGTGATGCAAACATCACTGAAACTTGGTACGCTTATGAAACCGCGAACGCGAACACCGACGTAGTACTGGGCGAGATTAGGAGAATACAGCCAGACGGTACGATCGGAATAGACGAGACCGGTGCGGAAGTGGACGCTACAATAGCGTTCTACGGGTGCGCGTATTCAGCTAACGATCTAAACACGCTAGGAAAATCGATAATATGGCTGCTTGTCGCGAAACTCATACAGAGTAGGACAATCGGGCAGTCTCTATCAATATCAGGCAACATCGGAAACCTGCAAAAGAAAATCTTTGGAAACACGTTCGGAAAGTTCAGCGCAACTAAGCCTCTCGCAGCATACATAGCCGGAAACTCAGCGGGACTCGGAACCGAGATGCCGAACAGCAAGGCATTGTACGACATTCTATGGGTTGACAGGTATGAGGATGCGGGAAACACTACTGGTTTCACGGCTACAGCAGCCATGACAACTGTAGAAACAGACATCGCAGGTTTAACCAACGGAACCGCGTTGACTGGAACAACCCGTAGGAAAATATCTTACTGGCTCGACATGAGCAACTACGAGGGAGACGCTAACACACCCAACTGCACGATCCGGGTCAAGGCAAAAATTGACGAGACAAACTACCGGACAGTCGACACGATAACTTGGACGAACGGGACAAGCGACTCGGGACTACTTATAGAAGTCCCCGCGTTCCCCCACAACCTACAGGTCACGTTTGAGAACAGCGCGGCTTTAGACGGTGACGTGGTGGTTCCGTACAAGATTATGACGGAGAACTTGGAGTACTGAATATGAGTGAATACGCGCAAAACGAGAAAGGTTTGGTGGCAACGGAAACCTTTGTGACAGACGAACACACCTACACCCTGCAAGATACGCAGGAGGTCAGGGTAGTCTGCACGTCCGGGACCATCACCACAAACATTCCCTACGTAGCCGCTGATTGGCAGTCTGACACTCCAGTCGACGAGTTTTCGGTGGCGACCATGACCGCGGGAGACGTTCGAGTTTTCCAGCTTTCGGGATCAGGGATCTACCGCGGCGAGGCGGGTAACAAAGCAGGCGCGGCAACCGCCGGAGTGAGTTTCGTGTGGTCGGCTCGGGACACAAAAACTAAAATACCCCTAATAAAAAGGGGGATGATAAGGAGATATTCAAACGGAATAACAAGGAGGAGTGCATGATGAAAAACAAAAAACTTGGGATTTTCGCGGTCTTTCTATTGCTTTCAGCAGTAGCATCCGCGACAGATACGATAGTAACCGATGGGTGGATAAACACCACTGGACAGGCAAACATTGATCAGGAAGCAACGTCTGGAATAGGCGTCTTGATCCAGAGGGACTTAGCGGCAGCTTCGACAGACAGCCAGATCCTTAAAGTCCACAACGACAACGCCGACGACGATATGATAACAGTCTATGTTTTGGGTGACGGTGACGACACTGCGGCAACTCCTCTCGTTCAGTTTGAAACCACTCATGCGGACTACGACGTGAACGTGTTTTACGTCAAGTCTGTTTCGGACGCGTCAGCCGGAGACTCGGTGGTTAAGATTGAAGCCACTCTCGCGACGCACGACGAGGAACTCTTGGAGCTTGCTAACGCGGGGTCGGGGGTTTCACTACTGCTTTCTGGGACTACTAAGTCAATAAGCGACGGTACTGCCGGGTGGGCTTTAAGTAGTCTTACGGGTTTCGTAGACCTAAACGCTACTGGAATAATTACTGATGGTACGTTCGCAACCGCAGCAGGTGTATTTACTGGAATAGCGTCACTTAACGGTGGAGGAACAATAGATTTGGAGGACAATCTAGATGGTACAGGATTTGCTATAACAGGTGATACATTAGTCGCAGTTACAAGCGTAACCTCTCCTTTACTTACTAATACAGGTAATGTTGGTATAACTGCTACAGAGCAAATTGTTTTAACACCAAATTCTACGGCAACATTAACAATAGCCGAAGGAACTGCTGGCGAAGCTACAATAGTTGGTAGTCACAGCGCGACTACAAACACGACTCTACGATTAATGGACTACTTATATGTTTATGGTGGTCTTCCTGTAGGTCAAACTGGTTTCAGTACATACGCAAGGCTTATTGATAGTGGCGTTAAAATGTATGGTGATGGTCTGGCTGGAACACCCGCTAATAATTGGGCGCGTGTTAGACAAGACAGTAATGTTGCGGCATACTTTGAGAATGGTGCTGGTGACTTGTATGTAGATGCTAAAGACACACTTATTCTTAAATCAGAAGCAAGTATTAATTTTCTAGCAAATGACCTTGATGATTATTATGACATAACCACGGACTCTAACGTGCCAAGATTGAACATTAGGGGCGGCACTATAATGTATATTTCTTCTGACACAGATCAAGCTACAGGACCAAGAATATCCTTACTTAATGGTAGTGGCTCTACAATGGGTGAAATTGATGCTCAAATAGGTAGAGTTGCAATAAAATCAACTATTGGCGACCTTACACTTGATTCTGCAGGAAATATTAATATTCTTGATGAATTGAATGTAACAACTAAACTCGGAAGCACGGCAAACCAATGTGTTTGTATTCTTGCTGGTGGTTTATTAGGAACTTGTAATTGCGCGTCTTGCACGTGCGCATAGAGAAAAAATGAGGAAGGCAATAGTCTTCCTCCTGCTGTTTTTGGCGGGGGGACTGGCTTCGGGAGGAACCACGATAGGAACGGGAGTCCAGATTGGAAGCAGCGACGGGGCTGGATTATACAACGTGACCCAGTGGGATCTCGCGGCGAACCTGACGATAAACGCGTCTGAAATAACATTATCCGGTATGCCTGCACTACAAGACACTGCGAGCAACACGAGCGGATTATGGTGTCAAGACTCAGCCTCATGCACGATAGACGACATCGCGGCTGACGAGCAGCTTTGGATGAACGATTGGATCGGTAACACTTCAGGACCAGTCGTTAGGAACATAACGGGCGCGTCCCTGCAAGACGTTATTTTAACGTACAACACGACGGGCGGGGGAAACATTACTTTGAAGCTCGATGATCTGACTGACGACTGCAACTACGGCAAGTTCGCGATCACGGGCAACACTAGCAACGTGGAATACTTTTATTTCGAGAGGTCTCTCGTAGCTTACACAGCCTGCGACGTCACAATAGAGTTGAACAGTACCGAGCAGGCGGACGTCTTAATAGAGGTCAAGGAGGATGAATCAATGAGCGACACGACGTTAGCCACGATACTCGCGGCTATGGGACTCACATCGATCCTAGTCTCTCACGGATACCAACACAAGAGCAAGTCGACTTCATAAGGAGGAAAATGATGGGAATAAATTTAGGACAATACGTAGACGAGAAGAAGAAGACAAACATACCCAACTTCATCATCATGCTTGTTGTTGGTGTTGGTTGTTTGACGATCGCGGCAACAGCACTCCCGAGGGGCGACGTCCAAGGATCAGTAATCATGGCGGCTTTCGGAGCTATCAATCTCATCGGAGCATACAAATTTAGGAGCGTGATTAAGAAATGAGCGACATGGTAACAATACTGGAAATGTTAAAACCGATTTCGTTGATGGCACTCTTCGGAGGCTTCGGTCAAGGCATCCGGGCTTTCTCGGCTCTTCTTGTGCTTAGGCTCAAGGAAGCTGAGGCTTGGAAGGTTGACTGGGTGTACTCTGGGATGACCGTCTTAGGCGGCTGCATGGTTGGGATAGTAGTCGGCGTTATTTTGAAGACGACCGACCCACTAATCATCATACCGTTCGGATACGCAGGAATGGACGCGGCTGAGAAGCTGTTGAAGAATCGGATAGAAGAAAGGGGCGTTAAGAAACTCTAAACGCAGTGGATCCTCAAGTGGGGGGAGAACGATGGCAGCGACGACATACACATTAAGCAAGACTCTTGCAGCGACGGAAGTTTACAGTAATTTTCAGACTGACGACATCAGTGATGCAACCGTCTTGATCACTCTGACGACCACGCAGGACACGATTGTTCTCCCACAGTATTCTACCGACAGCGGTTCCACTTGGAAGGATCACGAGGACGGCGTCTATAACGTAAACAGTACGACGAACAAAAAAAGGTTGAGTATCCCCTCGGGTATTCTCCGGATTCTCATAGCAAACAATTCAACCAGCGCGAACGCTGTTTCTGGAAGCATGTACGCTGAGACTATCGATACTGGGACGGTAAGCACGGACGACGTCTACAACACCGCCGGAATCGACGAGAGTGTTGTTCCCAGAGCGGCTGTCTTGAACTTCATTTTGGATGCTGAGGCAGAGGCGCAGGACATGGTTGGTCGACCTATGACGACCGAGACTGTAACCGAGGAGGAGTACACCGGCAACAACAAGAAGACCCTCCACATGCACAACAGCCCCATGCTTTCAGTGACTTCCCTCTCGATAGGTGGGACGTCGGTCACGGTAACTTATCTGGACATACTCAAGGTAGAGGGCGCGATAACATTAACAAACAGTGCGGAAGTGCAGAAGTTCACGCTACCTAGAAACGAGTCTCCGGAACAGGAAGACAGGAATGTGATAATCACCTACGTCTACGGGACGACAGTAAGCCCGAGGTGGCTGACTAGGCTGGCGACTTGCGTGGCGGCGATAATGACGCTCACGAACCAGACGGGCGGGACCTACAACGACATCACCAGCTTCCAGATTGGAGACTATCAAGCAAGTCTCGGCGAGCCTTGGACTAACATTAATAGGACAGTCCAGAACTTGAAGGAAGAAATTCAGAATATCTTGAGGCGCAGACCTCAGGCTCCGGCGGTGTACTGATGGCGATAAGCAATACAGCTGAAGGGAATCTCATAAAATCGACTTTTGAGGATCAGTTTCTCGCCCGTGCGGGGGAGTACGTCAACCACTACGCGATGCGTGACGAGGAAGCCCACGCTGACGTCGGGTATCTCACGGAAGCGAGCGAGCCAACAGCTTCGAGGATTCTTGTTAGGTTATCAACGATCACTGAGAAAATGCAGAAGACGTATCCCGATCTCGGGATGAGTGAGGTAGACGACCACGTCCTCTACAGCAAGATAGATTCAAACGTCAAGGAGCGCGACGAGATCGAGCGCGACAACGGGGAGCGTTATGAAGTACTCGGGCAACTCCACCACGGCAAGGTGGGTGCTGTCCACATCTTCAACACGCACGCTCTTAGGCGCAGGAGGAACGTTTCAGAATGACGCAAGTACTAGCGTTTTCAGTGGATGACCGGGATGCTCGGACAAAATTCAGTAAGCTCGCTCACCCAGATAAACAGAGGATGCTCGACGGCATAGGATACATCATTGAGAACAGTTGGGTCAACGAAGCGCAGAAGATGGGTCTAGTCGACAAGGGCGGGTACATCAACAGTATACACCACGTTCTCGGTTCTGACCACGTCGTAATCCAAGACAGCGTTCCGTATGGCTGGTTCTTAGAGAAGGGGACTCGACCCCACCCTATAACTCCGGTAAGCAAGAAAGCCTTAAACTGGGATGGTGCGGCGCATCCAGTAAAGAAAGTCATGCACCCGGGGACTAAAGCGTACCGTCCTGCTGAGAAGGGTTTGCTTAATTCACGATCAAAATTAACCAGTTTTGTTTCGGCAGAATATAAGAGGTTAGCCAAGTGAGGCAACGATGTCAAAAGTATCAGAGCGGAAGTTCGTAACCTTCCTAAGGAAGCTCCAGAACGGGGGCGAGGGGATCACTGGAACCCCATTAAGCTACATCGAAAACATTTATACAGATCACCCTCAGGAGTCGTCGACACCAAACACTTTTCCGAGGATACAGGTCAGGGAGTTTGGTTCTACGTCGTCGTGGGGAGGATTCAGCGACACCGACAGGCATATAGACGGCTTCTTGCGCTGCACGATATGGGTAAACAAGAAGGATCCGATAGACTGGTCTGTCGTACAGGATTTTTGGCAGCCCGTAGAAGGCGGGACGAGAAACCTGAGTCCCGAGGAAGCCTGTGGGGCGATCGCGGATCACTTGGTCACGCTCACGGGAACAAATAGGAAGCAGCTTTCGAGAGACAATGATTTCCTGTTCGTCTTGCTCGGGGAGACAAGCTACACGGACGAGGGTTGGGATGATGATGAGTTTAAGAACCTTGCAGTGTATAAAGGATCACAGGTTTTCAAATTTAAGATGAGGTTATGATAATGGTCTTTATGGTAGAATCAGAAGAAGAGAAGGAAGAACGAGAAAAGAAAGAAGATAAGCCCGAAGAGTTAATTAGGGTATATCCCAAGAAAAAGTTTATAGGCTGGCAAATACCCGTCCCCGGAGGACGATACTTTCAGCCCCAGAGCGCGAAGGAATACCTTGAGATACCCATTAGCTTGAAGGAGGAAGCTCAGAAAAGCACGTATTTAACGATAACGGAGGAGAAAAAGAATGGCTGATTTTGGAGGAGAACTCTTTGGAACAGGAATAAACACAATCTTGTCGATCGGACTCGAGGAGACTGCGTATGCAACCGCCGCGGCGGCTGACATGTGGAGCGGTCTACCGGACGAGTTTCGCCCGGGGAGATTAGACGAAAACTACGAGCAAGACGGGATAAACAACCTGACGACAATGGTCGACCAGACCACGATAGCATCACGCTACCCTTGGGTGTTGCGTGGGAAAGTACTCTCCGGAGTGCCTTTCGCCATGGCTGGAGGCTACATCTCCGCGACATCAGACCCGACACTCGGCATTTTTAGGGGGACAACCCACGGCGCGGCAGGAATGACAAACGTCTACCAGCCGTCATGGACCCTCACCAGAACCTTCGACGATGAGACTGACAACCTACAGCTGCTCGGCGCGGTAGTGGACTCAGCCACGTTCAACTGCGACCTAGACGGTCCTTGGACTTACGAACTAAACGGCACAGCCCAGTCTTCGGCTGACGTCGCCGCCACCCAGACGGCGATACCGAGCGCGATGCTCGGGTCTTGGAACACGACATTAAAGATCAAGCTGGACTCAAAAACCTACAGCGCGACGAGTGCTTTGACGCTCTACGGTCTGAGAAACCTGTCCTTCAACTTCACGAAGAACCTGTTAATCCGGAACGACTTCGCATCCACTCCGCCTGCGGCTATCCGCAGACCAAAGCACGGGAAGACTAGGATAGGCTTGAAGATCACTCGAGGATACATCGACGACGATCTTTGGAGCCAGATACTCGACGGCGGGTACAACAGCTTCGAGATCGCGACCACTGACGGAACTCGAACACTCACACACGAGTTCGACAACTGTCGGAACGCGGGGACGAGCGATCAATCAACGACAACCGAGGATGAGACGCTTGAAGTGGCGAATCTTTCGGTGAAGGACTGGAACTGTGTCGTATCCACGGATGGAGTGACCTACGCCAGTTATGTTTAAGCTCACACGACCAAACATAGGAACAACCCACGGGTAAATATGAAATGTACTGTGAGGGGGCTGCCTCCTCCCCAAAAGGGGGCAACGATAACCAAGTGAGGTTAAGATGAACAAAGAAGAAAAAGAAACCGAGGAGTTGACTTTCCCGTGCGGGAGTTGTGTTGTTCGAGAGCTTGATAGTGACGAGCTTAAAGAGCAAGAGTTTTACGCAAAATACCGGATGGTGAAGTTCGATAATAAAATAGTTGAAGAAACGGAAGTCTTAAAGTCCCGCTTCAGGGATACGAGACAACTGGAGACGGAGATCGAGCGCATGGAAGACGCGGTAACGCGCCAGAAATTGAAGGAAGCCACCCGGCTTTATAACGAAGGGTTGGCAACATCAATCAATAGCCACACATTCATTTTGCAGGGCGGTCAAACGCTCGCGCAATACATCGGTAAGGCGAAGCCTGAGCTGAGAGACATGATCGAGAAAACGATCGACAAGTTAAGCTCATTCACAAAGGAAGAGGCTTTGGATTTGCCGCAGCCATCCGAGACGGAGTCGTCCCCCGCTTCTCAGGAAACAGAGCCTTCCTCGGAAAGCTCTACCTCCTCAGAAGGCACGGACTCGGGTGGAGTATAAACGACGTATCGACTAAAGACGAGTCGAGGTTCGTAATCCTTGACGTGGAGGGAGAGAAGAAAGCGAGAAGTGACAAGACAGTAGTAAAAGTACCGTTAGGGGACGGGAGATCGTACACCTACACACCTTTATAAAAAATGGCGTTCAAACTAGGAGCAAGCATCGGGATAAAAGCATTGATGGACACCTCTTCAGTAGAGAGGGGAGCAGCCAAGATTTCTGGCATGTTCGACAGCATCGCCCGTAAATCAAAGGAGACTAATGTTTTTCTGTCAACAACCTCTAGGATCCTCGGGGATTTGATCAAGGCTGGAGCCGCCTTCGGCACGGCTTTCGTAGGGGCGATCACGGGCGTCGTAGCAGCGTCACCTCACTTTAAAGCCTTTTTGGGAAGTCTGAAGGGTCCTTGGATGAAGCTAACGAAATTCTTCGGGGAAACCTTCAGCCCAGTATTGAAGTTGATCGCAAACAAGTTCAAGGAGTTTGTGGGGATCGTCACCGGGAACGAGAAGGTAAAAAACTTTTTCGACAAGTGGGTGACGAAAATCAGTGAGTTCGTGAAGACCATCAGCCAAGACGACATGACTAGTTTCATTGAAAAACTTTTGGATCTCGCAGACAAGGGGGCTGAGTTTACCCTGAACGTTGGTGGAAAGCTCCACGACATACTCTTCGGGGATGAGGAAACCAAGGGTATTCTAAAAGCACTGTTGGATCTTCCGGGGACAGTCACTAAAACACTCGGGATAAACACTACGATAAACGAGCCTGAGGGGATCATCGCCAAGTCAATTCTAGCCCTAGCTGCGTTCAAGTTCGGCGGACCCCTACTAGGGGGTTTGGTGACGTCGGCGATCATCGGTCAGGGTATGCAGAGTGCTGTTGGGACTCCGGGAACGCCCGGATACAAGTCTCGTGAAGACGTGGGGAACATAGGGGAGCTTGGAAGAATCCTCGATAATATTGTAACGTTGGTTACTGGCAGGGACAAGCCACTTCACCCGGGTTTCGGATCCGTTGAAGGCGAAAAATACAATAAGAACACTGGAACTTTCACTGTGATACTCGAAAATCGGACTGGGACTCAGATGAACGCATCCTCTTATGATCCTACAATAGGGGTGACGCTAGTATAATGGCTAACACGGCTAACACGGCGTGGAAGCTGACAGACCTATGGAATACGGCGTTGTTTACCTTCGACAAGACGAACGGATGGCATCCGACTAACGAGAACCAGTCTGTAGAATTAACGGGAGACGAGTACAACGTCCCTTGGGATAACCTCGTGCAGAAGATTGATTTCGGACTCGGGGGGAGAGTCATCACATTCCAAGGAGAGGAGTTGGATCGTAAGGAGGTGTGGCAGTTAAGCTCTACGATCTGCCGGCGGCAACTCATGAAGCTGTGGGCTGGAAACGACTACTTTTATTATGTGCTTGGGGTAGAGCCGAGGCAGGTCCGGGATCAGTCGCTACCTAACGAGAAGTCTTACACAGCAGCATTCAAGGCGATGGATCCTTACCTATATTTTTCAAATTCAGCTTCCGGATCAGGAACCGGGAAGAATCTGGTTGTTCCGACAACCGTCGTGGGCGCGGCGTGGAATACTAAAGCGTCAGCCATCATCATCAACTTAACCGCGTCTGGAACCGATAAGGGGACTACAAGCCTCGAGCCGGTCTACTGGATAATAGGCGGGACAGACACGAGCATCACAAAAGTCGTGATCACAGACCAGTTGGGGAGGCAAGCAGAATACACTCCACAGACCACGATAGCGAACGATCACGTTCACGTCATCATGCCTTTAAGGAACACTGTCTTGGAGGGTTATCAGGTGAACGACGCGACTGGATTCAGTGTTGTGAGCGGCACGTCAAGCACATACATTACCGAGCCAGCTGGAACGATGGGCGGGGCTGTTTCAGCAGTTGGTACTTGGGCTGGTGACGCCTTCAATCATGGTGCTGGAACCGATGTTAGTGCAACCGCAGCGGCAAACACTTACGGATTCATAACCGAGGAGGACCCGGTTTTCACTTCGAGAAACGGGTCAACATTCCTCGAGAAGCACAGGGAGTATCCTCTAGCACTGGATGGTGTTTCAAACACGCACACAGTCACCATCACAGGGACAGACACGGACGCGAAGGTATTCGCGCAATATTGTGTGAGGCGGGTCTAATGGCGGACATCGTACTCAAAATATATTCGACAAGCAACCCCGGAGTGAGTTCTTGGGCTGATACCGTCGATCATACTCTTTCTGGGGACATAATCGACTATAGGATAGAAAACAACTCGAACTATAATATTGACACTGCGTGGTTTAAAATCAATGATAGCAGCCACAAGTGGAGCGATCAGATCACGCCAGACCATTATACGGGGGCTGCGGAAAACACTCAGGTTTGGAGGGCGTTCAGCCGGAACAATAAACTCATAGGGTCGGGAGTAATCACCCACGTATACAAGGACGGCGGGTACATAATAATCCAAGGCGAGGGTATGACCTCGCTCCTGCAACGGAAGGTCGTGCAGGACGAGTTCTTCCAGACTAAAGACGGTTCTGGGATGGCAGTATCCGGGGATTTCATACTCATGGACGCCACCTACGGGCTTATCCACAAATACCTTAGCACAACCTACGGCGCGATAGGGTCCACCTACGTCACGACACCCACCGCGACAGAACCCCGAGTGTGGAAGTTCGACGGAGTAACCCTATGGGATGCGTGTGTCGACGTCGCCCGGGGATCCTACGGATCAAACAGCAAGAGTTATGACGTTTATTTATACGAGACTTACACAGCACCGGCGACGTTCACGATGGAGTTGTATTTCAAGGAGATTGAAAGCACGGCATCAGCCAAGACTATAAGATTGTCTGACGTCCACGTACCGTCTTTCCAGCTCACAGAACACGCCCGGGAAAACTACAATCGTGTGGTAGTCCGCGGCGCGAGGATCCCCGACTTCGGAGTACCAAACGACTTCGACGCGTTCACATCAGACTATCATATAGGACCTTATGTTCACGACGGGGGTGATGGCGAGACCGGATTCTTTGAGGATACTGGTGAGACTATGGAAACCGACGGGGGTGTTGTCGGAATGTATGTCACCAATTTCGAGGAGGGGTGTGCCGGCAAGATCACGACATTGACTGAAACTAAAGCCACCTGTAGCGGGGGTTTTGTCGGGGGAGCAACGCAAGTATTCAACAATGAGGATACCGGGTACATCGGCTACTGGTACATCACGACAGAAGACGCGAAGGGCGGCGGAGCCGGATGGTCTATTGTAGAGGATACTTCAGCCCCTTACGCAAGCGGGACTTCGATGCTCTTATCAAGACCAGTCGTCACTAACAGGACTATTTTTGCGCTAGACATCGAGCAGCTCGGCTATACGATAGATCAGAGGTTCACCCGATTAAAGATGAAGATTATTGGCGCGGCTTCTGGGGGAGCTGGTAGGAAAACATTTAGGATCGTCCTCGGGGTGAAAGACAAGTACGGCAACTACAACAGTGACGGGAACCCCGCAAACATAGACAACTACTTTTACCTCTTGCGTTATCAATACTCGATTTATTGTGGTGTGGGCTATCCAGCATCAAACATGTACGAGATCGACATACCCCTCCCAAAACCAAACCTCGATATGGGGTGGAGTGATCAAATACAAGCATTCAACAACAGCGGGATAGAACAGAGAGAGTGGAGTCAAATAGCGCAGGTCGGGGTTTACTTGGACGACGTCGACGGCGAGGAGATCACCGGCATGTACATCAGCGAGCTTCGTTTTGAAGGACCCGACTCTTATACAGGGGTTTATCCTACGGAAGACCCGACGATCGCTAGGGAGTACCCGTACACGGACTCTGGCTTGAAGTCAGACACGGACTGCCAGAATCTCGCGGAGAACGTAATGACCGGACTAAACATCAAGCAGTATCAGGGCGTCGCCCGTCTTATGGGAGTCAAGAGAGACTACACCCTTAAAGGCGGGAATACGGTAGAGGTCGCGGTCCCGAGCAAGAGCATAAACATACGGTCAGGGCAGACGCCAAACAAGCTAGGTATTCCGAGGATAATCCTCACACCAGACACTCAAGAACTTCAACTCGGTCGGATATACACGACAGACGAGATCATCAACAGGGTTTCGAGAAGTCTGCGGGTAACTAACAAAATAGATTGAGAATAAAGATGGGCGCAGGGAAAGGATACAACGAACAGGATTTAAAGACCGCAGCCGCGGTAGGAAAGCTCGAGGGTACTGTAGAATCATTGAGTAAGACATTAACTGAGGGCATAAACGGGATCCACCACCGCCTTGACAAGATAGACGTTATCGCAGTCGACCACGACAACAGGATTCAGGCTAACGAGAACTGTTTCATATTCCACAATAAGCATCACAAGGATTTTGAAGCGAACATACAGCGAAAGGTAGGGTTCTGGGGTCTAATCGGATCCATCGTGGGGGCGTGTCTCGCGGGTGTTGTTTCGGTCTTGGCTTTTTTTAAGAAAATATGAAAGATGTTGAGAAG
>Ga0307928_10001431_pt1 | contig 18063 bp, 29 predicted proteins | sample AceLakmetagen232_FD_201815 | JGI IMG/M metagenome (GOLD analysis project Ga0307928, IMG submission 201815) | Saline water microbial communities from Ace Lake, Antarctica - #232 | ecosystem: Environmental > Aquatic > Non-marine Saline and Alkaline > Saline | place: Antarctica: Ace Lake... | reverse complement strand
TACTAAAAGCGTCACCATTACTAACTAAAATTAAGTTATTAAATTCTCCTGGGTTTGGATAAAAAGTTCCATAATTAGATGTAGTATTAATTAATATATCACTACCATTATATAAAGTCCAATTAGAAATAAGATTACCTGATATACTTTCAGTTATGTTAATGGTAATTTGTGATTGTCCCATTGTTGAAGTTAGATTATTATTGTTAGTAAAATCATGTTCTAAGTATCTGCTTAAATAACCGACACTATCAACAGTTATATTATAAGTATCGTTAATAGGTAAGTAAACAAAACCGTTAACTGAATTATATTTTGGTGTATTCAATATCACATTAGGTATTATAACATTATCCCGCCTAAGAATAGACTCATACATATATACCGTTTCGCTATTAATAACAAAACTATTCCAAGTTAAAGTACTATAATCATAACAATAAGAATTAAACCTACTAACGCCATAACCACAAGGAATATTTGATGTATATTTTAATTGAACATTACCTGTTTGTTTACAACCAGTTGGTATGGTATATTGTGTACTATCGCTATATGATTGTATTGAATAATTATTATTTTCTACTATACTATAATTAGCATATAAATAACCTAGAATACCACAACTATCTACACTAGCACGAGTTGAATTATCATTATCAAAAGCATAACCAGGGTTTAACATGTTAGAAGATGATATGGTAACTATGTTATCAATAGTAACATTAAAATCATTAATTAAACTACCGTTCCAATAATTATTAAACGTTGCATAAACATATCTTGTTAAATTAGCTGAATAATTTATTGTACTGTTCCAATTAATAACATCTAAATCATAATAACCATCACTTTTAATAGTGAAATTTATTAAACCATCATAACTATTTACACTAGCATAACCCGTAGTATTACTTTCAAAAAACACTGCTCCTTCATTTAACGTAACGTTAAAATCTAATATTGAACTACTATTAAATTTATCGTTAGCAGTAACATAAAAATTATTAGGTATACCTATTATATCACCACTTACATAAGCTATTAAACTGCCACCTACTATATTAGCAGAACTTTGTACTTTATATTGTAATTCTACGTTAAATAAACCTGTTCCTATATCTCTAAATAAATATTGTAACACAGAAACACCACTGCCATCATTATTAATATTTCTTAAATATTCTGGACTGTAAGCTGTACCATTATAATAAAGTCTATATTCTACTTCTTGATCTCCACTTGTACTAATAGTTGATATAGTAGATTTAACTAAAATATCACCATCTGTATGTTCGGAGTTATTAATAACTATAGTTTTTGCAGTTGCCCATGTTGTACTTGTTAAACTTGTTGTAGCTAAACTTGTAGAATTAAATTCTTGTATATGACCTATCATTTCTTTAATGTTAAGATTAACATTTACTGATCCATCACTACTAGAACTTTTCGCATATAATAAAATTGGAACTTCTGTTTCATTTGTTAAGTTATAAGCTATGTTAAAATTACCACCGTTTCCAGTAGTACCTGCTGTTCCGTATCTGTTAAACATAGGACTTGTAACACCGTTTATTACTGAATATAATTCTATTGTACTTGCACTTGTATAATTATAAGTTATCTTACCATCAAAAACTAACTGTCTTGTTAAGTTTGTTAATGTTTGGTTACCTGTTAAAAATGTAGTGTTAGCAATTAATCTATAACTTGACGTATTAGTTTGAAACGTGTTTGATATAAAATCTGTATTAATATTAATACCGTTTTCGTTAGTTAACAAACTTACAATACCTACACCATTTCTAACTTTTAACCTTCCGTTTACACTTGTTCTCCTACAATATAATTGAAGATTAACACTTTCATTTTGGTTAACTTCAAAGACAGAAGATGTTAAATACATGTTACCTATACTAGCGCTATCAAAACTACGTGAAGTTTCTGTATCATAATCAGTACCGTTTATTAAAACTTTACATTCAATATCCATATCTTTAGCACTTTCTACTTCTATACTAGCTGAAAATGTAACGTTACTATCATTAACAGGTATGAAATCGTTACTTATTATAAGTTGGTAAGTGTTACTATTAATTTGTGTTTCTCCAATTTGTTCAATTAAAACATTAGTTTCTAAAGAATGATTTTCTGATGGTGTAACTGTTATATCTATTGAACCATAACCATATAAATTACTTATTTGTGTTGAATTCAAAGCAGTATCAAAAAATTGTATATTAGTAAATAAACCATCAAAAAATCTACTAGTTCCACTTTCAGAACCAATATATATGTTATCAGTATTATCCCAATCATAATTTAAAGTACCACTTGTTTTTAAAACATTATTAACATAAATATATGTAGTTCCACTATCTTGCACAATAGTAATCATAAACCAACTATTTTTAATAGTTCTAGAGATTGATAAATAAGTTGTACCACTCCTAAAATAATATACATCATTACTATCATGTGCACTCATACCCATATTTCTATCAGGTTTTCCAAATATTTGTGTTTCAGTACTTCCTGCACCACTTTGTGAATCATATAACCAAAAATTAATACTTTTTGTTCCACTTAAATCTAAAGAAGAAGCATCAGGTATCATTAATAAATCATCAGTGCCATCAAAACTTAAAGAATAATCAGGACTACCACTAATATTATAAGTTGGAACAGTTGAACTCCATGTTGCACCGTCGATTGTACCGTCATTACTACCCCAATCATCTCCTAAAGTTGTTCCTGTACCTTCATCAAAAGGATAATAAGAAATTCCACCAGTAGGCACAGCACTAACTAATCCAATACTAAGTATTGTTATTAAAATTACAATTATTGAAAATAATATGTTAAGTTTTTTCATTATCGATTACCTCGTTTACCGAACAAAATAATTAAGATACTGAAACTTATTATAATACTTATTACAAACAAGTTATTAAATATCCAATTAGTAATAGGAAAAGAATCTTGTACAGTAATAACGTCATCATCTAACAAATCTTGTACACTGTTACTTAGCGCAGCAGCTACTATTAAACTAATAACTAATATGAATACTGCAACTACAAAGAATAAAGGGTGAACATCTACTAAGAAAGCACCTACTAAACTTGCTATCCATAAACCTATTAAAACAAATAATACTAAACCGTCAAACACAATAGGAAAATCTGTATGCACAGTTGTTAAAGCGTCTATACTTTCGTTTATAGCACCTTCATTTTGTAAATCGGTTACCATTTCTGGGTATACTTCTTCGTACCAGTTATAATTAACTAAAACTACTAAACCTAATATGAACACTATTACAATAATAAAAATCCATTCTATGATTGCGTTACCTTTCTTATTCTTTCGTTTAAATACCATGCCAAACTCCTGATTTTTTTTTCTTATCTTTAGAATTAAATCTAGAATAGTTACGTTTTGAATCAGTTACCATAACATCTAAATTTTTTGTTAGATCAATTACACTCTTATCATCAATAGCAGCTTTTATTTTAAGTTTCTTAGCAAACTCACTATCAACATATATTCTTTTACTTTTATTCATTTGCCTTTACCTCCTTTAAAAGTACCAAACTTATCTAAAGAAGTATAAACTAAATATGTTATAATATAAGTCCATAACAAACCATAAAACCACATGAAACCTTTATAAAAAGTTGTAACACCAGCAACACTACCGTAAGTAACAACTAAACTAGCTGGTATTGTAATTAAAAAAGTTAAACCAAAGAAAGTTATCATAAGTTTTAACAATCCATGTTCTTTACCCAAACTATTACCGAACCATAATAATAAGAATACTAATATTCCTACGCCTAATACTATTTCGTTACCCATTTTAATTAAATAAAGGAAATTTCTTTCCTACCTCCTTAGTGTTACTTGTTTCTACGCTACGCATAGTTTGATTATAACTATTTCTTTCTTCGTTACCTATTAATCTACTCATGAAAGGAATTATTAAAAACATAATAAAATTTATTACACCTTCAATATCATTATCTTCCATGTCCCAATTATAAACATTAGTTATAACTAAACTTGCTAATTCAATATTATATTCTTCAATGTAATCATCGTAAGCTTTACATTCACCAGTTCTTCCATCCATTGGAAAGTTACCTTGTACAACTTGAGGGTTTAAAGTTGCAGTGATCCAATTCATTAAAGTTTGAACACCTTCAGCATTACATTTAGCTTTACCTACTTGTTCTTCTTTATATTTAATTAAACCATCTTCTTTAAACGCCACTACATTAACACCTTTTAAGAATATTCTAATTTGTTCTGTTATACTAAAAGTATCTAACCGAACTTTTAAAGTTTCGTTTGTTACTTGGGCCATACTAGAATTATCTAATAATCTTCCTGTTTCGTTCATTTTTTTAATATCCTCCTACCTGTTAAACCTGTTTTTGATAATTTAATGTTAGTATTACCAAACTCTCCTAAGAAAGCACTTTTAGATGTTGGTACATACCCACGTTTAATACTTTTACTTGTGAATAAAGATTTTACTTTTTTCTTTTTACCTTTTGGTAATATTATAAATGGTAATGTAGGTAATATAAAACCTGATAGTTTCGTAATAGGTTTTGAATAACCAAAACCTGTTGAAAATCTTCTTGGTCTTGGTTGAATCGGAACTCTAGGCCTTTCTTTAACTTTTGTTATAGTTTTAGTTTTAACTAAAGTATCACTATCTAAATCTAATACTGCATAAGCTTCTTTTTCTTTAACTGCAACTTTAGTAGCTGTTCCTAATTTAGTTAACCATTCAGCATAAGCTTCTTTTGTTTTTGTTTTAGTTAAAGTAGCTTCTTTTTTTAATTGTTTAGTTAAAATTCCTGTTACTGCATAAGCTTCTTTAAATTTAGTTCTAGCTTTAACTAAAGTATCAGTTAATTGTTTTTGTATTGTATAAGCTTCTTGTGTACTAACCCTAGTTTTAACTTTAAACTTAGATTTTAGTTCTAAAGGTCTAAATTGATTAAAATTAGTTGATATAACAGCTTCTTTTATTATACCGTCTTTTATTACTGTTACTGGTATAATTTTACTTATAATAGAAGGAGGTGCTTTATATGGTACTATTTCAGTTACATAACTTGGTACATATGTTTGAGTATTCTCAAATACTGCACCTATTCTACTAAAGTCTGTTCTAGAACCTGGACTTTTAGTAATAACTTTTACTTTATTATTAGTTGATACCTTAACAACTGGATTTTTTATTATTGGAGTATTTTTAACAACTGAATTTTTTATTATTGGAGTTTTAACAGTATCAAAAAAAGAAGTCTTACCGTAAATACTTTCTAAATCTGAACGTAAAGAAATAAAATCAAATTTAGGTTTTTTTATTATACCTACTTTAATTAATTTAGTTTGAACAGTACTACCCGAAACTGATATATCAGCACCACTTAAAAACCTAGAAGAAGCAACACTTACTATACGTTTATCACCAGTAAAAAAAGGAATTTCACTTTCTAATAATCTTGGATTAGATAATTCTGCAACTCTACCACCATTTTTAGTACTTACAAATAAATCACTTTTAATAAGTTTTCTTTGTCCTGTTGTATCATAACCAGGAATATTTACAATAGGTTTTTTTATTGTTTGTTTTCCTATTACTCCTTTTTTTAAAAAAGATATCTTTTCTTTAGGAATAGTAGAACCTGATAAAGTCCTTTGTGGAATATGACTTTTATATCTAATATTATATTTTCTAGTAGGATCTGTTATATCTCTTACTAAACTATTTTTTTCTAAAACTTTTAATCTTTTTTCAAAAAGTGGTTTATTAATCTTTTCTTTTAATAAAGAATTGAATTTGTTTGATCGTAATATAGTAGAACCAATTTTTAAACCTAATAATTCAGCACCTACATCTTTAATACCTAAACTACCTTTAATATAATTACCTTCTTTAATATTATTAACACTTGAACTTAAACGCCATCCAGTACTAACACCATAAACACCTTTTGCAATATTAGTACTCACTGCGATATTTTTAGCACTTATAATACCTTTACTAGCTAAAACAGTAGTTGTTCCACCTATTACAACACTTGCACCAGCCACACCTGCTACAACACCAATAGTTTTATCAACTTCTTTTTTATAAAATTCTCCTACATTTTCTTGTACTCCTCTTATTTTAGAAATAGTTAATTCTTTTTTTTTATTAAAGGATGGAGTAGTACCTTTTAACTGTGCTTGTTTATTTTCAAAAGCTTTAATATTGGTATTTTTTAACTTTCTACTTATAATATCTATATTTTCTCTGGTAACTTTTTTACCTACATATTCATCTATTGGTTTAGATGTAGGTGTAGTTGCTACTTTAATAGATTCAACTATACTAGAAGGAGTTATTTTATAAGGTTTTATTTTAGGTTTAAAATCTTTTAAATTAGGATAAAAAATATTATAATATTCACTTTGTAAAGATTTTAATTTTTCTTGTTCTTTTTCATATTCCTTTTTATTACCTATGAATTGATTCTTTATAATAGGAACAAAAGATATATTGCCTTCTTCACCTGGTTTAATTTCAGGTTGTTTTATAGTTGATCTAAAAAACTGTGATTGAATTTGTTTTTCTTTCTGTTTAATCTCTTTTGATTTTGATTCTAATAATATATTTTGTCTTTCTTGATTGTTCAAAACTATTAAATCTTTATCTTTTTGTTTTAATCTTAAAACATTATTAATGGCTATAGTTTTATTAACCTTCTTAATATCCTCTTTAGTAATAGTTTCATTTTTACCTAAAAATATATTTTGTTTTAAAAAAGTATCTTCATATCCTTTAATTTCACCCTTCTTTGATGTGATAGGTAATATAGTATTAGTTATTTGATTATTATTAAGTTTATACTTTCTATCAAACCATCCTATATAATTTTCTGCAGGTTTTTCTTTATTTTGTTGTTGTTTTTCATAAACAGTATCATATCTAGTAGTTGTTGTAGTTAATTGTTCACCAGCTTTTAATTCATCTATTTTAGATTGTTTTGCAGTTGTAAATTCTTGTTTAGAAACTTTTTTATCATCAATAATAAATTCTTTTGGAATTAAAGGATCTTCATTTCCATATTTAATTAAATTATCAGCTTTAATTTGTGTATCAGCTTGTTCTGTTTCTATTCTATTAGCCGTTGCACGTTGTTTACGAGAAGAAGATTTCTTAGCACGTTTTAAATGTTCGGATTGTGATTTACTAGCTACTTTACCTCGTCTACTTGACAAATATTTTGCGTATGTTTTACTTACCATTATTATATCCTATTTATCCTATATTATAGTATATTTATAGGGGATTAAGTATATAAATGTTTCTATTATATTATTATAATATATATATTATTAGAATTAGATTTAAATTTTAAAAAAAATAAAAAAAACGTTCCTAGGTAAGGGTGTGCAAACCTAGGAACAGAACGAGTTAACCAGGAAGTAGGTTATTATGCTCTGAAATATCTTACGATAATTCCTATGATAATTGCAGCTACAACGATTGTTGCTATAATACCAAATTTAGCTGGGAATTTTGCTACTCCTTCTATTGCAGATTGAGTTGCGTTATATTCAGCTGAATCAACAGTCATTGAACTTTTTACATCTCCCATTGCTGATAATCCGTATGCAATACCAATACCAGTTACAATAAATGCTAATGCGATAGGCCACATATCACCAATATCAAATTCTACTACTTTTTTATCCATTATTTTTACCTCTAAAAATATTTATTAAATAATAAAGTAATAACATAACTTAAAAGTATTATGCCTTAATAACCTTAGTAATGTAAAATAATGTATAATAATGTAAATAAACTAGGGTATCTAAGAAAACCACCCTATTTCGCCTTAAGGGACGACCTCCACGCTCTCCCTTGAGTGAATACACCCTAGATTTTATAGTTACCCTAGCAAGAAACTTAAATATTTTAATCTTTGCTTAAAACTTTTAAGCAGTAAGATTTTATAAACACAAAGTTTATATATAAGTTCTACTTTAAATTTTAATAAAAATGTTGTAACTTTTTTGTTTAATAATGAGGTAAAATATATGGCAATAATTTTTTATGATGAAATAAAATTGATTAATGGTAAGGTAAATTATATAGCTGTCCCTAAAAAATACGAAATTGGGGATTTTAGAGCTGGTGTAAAAGTTAAGGTAACATTAGAATTAATTAATAAAGATGAATAATGCTAATAATATACTAGGATATGTTTATTATAATATAGGTAGACAATGTACTAATTTTAGAATTTGTACTAATTATATAAAAAAAGATGGATCTAAAGGATTTAGTAAATGGGTTTATTATTTAGATTCTACTGATAATAATAAAAGTGAAGCTACACATAGAACATTATTAAAAAATGAGATAGTTTTAGATTATGATCCTTTTAATAATGAAACATTAGAAGAATTAAAAATAAGAGTTGAAGAAGTATATAATGATTTAATAAAAAGAAAAATATACTTTAATTGTTTTGAAACTGGGAGTAGAGGTTATCATATTCATATTTTTATTAATGATATGTTATTTTTAGAACAAATACAACGTAATGAATGGCGTAATGAATTTATTAATTATTATAAAGCAGAAGCACAAAAAAATACTGAAAATGTGCCTATTGCTCTCGAAAATGTACCACATTGGAAAAGTGGAAAAATTAAAAAGAGGTGTGTTTTTTGAATCATGATATAAATAAAACAATAGATACTGAATTTCTTACTAAAGAAGAAAAATATAAAATAGAAAGAAAAACAGAAGTTTTACAACTTATTTTAGCAAAAGATTATGATAGAGTTAGTGAGGAGATTGTTAATTATTTAGAAATATTTAATCACTTTTATAGTATTAGAGATGATGATAAAGAAGAAATATGGGTTTATAGAAATGGTATTTATATACCAAATGGTAAAAGTCATATTAAAGAAGTAACTAGACATTTATTAGATAAAGCTTATAGTATATATATAGTTAATCAAGTTATAGCAAAAATTATAACTGATAATTATATAGATCATGAGGAATTTTTTAACAATTATAATAAAGATGAGATTTGTATTTTAAACGGTATATTAAATGTAAAAACTCGTGAACTTGAAACTTTTACACATGAAAAGATATTTTTCACTAAACTTAATACTAAATATGTTAAAGAAGCTGATTGTAAAAAAATAAAATCTTTCTTTTTAAATACATTAAATGTTGATGATGTAAAAGGTATGCAAGAATTAATAGGATATTGTTTATATAGAGATAATTTTTTAGAGAAAGCTTTTTTATTTAGAGGTAATGGTAGTAATGGTAAAAGTAAAACTTTAGAATTAATAGCTTTATTTTTAGGTGCTGAAAATGTAAGTAGTATAACTTACAAAGTATTAGAAAAACACGATAGTTTTGAAATAGTTAATCTACATGGTAAGTTTGCTAACCTTACTGGTGAACTAAGTAAAAGTGCTATTATTAATACTGATAGATTTAAAGAATTAACTGGACGTGATAGTATAAATGCAAGTAGAAAATTCAAAACTAGTATACAATTTACTAACCATGCAAAACTTATATTTAATTGTAATGATAGACCTCCTACTTATGATATAAGTGATGGTTTCTTTAGAAGATGGAACGTGTTTAATTTTAATAAAACTTTTGTTGATAAAGATTATTATAACAAAATCAAAGAAGAAGATAAATGTAACTATGGTATTAAAATACTTAATATAATAGAACAATTAAATAAACCTATTGAACTAAGTGGTTTACTAAATTGGGCTTTAAATGGTTTAGATTCGTTGTTTAACAATAAATTATTCAGTAATGAGAAAACAACCGAAGATACCAGAAATGAATGGTTAAGAGATTCTAATAGTTTTATAGTATTCTTTGATGATAACCTAGAATTAGCAAGATCACATAAATGTATTAAAAGTGATATTAGAACTATATATTCTGAATTTTGCGAAGATAAAGGTTTAGATGTAGTAAGTGATAAAGATATATTAAAATTCTTACAAACAAAAGGTATATTAAGTAAAAGAGTAAATGTTTCTGATTCAAAGTTACAAGAATATTGCTGGTTAAATATGAAGTTTAAACATGGTAGAGTTAATGAAGATAAATTAAGTTTATATGTTGAGAATGATAATCTTAACATTAATAATTATATGAGGTAATAAATAAAAAATGGAAGACGTAAATAATAGTGTAAATACAACAACTAGTAAACCTAGTAGTGATTTTAAAAAACCAGTTAAAACATTTAGAAGTGGACAAATACAAGCTAGTGTATGGGAAAATCAAACACAAGATAAAAAGACTTTTTTAAGTATTACATTTAATAAGAGTTGGAAAGATAAATTAACTGAACAATGGAAAACAGGTAACAATTATAATAAACAAGATCTAGGTAATTTATTAATAGTAACCATGTTAGCTGCACAATTTGTTAATAAAGGTGAGTAGATAATGGATTTTTTTATTATAGCATTAATATTAGTATTATTAATATTAGCTATTATTGTTACTCTTTTAATTATGAATGTGTTAAAATTTAAACACAGAGTAGAAATAAGAGAACTTGCTAAAAATCGTAAAACTATTATTAATGACAAAGCTTGTAATTTCAAAGATAGTGAAGGTGTAGACTGGTGGAAATTGTTAAAAGAAAAAGATAAAACTAGAAAACTTATTCAACCTCCACCAATCGAAAGTATAGAGTTAGATAACAAAGGTAAAAAACATGTTATCTTATACAGAGACGGTAACGGTAACGTTAGTTATGTTAAAGATACTACCATAGATTTAGGTGATCCTAAAAAATTTCAGCCTATGACAAATACCCATAAAAATATTTTAGTAGGACAAGTTAGGAAAGCTGAAAGCCGAAGAAAAAAAAATTGGAAAGATAACTTACCTATGTACGTTGTAGGGTTTCAACTTTTAATTATTATAATTTTTGCTTTAGCTTTCATGGAAGAAGTCGCTAAACCTTTTATTACATCTAAAGAATTACAAGTAAAACAATTAGATTTAATGAATGAGTTGAGTATGAGAATACAAGATATAGATTCAGGTGTACAACGTATAGAAAGTAATAATAAATATTTAGGTAACGTTACGAGTTCGCCACCAGATTAAGAGGTAAACAATAATGGTTAACAAATTTGATTATATGAATAGAGACGAAAAACCTAGCTGGAACATGGCTTTGTTTTTTTTAGTTAGGTTAGATGAAAGGTTAAACGATAGAGATAACGCTTTTAATGATGGTGATTTATTAAAATGTTATCGTAGTTTGCGTACCATTTATGCTAACGTACATTATTTTTTTAAAAAGAATAAAGAAGATGACGAAGATGAAAAGATTTTAGAAGATAAGTTTCACAAAGCAGCACAATCTATTATTAATATGAATACTAACGGTAGAGGTTTACAAGATGTTAAAAGTGAAACGTTCAGAGAGTTTCAAAAATTGTTAGATGAAATAACTTTAACTTTATACGATTTGTTACATGAGAATAATTTAGTATTCCCAGAACAAAAGTTTAGAGATAAGAGTAAATCTTTATCTAATAGTTTTATGTGAGGTAAATATAATGGTAGCAAGAAAAGAAGCTAAAGCTTATAGAACAGAGAAAGTGCAATTAGGCGAGTATAGAACTTGGATGAATCATTACTTACAAGATAACTTAGACATTATTTTAAACTTAGCAATTCCAAATAACTGGGATTGTTTGTTTGTCTTGTTTGGCCGTGAAGGTTGTGGTAAAACTACATTAGGAACACAATGTGCAAAGTATTTAGCAGAGAACTTTGATTTAAGTACAACCGTATTTACACCAGATCAGTTTACTAAAGCTTGTGAGAATGCTAAACCTGAAAGCGCTATATTATGGGATGAAGCTATAACAGGTGCAAACTCTGCAACACATGCAAGTAAAGTAAGTGTTAATATAATCTCACAACTAACACAAATAAGAAAGAAGAAGTTAAAGATATTTTTATGCTTCCCTTACTTAGATTTGTTAAACAAGTATTTCATTAAACGTTGTACTGGTGGAGTTTACATTTACGCTAAAGGTTATGATAAACGTGGGTATGCAAAATTCTACAATCATATGGAACTAAGTATGTTATATGGGTTTATGAAAGATAGATACAAATATTACCCTGACGGTGCAACTAAAGTATGTAACAGTAGTTTTTATTTTAAATTTAGTAAATGTTTTTGTTTGGATGAAAAGGAATATGACGAGAAAAAAGAAAGTAGCAGGAAAGAATTTTTATTAGGAGAAAAAAAAGAAATTAGGGATACTAAAGTTAATGCTTGTGATGTAACATGCCATCATCCACCAAGTGGTATTAGATATAATAAGACAGATAATTTTTGGACTTGTAGACGTTGTGGTAAAGTTTGGAATACTTCTCCTTTTAATACTGCTAACAACTCTGTTATAAAGGATGATACAGAGAGGGGTGGAATAGTAAGTAAAAGTTTAAGGTTTAGTGATGTGGTGAAAGCCGAGAGTTTACAATGATTAGTATTAAAAGAATAATTAAAAAGTTACCTAGTATGGTTTATGTTATACTAATAGTATTAATACTAGCTATTATTCAAGGTTCAACTAACAATTATTACATTAGTATAGGTTGTTTGTTAGTTTTTATAATGGGATTCCCATTATATAGGTTAGTAAAAGAACGAGATCAAGTAATGAACATGATTAGATACATAGAAGGTATGATGTTTGGTAAACCGTTAGATAAAGAGTTATGGAAACCAGGCGAGAAACATAAAGTAAAAACTAAATTTGTATGGAGGAAAAAGAAAAATGAGTAAAAAAGAATTAAAAGAAGCAGTTGAAAATTGGTGTTATATATTAATGGCTCTATGTGTTGCTATGTTTGTTACTATTATTACCGATGTTGGATTTGGTATTTTAATATATTTTGTTTCGTTAGGTTTTCTAGGAATAGAAATTAAATTAGATAATATTAATAAAAATCTACAAATAGCTAATAGATTAAAATATAATGAATTTCAAAAGAGGTATAAAAAATGATAGGTTTAATAGAAGCCTTTCTTTTTTTAGGTTTTATTTTTTTAAGTATAATATTACATGAAGCAGGACATTACTTTTATTTCTTGTTTAAGATTGGTAAAAGTCCTAAGATTAGAATAGGTAAACCGTTAGGAGTTAAAAAAAAATTCCCTTTCGGATTTAGTATTTTAGTAGGTGAAACTGATGATTATGTAGGGATTAGTGATAAACATTATATGCAACTTTGTGCATGGGGTGTTTTAATAGGTTTTATTCCTGTTATATTCTATTCGTTAATTAACGGAGGTTTATTTGCTTTAATGTTTTGTTTATATGTTTGGGGTTGTATTAAAGATATTAAAAATATAATTGAGTATTATAAGGAGGAAAATAAATATGGAAGAAAAGATAACTGTTAATGAAGATCAAGCTACAAAATTGGATCAAGCTAAAATCTTTGGAGAAGGTTTTTTAGATTGTGTTTGTGATGAATGTAAAGATAAATGTACACGTTGGATGAAGAAACATTTATATTTATTACCTTTCCCAGCTATATTCGGTAAAAAAATGCAAGGTTTATTATGTAAAAAATGTAGAATTAATATTAGAAACAGATTAAAAGGTAAATAATAATGACACAACCTATAAAGTTTAACAGAAAATGTTCTAACTGTGGTGTTATAAGTAGATATAGTGGTTTAATAAGATTTTGTCCTGAATGTGGCGCTACTTACAAATCTTTTATAATAAGAGATTCTAAACATTGTACTACAAAATATTGTAAAGGAAGACCTATTTTTAATAGTAATGGTGTAATGATAGGTTATACACAATAAACTTATTTCTTTTTATTTTTGCTTAAAGGTTTTAGTTATTTAATAGAAACATTTATATAGTAGCTTACACTAATATAATATATTATGGATTACAAGGATATAAAAACTTATGGTAACTGTTACAGGTTGCGTATTAGTAGATTAAATTTAATTATAATGATTGTAATTTTTTGTGTAATAACTCCATTTACTAATTGGATGATCCCAATATTATGTAAAAAAGTAAAGAGAGGATTTAATTTAAATTTGAGGTATGAAAAAAATGGTAATAGTAAGTGTTTATTTAAGCAGACAAGAAAACCGTAAGGTTGGTAGTATAAAAGCTATTAAAGATTTTAAAAGTAAAGAAGAAGCTATTAAATATTTAATAGGTGAGTATGATTTTAACGATAGATTCTTTGATGGGGCTGATGAAGAATGAATACTGAAAATGACGGTTATATAAGAGGGTTATATACTGCAAAAGGTATGTTAAGAGCAGCTGATAATTTACATTTAGCTTTAGAATGTGTGATTAACGCAATAGATCAAGCTGAATTTATTAAACAAGATTCAGAAGAAGATTATTTATTAGAGGTGAAAAAATGATTATTTTATATGATGAAACAATGGAAGCTAGATTATTTAGTTTAATATGTTATTATACGCTAGGTTAAAATGGAAAGCCTAAATAATGTTGTAAGTTGTGAATTTGATTTAGTAGATACAAATAATGGTACATGGTTAGTATTAGAATCTAAACAGAGTATAGATTTAGGCGATTATAACCTGGAACAATACAAAGAGGATTAGAACAATGAATAAATGTAAATGGTGTGGTAACGAATTAAAAACTAATTATTATAGAAATAGATTTCATTGTGATCATTGTAATAGAATGGTAACTCAAACAGGCGAAAAGGTATTGACATAATAAAGATAAAGTTATGCAAACAATTTAAACATAAATAATTCGTATAATAATAATTATAACGAACTTTTTTGCGAACAAAAAAGAAAATAAAAAAGTAAGGAGAAATAAACAAAATGGAAGAAAGAAATTTAATTATACCAAACATTGAATGTATGACAGAAGGACAATTCAGAGAATTAACAAATTTTTTAGATTCTTGCCCTGTTGAGTATGAAGTATGGGAGAAAGGATAATTAAATAAATAACTTAAAGATTAATGTTCGTATAATAAAGTTATGCAAACAATTTAAAATAAATAATTTGTATAACAATAATTATACGAAATAAAAGGTAAATTAAAATGGGATTAAAAGCAAAAAAGATAATAGAATTAAACTTTGAAGATTTCATGTATGATAATAATAATTCAACTTTATTAAATCAAAGGTGGTTTACAATAAAAGAAATGAAACAAGCTTTTGAATTAGGATTAAACAATGGATCAAAAGAAAATTTTAAACAACTAATAAAAAAGTAGTGGATTTATATTAAATAAGCCGCATTTTAGTTGTAAATAGAGGTATAAATAAATGATAGTAACAAAACAAGAAGAATTAGAAGCAAAAATCAGTAATGAAATGCAAAAAGAATTATAAAATATATGGTATAAGAAATTAACGAGGTAAAAAGAAAATGAAAGATTTAGTAAGACAATATGTAGAATATAAAGAAGCTTCTTTAGAACATTTAAACGAGAAAGCTTTTTTAGAAATAAAAGAAATAAAAAATAATGTTGAAATGTTAGACGATTTTCTAAGTTTCATAAATAATTAAAGTAAAGCCAAATTGGCTTACCTTTTTTTCTTTTGTAATGTTTGTTTATCTCTAATACTTTTTCTCATAGCATGACAACCTTCTTTTAAAAGTTTATGTGCTTTCTTATATACCTTATTCATATTTTATACCTCTTACTATCATTATTCAAAACCCATAGCTATTATACCACCCATTAACATTATAATAGGTAAGATTAAAAACCACCACGGAATGAAACCTAAAGTAAACATAATAAATGCTACTACACTTACTACGAACGAATCTACCGTGAATATTTTCACAAAAGGAAACTGTTGCAATGACATCATTAAAACAAAAAATAAACTTATTAATATTAAACCGAATATTAAACCACCGCTTAACTCATTAACATTATAAAACATGTTATACATGTTGCTACTACTTGTAGCATTAGTTAAATTATAATATACCATTTTTTATACATCCCTCTTTAATATCGCGCTCATAATGATTCCTATGAAGATTAATATAACTATAATAGAAACTAACAGAGTACTTAACAACACACCAGGCGCACCTAACTTAGCGTCATTGACTGCATTATTTTCTAACACATAGAATACTTTAATACTTTTAGCTGTTGATTTCATAGCGTTATAACCAGCGTTAAAGATACCACCCAAAATATCTTTTAAGTCAGGATCTTCCATATCTATATTTTGTAATTGTGAAGCTGTTTCATCAGCTTGTGAACTTATGTTCCCCATCATATTATAAGCTTCTATACTATCTTGTTCATTAGTACCAAATTGCATATCAGTAAATTCTGTACTCATACCGATTAAACTCATACTAAAAATACCAGCTACAAAACCTACTACTAATATACTAATTAAAAAACTGCTTAACTTTGGACTAGCCATTATTTCACCCTCCAGGCCATAACAAAGCCTAACAATAAAAACCCTACTCCATACATTGGACTTATAGGAATGAAACCTATTAAAGTACTAACGAATAACGGTACAGGTAACATTATACACATTATACTTAAATTGTATAATCCGAAAAATGCAAACAACATAGTTAAAAATAATACCATGAATAAGAATAAATTCTTGTTAGGTAAATAATCGTTGAACTTTATACTTTCACTATCTAATAACCATTCTACATTATTATAATTAATAAACCCTTCAGCTAAATAAGTTGTATCGTTAACTTCAGACACGCCTATTAATATAGTACCACTTGCTAAAGTTATGCAAGTACTATTAATTAAAGTGTTACCTTTACCAACATTACTTGTATACACATATAAACAATGTTCATACTGGTTACCGTCAGGACTCGCAAATTCAAACTTAAAATTATTAGTATTATAATTAAAAGTCACATCAGCATTATAAATTCCACTTGTTGCCTCAAAGTATAATGAATGAATAGGTTCTACTATACTAACTTTAAACGTTAAAGTATCATCATAAATATAAGTTGGTATTGTAGTTTCTCGCAACAAACCATCATAGTATAATAAGAATTTATAATATTCTGTGTTTAATATTAAAGGTATTTTAGCCGTACCTTCAAAATTAGTTTTTACCATACCTACTAAATTATAAGTGTTTGTACTAGCATAATATTTTAAATAATGTATAGTAACACCTTCTAATATAGCACCTTGTGTATCATAAACATTTACAGTTACGTTAGTTGTAGTTTCATTAGTTAAATATAAAGTTAGATTTGTATAACTTCTATCACTTAAATCATAATAATAAAACCTTTCATTAAAACCAGTAGCATAATATCTAATCGTATATTCTTCAGGACTTAATACTTCTTGGTGTAAAGTACCATTAGTAGTACTGAAATTATAACTGAACGTATTACTTATCATCTCTAAATAAACAGTTGTTGAATCTATAATAGTATTATCTAACTCATTTTTAAAAGTTATATCTAAACTATTAGTAACATATAATATAAAAGTTTTATTAGTATTACCATCTATTGAAACTAATTGACTAGCTTTAAATAATGAGTAACCTGTTGCGTCTATACTAACATTATAAATATTGTTATTAACAACACCGAATACTAAACTACCTGTTGTTGCAGTTCCACTATTAACATGATAAGTATCTTGGTTATTTATAGTAACTTTAAAATTATTAATAGTGTTACCTAAATAATCTTGTACACTAACATTTAATTCAGTTGGTAACAATTCATAATCAACAGTTTTAACTTCTAAACTAGTAACATTAAAACCAATTAACACTCTATTACTAAAAGCGTCAACATTACTAACTAAAATTAAGTTATTAAATTCTCCTGGGTTTGGATAAAAAGTTCCATAATTAGATGTAGTATTAATTAATATATCACTACCATTATATAAAGTCCAATTAGAAATAAGATTACCTG
>Ga0307928_10001428_pt1 | contig 18076 bp, 37 predicted proteins | sample AceLakmetagen232_FD_201815 | JGI IMG/M metagenome (GOLD analysis project Ga0307928, IMG submission 201815) | Saline water microbial communities from Ace Lake, Antarctica - #232 | ecosystem: Environmental > Aquatic > Non-marine Saline and Alkaline > Saline | place: Antarctica: Ace Lake... | reverse complement strand
ATAGATGATGATTGGGATATGATGATAGCTCACCCACCATGTACGTACTTAGCGGTTAGTGGCAATAGATGGATGGTTGATAATTCAGAACGCCAACTGTTTAGATTGCATGCTATCCATTTCTTTATGAAACTTGCAAATGCAGATATTCCTAAAATATGTATTGAAAATCCAGTAGGGATAATGTCTACGAAATGGCGGAAACCAGATCAATATATACAACCTTGGGAACATGGTCATAAAATAAGCAAGAAAACTGGATTGTGGTTAAAGAACTTGCCATTATTGAAACCTACTGAAATAGTTACTCCGGAATGGATATATTATAAAAACGGTGGGAGATGTTCACCAGACCATTATAAAAATGCATTTTCAAAAACCCGGGGAAAAGATAGAAGTAGAACATATTCAGGAATAGCCAACGCAATAGCTAAACAATGGGAATGATAATATGAAATCCATTGGAAACAATGCGACCTTAAAAGCAACAAAACAATCATTATTTAAATTTGATGAACTGCGAGATATATATGAATTGAGAATGAATAAAGAATTTAAGAATCGAAATGAGTTTTTAGAAATATTACTAAATGAATGTAATATTGATGATATGTGTTCAAAATCAATATGCGATGAATATACAACTATTATAAAATTAAAGAATAATTATAAAATCAATATAGAATATATCGGTGATAAACATGAGTGATAATAAGAAAATGTTTTGTGCAGTATGTGATGAAGAAATATACCCAAATGAAGATGTACTTGTTAAATTTACAGGGGAAATATTTGATGATGAAGTATATGAAGCTATTATAATTCATAAACATTGTAAAGTGAGTTAAATGAGTAGAATAAAAGCAGTGATTGAAATAATAATGTTTGTCGGTGGAATAATCATGATGATTGGATTACCTATTACATATTACCAATTGCCTGATGAACTCGCAAGAATTGGATTGGCATTTGGTGTAATTGTTGGAATGTTATTTAGATCATTGTGTGATATTAAATTTGGATTAATGTTTAATACATGGAAAAAAGAGTTATTTGAGTGATAAATTAACGCAATTACGATTTAACAGCTTCATACACTACACTAGCAGGATAAAAAATAGGTAGAAACACATAGATGAAATAAAAAAGAGTATATATTATTTTGAATACTTTTTTATTCTTCTATTTGCATCATCAATTACTCTTTTAAGTTCTGAATAACATATTTTACTTGTAGCAACAACAGTATGCGAATATTGAGTATGTATTTCTATAACTGGTTCATTATATCCCCATGATTTCAATTGTTCTTTATCTTCCTCATAATTTATTATTGTATCACTCATTTATTACACTTCCACTTATAATCATTCTTAATCTTTTTCCCCACATGTTTAATCTTAACTGCTGCGAAATTACAGATTACATTATCCCCATGCAATTTATCAATATTTGCTTCGTTGGGTATTTCATATCGTGATATTTCATTTCCTAGTTTATCAGTTTCTATAACAAACCACATTATTTATTACCTCTATCATACACTATCCCAAAAACAGGAATATGATGACCTATTACATGACCTGTGAGGATTTCATGAAACCACGCAGTAAACATATTCCTAAATCTTTTATCACAACTTATACAATAATAACCTGCTTTCATTGTTTGTATTCTCCATCATTCCAGAATTTAATTTATCAATATTGACTTTTTACCACATTTATCACATTTCATAACATCATTATAATAATGTATATGTTTAGGTTTTTCGAATTGTGATATTATATTTCCACACCACGGGCATGATATACATATAATAGTTTTTTTACATATTCTTGCTTCTAGTATAATTTCTTTATGTGATTGTTCATTGTTCATTGTTTATATTCTCCTAAATTATGGATTGGATACATTAAATTCATCTTCATCCCATTCATTTAGCGTAAACATCGCATCGTCAAAAAATTGGTCAAGCCATCTACAAAATGATATTTGCAATGCTTCTTTTGTTTTCAAATCTTTCATATTATCATTATCCCATATCATTATTCTCAGCTTCAACGATCACATCATATGCTTTTGCCTTTTCAATAAGTTCTTCAACAATCTCATACGTTGGTACTCTCGGATGCACTTTTAATGAATCAATGTACTTTTTTTGTTTCATAGTCACGTAAACCTTACCGGATGTATTTTCATTCATATAGTGTATATAGGGCAGCATTGTATATAATACTATCTTTTAATAGATACAATAGATAGTTATATATACAATAACTGCATTCTTATAATTGTCAGTGCAGTGGTATACTAAATTGCATTGGTGAAATATCCAACTTTGGACAGATAATATAAATCTCCGCAAAAAACGATATATGTTATCTGTCTATACCTACCAAATAATAATAATAGGAAAGTGATTATAAAATGACAAAATCGAATGATGAATATTTAAATGGCTTTGTTAAAGAATTGATTAGCAAACTGGATACACAAACATCTTGGGATACTAATGAACTTCGACAAAGAATATTTAATTTGCATGTATGGTATTCATTTAAAAAGGAATAATCACAATGGCAAAAGCAAATAAAAGCAAAAATAGAAAATGCACATGCGGAAAATGTGAATACTGCATTAATAAAATGGTGCAGGAAGAACAGGATGAATATAATAATCGATCTCGGGGGTTATGTTAATGAAAATAAATGGAATTGATAAAGAAGAACTAACACATATTCAGGAAGTTACGGACATCAATAGACATGTATGTGATGTTTGCGGTCATGAATTTGATATCAACCCACTTGCAGAATATGCAGAATCCGGTAAATATATTGGCGAAATGAAAGTGATTTGTACAGAATGTGGATTAATTATATCATAGTCACAATGGCAATTACAAATTCAAATGTGAAAAACATATATTGTAATTGCCAGATCATAAATGAATAGACTATGAACATTTAAATTAATTCACGGTGGTGTTAAAATGAATGTGTTGGTTATAATCTTCCAGATAAAAGATGTGAATTGGTTATGAAATAAAAGGATCATGCAAAAAACTGCACACAATTAAATGCATTATAAAGAGGTGGATTCAACGCGAAGGAAGAAAAAGAGGTAATCATATCATAAATGATTGTGAATAGATAAACATAGAAACAATAAAATGTTTAGGAACCTATGTTTGCGGAGTTGGCTGAACCAACATCATATAGTAATAAATAGTAAAGTAAATTATCAATTTGTCGGAAGATTGATGATATATGAAAAACGGATTACCACTATAATTAAGGTGTTTATATGAAAGTCGAAGCAGTAACCAAATTAACTATCGAACTTACCACAAAAGAAATGGTTCATATGCGTAAATCATTAGATAGATTTCAAGCATATTATCAAACATTAGATATAAATGAAAGGCTAAAAATAGGGGATACTACATCATGGGATAATGTCCTAGAAAGGATATTAATGCATCAATAATTATGTTTGTCAATGAATATAGGAAATGATTAAATTGTCAATCGGGATTAGAAAAAGAAAACAACGTATGATAACCAGGGAACGTAAAGCAATTCGGGTACATCACAGAACGATGTTTTCACATGGACGATATGATGATATTGTAGATAATGGTTTTTTATATACGTGGTTTGATTAAAAGATATAATATGAGTCAAATCTATTATGTCATTAGCTCACATCAAATAAATATATACTTTTGTACCACCATATAAATGTATTATATATTATTAGTATTTGGTGTGAGCGTAAAACTATTTTTATATAATTTAGTAATAAGGAGAGTAGATAATATGATTGAATATACATTATCCGAATATAAGAAAAAACTACTTATTGAGAGATATATATTTTCATGGGGATGATTATAATGAAAAAACAAATCGATTTGGAACAAATTAAAGAAAATAATACTAAAAGAGCAATTTCTAAAAAGTATGCATATTATACAGATGAACGTGGCGATAAAGTAAGATGCAGAATATCATAATTTTAACGAGTTGATTATAAATGATAGATGATAATGATATCGAAGAAGAGTTAGAATACCAATCTATTAAACCACTTAAAAGTTTTCCAGTATATCAACCACTTGAAAACATAACAATTGATAATATTTCAATTACATGTGATGATGTTGTGAAAGCTGCTAAGATCATGGTAATCATGAGGACATTTTATATTTACAGAGATTTTGATTTAGAAGAGGGGAAAGAAGCAATGAAAGAACTTGATAAATTAGTTACAAAAGTAACATCCGGCGGTATTCATAATGACTGACTGGACACACATCAAACCTATTAAAATGAGTAGAAGAACACAAAAAAGATTTAGGCAATATCATGATAATGATCGAAAATATTACATTTGCAACATTTACAAAGGAATATGACATCGGAGAGCACAAAGGAATTGGAATTAAAACACATGACGAATTAGTATATAATATTAAATCTAAAAGCATCGCATTGAGATGTGGAATTGCGTATAAAATGAAGCGAATAACCAGCCAACATAAAATAGGAGTTATTGAATAATGAATATATTTGGATTAAGAACAAAATGCAAGTATTACGATCAATGCTTAAAGGAAGCTGTTAAAAACAACAATGAACATTTTATAATTAATTCAAAAACATGCAATGGTATTATAGAAGATCGTACTTATTGTGGAAAGTATCGGGAAATGGAGAGTAAATAATGGATGATATTCAAATCGTAGACGGTATTCAAATAACATATTATCAAGTTCACTGCCCATTATGTGATTACCCAACGAATGTATATCCGGATGATATTCATTGTGGAATTGCTAAATGTGTGAAATGTCATAAGGAATTTGGGATTGTTATATTAAATATGTAAGTACTAGTACAGTGGATAATCGGATACATGAAATGAAGGAGAATAAGAAATAATGACATATCGAGATATGAATATAGATCAATTCATGAATATTGTTGATATCATTATAGCATATGGTATAAATGGATGTTGTCTATGTAGTAAAGCAAATAAATATTATGAATTTGCCGTTGCTTATTGGGAAATGTGATGGTAAGTAATAAAACAAGTAAAATGGAGTAATGATACATAATGAGCAGAACATCAAAAAATAAGAAATATGAACATAAAAACGGATTAAATAAACGTGGAATCGATGAATATAAAAAAGAATTGCTAGAGCAGGATGTAAAATGTTTAAAGGATGATAAATAATGACATGTAAATATAAAGATACTTGTAAACACTTTTCATATCATAATTGTGCAATTGATGAGCAAGTTAAATATTGTAGATTAAAAGAAGTTAATGATACTAAAAATAAATAATATCCAGGAGAATATTAAGCACATGGTGATGATAAAACCACATGCTTATTTTTTATTTATTTATTTATTTATACTAATCTATTTTCTTGGGAGTGATGATATATTGTATAATTGGTGTTATATTATATATAATTAATGATAAGTAGTAATATTAAAAAAAAGTAAAAAAAAAGAATATATCCTTATTCTGCTTTCATTTCTGTTGTGATAACATAATTACCGGATACGATGTTTGTAGCTGCTGTAATCTTCTTTACAAGATTTACTTCTGTGTTTGCTGGAATTTCAATATTAATCTTACCATCCCCATCGGTATCTGTCAATTCAACACCATACATGGAATACTGAGTTTCCAATCCTCTGCCATCTTCTGTATATGTTGTTTTAAGGTCACCTGGAATCATTATACTTGCATGGTTTGTTACTACTATAATATCACTAACCGTTTCTCCGCCATACATATCAACTGAACTTGCGTAATGTTCAAGTGTAATTGCATCTTTCACATTTGCACTTGTATCGTGAGTGAATATTCCGGACATCACTGCTGCACTACCCAATCCCATCATTACTACGAATATACTTGCTATGATTATTGATTTTCTATTCATATTTGATCTGGTATTAGTAAGGGCCTTTGGTATATGTAATTTTCTATTTAATTATTATTTCCCATTACTTTTCATTTCCCTTTTTTATAATAATGATGTGCAGGAACTTTTACTTTAATCTTTTTAATAGCCATGTTAAATTATAATGTGTTCATATTACGTATTTTTATGTTATATTGAATTGGAATTGTACTCTGATTATTACCCATACAATCACATTTAACCTACTTTTAACGGTCGTGGTAACAAAAACATGGTATATTTGAATACTTGTATGAGTTATGTAGTAAATTTGCTTAGAATACACTTTTTATAGTAAAGCAATACAGTTAAATAACATACATGCATAGATATATACAAGGTGATATGATGGGAATTAAAAGACCATTCACGATAGCACTAAATGATGAAACAAGAACAGAATTAGAACAACTTGCAAAGAAAGAACATGTAACAGTATCCGCATATGCTTGTATGGTTTTAGATATGCATGTTGATAGCAAGACTGATGGAGAATAATAATATGGAAGATAAAATAACCCCAATCCGACAACTAATAGCTAAAAAACAATTTGAACGTGATGGTATTCGAGAACAGATAAGAACAACCGAGGAAGCTATTTATATAGATATTCTAAACGAGTCCAAAGATAAGGAATATGCAAAAGAAAACAACCTGACCAATGAAAAGGGAAGAGATATTGCATTGAGAGAACGCCTTTTACCGGATGATGTATATGAAAGACTTGTTAACATGATGGTGGTGTTAACTTCTGATTTGGAAACATTGAGCATTGATCTTGAACGTGAAAGAAATGTATTGAAGATTTGGTATGTTGAACAATTAAATAACGTTGGTGATAAAATATGAGTAAGAAATGTGAAAACCCAGAATGTAACAATGAAGTTACTAACCCCGATCAAATTAAAAGTTCACATGAAGAATGGGGGCGAGTGCTTTGTTTTGATTGTCAGATAAAGATGAATGAAGGTAATCTTACATTAAGCGATATGCCGGAAACAGTGAAAGATGAACCGGAAGTTGATGAAAAAATAATAAAGAAAATCCAAGAAGTAGCCTTTGAAATGAGCACGGATGAACCAGAAACAGTTATTCCAGAAGAACTAACAAACGAACAAAGATTAAAAATAGCTGAACTTGTGGGAGAATCTGATTATGATAAAGAAACAGCTACCGCAATGGTGACAGGTAAACAAGTACAAGTTGAAGAAATACCAGAAGAAGTGAAAGCAGTTACAACAACAGAAACAAAGAAAGCGAGAGCAATGCCAACCGGTTATATTCCAAAACTTTCAATATCAGATGTTAAAATGTATTTGTGCCCACTTGCAACAGATCAGGAAGCTTATGTATTTTTAGAACTATGCAAAGCAAGACAACTGAATCCATTTACAAACGAAGTTTACCTAATAAAGTACAGTGCAAATGGCAAAGCAAGTACAGTAGTAGGCAAAGAAACATTTACCAGAAGAGCAGAACAGAATCCGATGTTTGATGGCTTTGAAGCTGGTATTATCGTTCAAAACAAAGACACAGGTGACATTGATAAACGAGAAGGTACTTTTTATTTACCGGATATTGAAAAAGTAGTAGGTGGATGGGCTAAAATACACCGCAGGGACAAAGCATATCCATTTGTAAGCGAAGTACCACTTCATGAATATATCCAACGTACAAAGGATGGCTCTGTAAATAAGATGTGGGCTACAAAAGAAGGTACATTGATACGTAAAGTACCACTTGTACAAGGTTTAAGAGAAGCATTTCCTTCGGAATTCGGGGGATTGTATGACAGAAGTGAGATTGATGTCGGAGAAGATTAAAATCTATTTTCTTTTTTGGGAGTGATTTAAATGAAACAGTATAAAATATTATATGAACCAAAAGGCAAAGCTGGCGAATATGGAGAACTGGCAGCTAATTTAATAAATGGTTGTTCATTCGGTTGTGAATATTGCTATGCATCAAGAACATTGCACATGACAAAAGAAAAGTTCCACGATCCAATAGAACCACGCAAAGATATAATTAACAAACTTAAATCTGACTTCGATAAGATGATTGCTGAAGGAGATAAGCGGGAAGTATTCTTATGCTTTACATGTGACCCCTTGCAGCCATTGGCATTTGAAAACAATTTGATTGATGATGTATTGATAGCTCTTGAATCTCGAGAAATTCCATATAAAATATTAACAAAAGGTGGATACCTTGAGATGTGTAACATTGCAAAATGGATTTCACCAGAACTATGTACAATTGGTTCTACTCTGGTTTTTGCTAATGATGATGATTCAAAGAAACACGAACCACATGCTCCGGTAACATCCGATCGAATTAAACTATTGAAAATGGCAAAAGCAATTGGATGTAAAACATGGGTATCACTTGAGCCAACATGGAGCAAAGAAGATGTTATGCGTATCATTGCAAAAACATATAAATTTGTTGATGAATATAAAATAGGGAAACTTAACTATCACCCGCATGCAAAAGAAATAGACTGGAAAGAGTTCACACTTTCAATTATTGATTATTGTAAGATGATGGATGTAAAATATACATTGAAGGAAGATTTGAAGAAACTACTTTAATTTTTATTTTTTGGTGTAAACATGAAAACACTCGAAGATTATACAACCGATATAATCCAATACCACAACGCGATTAAACTTGATTCTAAAAACGCAGACGAATATCAACTTAAATTAAATACCAGATTAGGGGAATGGCAGAAAAGACTAGATATAACTATTCTAATAGATAACCGTGAACAGTTGCCGTGGACTGAATCAGAATTGAACATTAAAACAAGACCAGCTTTTACTAAAAAAGAATCTGGTTTTCAGTCTATCGGAGATTATCAATTTTTCGTATATGGATTATCAGGTATTAAGTATGGTGGATTTTTAGTTGAACGTAAAACATGCGGTGATTTATACGGATCACTGTTTAACATGAACAAAGAAACTCAACGGAAAAGCAGGGATAGATTTTATGCGGAAATAGAACGATTTAGCAAGGATAATAGATTTCAGGTATTCTATGTTTTTGTTGAATCTACTTTACATGAATGGTTGAATTATAAACCACCGAATAGTAAGAATCCTAACAACTTAATGATAAATGAGAAATTAGGCGTTATCGGTTCAATTGAGAGCCGTGGTGGACATATTATTTGGGCAGGCAATAGAAGTACTGCTATGAGATTGTATAGGGATTTTGTACGGCAATGGTGTATTAAGAATTATGATAAAATATTAAACCTAAAATAACAAAGGGAATGAATATATGATATATGCTAAACATAACGAGGAATTAGTAAAAGCTTTTCCTAAACTGCATGGAAACTGTCCATACTGTAACGGTGGTGTTATATCAAAATGCGGAGATATTAATATATGGCATTGGGCACACATAATAAAATCAAATTCATGCATATATAAAGAAATGAGCGAATGGCACATTGAACACCAATTAAAAGCAGAGAGTGCCGGATGGGAACTAGAAAAACATATCGGAAATAGAATAGCTGATTGTGTTTTTAAGAATAATATAATAGAACTTCAAAAATCAAGTATATCCGATCAAGAAATATTAATGAGAAACATTAACTATGGTGCATACAAAAAGAATGTACATTGGGTTTTTGATTACAGAAGCAAAATGGATGATATGATATTGACACACAACGATGATATAATAAAATTTAAGCAGAATTGGAGTAAAAAATCGATTATTATATTATTCAATTACATTGAAAACAAACATAAATCAATATGGGGAAATGTATATTTTAATGTATCTGACGATAAATATATACACGTCAAAAAATTATATGATAATGGAAATGGATGGGGTAAATATGTTAACTATGAAACAATTCTAAATGAATGTGGTAAAGCTCCGAATAGAATAATAAAAAAGAGCAGGTTGTTTGATTTCTAAAAGGTGATAAAATACAATTAGTAGAACAGGGGCAAACGCAACCAACGTGCCCCAGAGCAAACCAAGATGCTAGAATTAAATACGCATGGGATATATATAATACTTTTGTTAATGATAGAATTATAATATACAAAACAACCAGAGCAGGATGCACAACTGCACTTGTAGCAGAAACATTGAATAGAGGGGAACAGGGATTGATAATAGTTCCTACAAATAACATAGCAGAGAAAACAATAATACATGATGCAAAGAAGTATTCTGACAATAAACATGATGCTGATATTATACACATTCCGGCAAATCATAAATGCATGTTGAATGAAGAATTGATCGAACAATACCCCGATATTGGACGATTACCTATACTACCACTTGCCGATAAATGCACCGACTGCCCGAATTTTGACGTATGTCCTGTAACTGCTATTTTAAGAGAGGAAGGCAGGGATGGTATTGTTTTAACTTATGATAAATTAGCAGCTTTAATGATGGCTTCGGAATCAAGGCCAAATACACAGGCAGAGCATATCATAAATGCAATTTCAAGGTGTAAAAATGTACTATTCGATGAAATTCATGAAATGCAGTATGGCAAAAGTGTTTCATTAACTGTTTTTGATAGAATACTTCGGAATGATTATATTAACATGGCTAAATATATGCCAATAGCTAACGAATATAGATATATTATGAGTATAATTTTACAGTTCAAGCAACTACTAAAAGATACACAAACTAATATTGCAATAAATCAAGCTTACCAGGGTGCAGAAAGTGACGATTACTGGAAAAAGAAGTTATCTATAACACTGGATAACAAATATTGTGACATTGATTTTCTAGCAGGGTGCAGCGAAACGAAGGCCATTATGGGAATATATTCCGAAATCATAGAATTAACAAAAAATAGAAAACAATACGATCTCGAAATGAAAGACATAATTATCGTTTATGATATGATGAGAATTATATTAAACGAAAGAATTGTTATCCATGCTATCAGGGATAACGGAGCAATAAAAGTTAATATAGTGGCAATTGACAAAATGTACACTTCAATGATCCGCTCTTTTATCATGAGTATTCAGAACAAATGTAATAGAATGTTGATGACTTCTGCCACAATATGCAGCCATGATTATGATAACTATTTTATGATGGATACACAACCAAAAAAGGTTAGGTTTGGTCCAGGTGGCGATCCATTAAACACGAATTCTAAAATGTTAATTCTTGCAGATAAACAGAAGTATGGAACAATAGGCAAGTACTCAAGATATAAACAAATGGATAAAATAGCAAAGAAGATTTGCACAATACTAGAAGCATATGGTCCTGAAAATTGTATTATTATAACGTTAAATGTTTTAGAAGCCAACTACATAAAAGAATACTTATTTAAAATACATGGAATTGAGCATAATGTCACCTACTACAAATCATCTGATACAATGGGGGTCAGTTCGGATGCACGTATTATAATAGCCGTGGGAGCAGCAGAGAAGCCCTCAAACTCATTTGATGCTATAACCAATACAAAAGAAGATTCACTGATATTAAGAGAAGAAGTTTTGCACTGTGATACATGGCAAGCATGGAGTAGAATTAAAGACCCACAATCAAAAGAAAATAGTATTGTATTTGGTTTAGGTTGTTCAGCAGATCAATGTAAAAATATCATAAAATGGGGATTTGATAGAACGGTAACTATTAAACATGATATAAATAAAAAAGCAACATCCGTTAGTATAAAAGGTGATATGTTGACATTTCCGAAGGTTATATTATGCAATTCTTTTGACAGTATGTTAGAAAATGCTAATCAGCATAAGACATTCAAAAAGGATTTATGTCAAATAGAAAACAATCGAACTATTTGCCAGAAAGTCCCTATTATTAGTATTATAGGGACTTCTTGGCAAGAAGTTCGATTAGTTTACAATGTTACACAGTTACAGTTAATTAATGACTTCTTAATAAATAGATATGATGTTTTTGCAGAGCAGACTTTTGATGGTAGATATTTCAAAGTATCAAATCAAATAAGTGAACAATTAATTCAAAATCATATCGACGGTAAAATTACAATAGGGTCATATTCTACAAGTGATTCCGGAACATGTAAATGGATATGTTACGATGTTGATGCTCACCGTGCAAACAATGATACAGAAGAACAATTAATTAAAAAGGAACTTAAAGCAGAAGATGATCTCAATAATTTAAAATCACATTTAGATAAAATGGGATTAAAATATTTAGTCGAATCGTCAGGAACTCCTCATTCTTATCACATTTGGTTATTCATTAAGGAAGTTGAAGTTGGCAAAGCATATCATTTTGCAAACCTGATAGCAAAAGAATCCGGATTTGATGGTGAAGTTAATCCAAAGCAGAGAACATGGAATAGAGATAATCAATATGGTAATCTGGTCAAACTTCCTTTTGCATTTCATAAAAAACAAAAGGTATTCTCTCATATTCATGGTTTTGATAATGAAACTATTGAGATTACCGTTTATGATATTTCAGGTATAGAAGTTCCAAAGACCAGGAAGAGCAGAAGTAAAACATCAACTGTAATTAATGTTGAATTGAATGGTATTAGGCCATGTATTCAAAAAGCATTGAACATGCAGCTTATAGAAGAGCAGGGAAACAAAATGAGAGTTGCTATTGTTCGAGAATTCTATAACTTTGGATTAACTGATAGAGAAGAATTAATTAACTTATTTAGAAACCAGAGTGATTTTAGATATGATAGAACCGCATATTACGTTGATAAAATAACAGAACATGAATATAAAGTATGGCCTAGAAGTACACTGCTTGAGAAGTGCCCTAAATTTATAGATTGTACTGATTGTCAGAGATATGATTGTAAAGGAGTTCAATAAAACAATGTGCCTACTCAACAATACAGACGGCTGGCGATATCGCTGTCCAAACAACCACGTAAACATTACCCTAATAAACGCTGGTTGTAGAATGACAGGACAACGAGGAATTCCAGCAGAATGGAAGAAAGTAGTTCATTACAGATGTAGAACATGTGGATTACGTTTTAAAACTCCGATTGATGCATTGCAGGTTAACCTGTGAGATATACTTATTATTAGCATATATGTGGGTACATTTGATTTTTAGCTTGTTTTGGTATACTTATACCACTTTACTTTTTTAATTGCTTAAATCGCTTTAAATTTGATTGTTTTGTTTGCATCGTTAAGTATATAACTGATTAAGTACAATAGTGTTATTGTGATATTATGTATATGTCAAAAGTACAATTAGAAACATTAAATACCATTTTTGGTATCGAGAAGAGATTTGGAAAGGGTAGATATTTTACACAGGGAGAACTTCCACACGTTACGATGCATACTTTAAATGCTCTTGTTAATAAGGGATTTCTTGAGGAATTTCATGCATATACTGGTGTTGTGTATTATAAAAAGACAGATAAGAAGATCGGGAATGATTAACAATATTTGGCTTCGTTCATATTAATTTTAGTTGCAACGAATCTGAAAGAATGGCATTGATATCTAAATTCTATAAAGATAATGAAGATAAAATTGAAGGTATGACATATTATGAATATGAGGGTAATATTGATGATTATAAATTGAATGATAAGAAGTTTCTGGCTGTTATTAATAAAAAGGAATGATTAAATGAAAGATTTCAAACATTTAACAGTTGATGAAGAACGCATAATTGGTGAAGTAATAGCAGATTATATTAAAAATATTGATTTGTCGTTACCTTCCGATACACATATTGGAAATATATGTACTAAGTGTATAGTTGATAATGAAATACTAATGTGTGTATCTTCTTTTATGGCTGGATACTTATTTGCTACAAAGATGGCAATTGAAATAACTAAAAATATCAAGGAAGATTAACAATGATTGGCGATATGACAGATTATAGAGAATGTGGGTATGAAGTAGATCATGAAGGCAAGTTCTGGAATTGTTATGTATATAAGAAAACTGGCGAAAATGAATATGAACTTGTAAGATTGATAAGATTTATGAGTGAACCAACCGAAGAAAGAATTCATGAAAGCATTGATAATGAAGTATATGGCGAGTGGTAATATGCCTGAAATTGAAGAAAAAGAAATTAAAAAAGGAAAGCAAATTGATAGATATTGGACACATCCAGAAGATGAAACCATCAATATAGAAAGAGATGCGGGAAACTGGATATTAAATATTAAGAATAAGTCTACATTCCATACTTCAAAACAAAATGCATTGAAAAAACTTACAGAAATGCTATTTATTAAGACTTTGCCGGATATTTCAGATGAAGATAAAAGGAGTCTGGTTAAGATGGCAGAGTATGAAAGGAAACATTATGAATTCATGCAAGAATTGTTTAAGGTGTGATATAAATGGTAGTTGCATTCTCGGAACGCATGAAAACATTGCAAGAAATTCATGTATTATGTATGTCAGAATATAATAAATCGAATATAACCGATGATGGGAAATCGGGTATTTCAGATATAATTGATCGTTTGGATGAACTTATGAAAGAGATAACAGAATGTTAGAAGAAACTACCGCAATCATTACAGGCGACCTAACCGGATATATGATATTACATGGTATTGGATTTCTTGTATTAGTTGGTATGATTGTATATATCGGATTATTGTTTGCAACGATAATCAAATCAATTGTATGGTTTGAAACCACAGCCAACGCATATAAAGTTGGAATGATTAAGAAACATGCAGAAGATAATCATATTGAATTGTGCTATGAGCCTAAGAATAAGCCAGTTGGATTAATGCAGCAGTTAGAAAATGATGTAAACAAGAATATTGAAGAGTGATTTATTAACTTTCTTTTTTTATTTTTCCTTTTTTTTCTATTTATCCCATTCACATAAGTAATTGTATATATTATTAAACATAATATATACTCATGTGTACACAATTATATTTAATATCATTTCTGGAAGTGGAATCTAAATGAAAATTAGGATAACTGGGAAATTACTTTGTTTATTATTAATAATGTTATTTGTATTTGGTAGTAATGCAAGTGCAAATTCCACGTATGCAAATGGTTCTCTTATGGTAGATGCAAATACAACAGCATTATGGAGATTCGATGAAGGCACAGGTACAACTGTATATGATAGTGCAAATTCATACGATGGTTATCTGCATGGTAATTGGGAATCTGTTAATAATATTTACGGGGATTCTGATTTAAATTCTTCGTTGGGCGGTGTTCGAGGTATTGTTGCTCCATTTCCTACTACTAATGGGTCAATAGAAATGTTTTTTAGTCTATATAATGAATTTAACGAATCTGGATCTCAACAAGATTTATTTGACTGGAATTCTGTAAATATTAAATTACTGTCAGATGGGTCTTTACAGGGATATGTTTTTGATAATCACACAGCAAGAATTCTAAAAACAACTCAAAAGGTTTGGAATGCTAGTACAATATATAAAGTAGCATTAACATGGAGTAATGAAAACGGGACTATTCTTTGGCTAAACGATTCCAATGTTGCCGAAGATGTATTTAATGAATATATTGACGATACCACGGAATCAATCGGGATAGGTACATGGCGAAATGGTAACTCATATTTATTTGATGGTATAATATCAGATACTAGAATTTCTGATATAGACCGTACTGGAGAATATAACTATACAGTAGTAATCGAAGATACAAACGCAAATTATACTTTTAATCCTGCTACTCCTAGTGTAATAATTGAAGATGGCGATATTACTTGGGATGATTTGAATTCAATATTAATATCAACATATGGGGAAACAGTAACAAAATCTACCTGGATGAATGAAACAGAACCTAATGTATGGCTAGTGAAATGCAAAATAACTACTACAAATGCAACATTGACAATTAATGAAACATTTGGAACTGAATATAGATTAGGTTATAAGCATACAAGCGGTGGTCTTTCTTATGGTGGGAGTGGTGCTTGGAATGTATCAAATGTTAAATTTAGCACATGGGATTTAGATACAAACCTATCATCTAATGCTGGAAATCGTAGAGCTATGTATGGCGCTAATTCAAGTTTTACTAATTTCATATATGATACATTTGGAAGTTGGTATATAGGCGCCGCTCCTGGTTTATTCACTTCTACAGATTGGTCGGCAGACAATGTAATACTAAATAATGTGACGTGTACAAATTGGTCATCTGCTATATATCTCTATGGAGATTATATGAATTTCCAAGATGTGTATATGCACGATGCAGATTTTATCACTGGTTCATCTGGAATAAGGCGCGCAATTGGACAAACTGATAAACCAAGTTATTCAACTTTTAAAAATATTCGGATAGTCAATATAGGGGATGGGAATGCTACTGATTCAAGTAGTACATATGCATTCCAACTGTATGGAGACCATAATATTGTAGACGGGGTTTATGCTGAAAATATTCAGTATTCTTCATACAATGTGGGTGGAGAATATAATTCTTACAAAAATATGACAAGTGTTTACTCTAGTCATAATGCATTTGAAGCACAGGCACGAAATAGTACATATGAGAATATTTTAATAATGTATGCACAATCTGATGCTTCTTGGTTTACCTCATTATACGATGGTGGTTCTAATGTAACAATCACTAATCTTACTATTGTCGGTCACAATGGCACTGGTCATGGCATTAGGTTGCTGGGTGAAATGTCGCCACTGACAAATTATGTATTTGATGGTATTGATTTTGTAGATAAAACAACAAGTTTGTTAGCGTCAGGTGTCCATGATTCAGTATTTATAAATGTTACAAATATAAATTCTTCTGTATTTACATGGTCTACATCAAATACAAGTGTATTATCTGACAATAACACATTAATTAATTGGAATAATAATCAAAATATAGAATTGATGAAAGTATCTGATATGAAATTAGCAAATGTGAAATACTCAGATGCCAGATTATCCACCTATCCCTCAAGCTATACAAATTTATATCCTTTAAATGTACAAGTAATTAATAATACTAATTATTCAGTAAGTGGTGCAACTGTCACATTAAATTTAACCACATTCGGGCTAAATGGATATGGGCAAACAACAGTAACTGGAATTACAGACGACACCGGCAAATTAAATTTATCCCAGCGTTTGTATGTGCCTGACTACAATAGAGATTCGAGTATAGGATATACTTACTACCTAGCAAATACAGTTCAAGCAGATAAAAGCGGGAAAAATGACGAATCATCTGCATTTAATCCTGATATATCATGGTATTCTACAAATTTAAGTAGCCTAAATAGTCCACTTATAACATTAGTGCTTGATGTTCCTGGCACAGTTAAGCCAACAGAAGACACCGTTGATGAAACAACCAATATTACCTCTCCTATAAGTAACTCTGGCAGCTCCGGTTACATTCCGCCCACATCATCACCAGAAATACCAACAGCAAGTACAGTAACAAATAATTATACTTTCTGGTCTCTCCTCTTTCTAATAGGAATAGGCGTGATCATCTCAGGCCTAACAGACACAAACCCAATGTTCAATAATAACTTTGCATTTATTATCGGTTTATTCCTGGTAATCGTGTCTGCTGACTATTTAGCCATATTACCAGACGATATAAAACAAGTTATAAATAGTATTGTGAGTTATATTAATACTCATGCAGCATAATCAAACTCTTATTTTGGTAGCTGTGCTGTTAATTTTTATTGTGCCGGCAGCAGCTACCGAGAGTATTACAATAATGTCCCCATCTGATGAATATACATCAAGTGGCGACCATTCGATACGTGTTGAAATTTTAACTACAAATAGATCTATGTCAATCCCATATATGCAAATCTCTGCAGACCTGGGAGTGTGGGAGCCATGTTCTCAAATAGATAATAACCGATTCATTAAATATTTAGATACTACTTCTCTTGAAAACGAAAACTATATACTATCTGTGAAAACATCCCTGGAGGGTGTTGAATATTATGATAGTATTAATCTTAATATTGACAGAGCCGAAGAAGTCCAGGCACAGGAAGAAACCGGCGAACAATTAAGCAACCTTTCAGTAGACTCTCTCAAAGAAGGTACTATATATTTCAACAATCAA
>Ga0307928_10001427_pt1 | contig 18112 bp, 38 predicted proteins | sample AceLakmetagen232_FD_201815 | JGI IMG/M metagenome (GOLD analysis project Ga0307928, IMG submission 201815) | Saline water microbial communities from Ace Lake, Antarctica - #232 | ecosystem: Environmental > Aquatic > Non-marine Saline and Alkaline > Saline | place: Antarctica: Ace Lake... | reverse complement strand
TCTGAATCAATTTCAACTGCTGTTACTTCATGCTCACCACTCCAAAGATTTCTATTGCCTCCGATTCCACAGTATAAGTTTAGAATCTTCATGGCGACGCCTCCTGTACTGATTTTTGTGGTACCGAATTCGTATTGTGGACATTAGTAGTATTCATATTATTAATTTTTTTATTTGATGATTTAGAATATCAATATCTTCTGATAAATTATTTTCATTAATTAAAGTCCATCCTGTTTTGAAATATATTCTTTCAAAATTATTATAAAATTCTTTTGTTTCTTCTAACCATTTTTTACTTATATTCTTTTGAACTTCATAACATATAATTTCATTTGTTTTAATATTTTCAAAATAAACATCAGTTATTTTACTTTTTTTATCTGCACTTATTTGATATTCAGTATAAACTCTAATCCAATGTAAATTTTTCTTATATTTTTCTGTTAAATTTAAGACAATTAGAAGTTTTATTATTTCATGTTTTTTACTTGTATTTCTTCTAGGTCTTATTTTAAATTGTTCATTCCAATCTATTTTTCCTCCATAATGTTTATACATCTTAATAATTCCACAACTCCTCTAAGAGTTCTTTTTGTTTAATTTTAATTTCTTTTTCAGATTTATTTTGTTGTTTTAATTTATTCCTTAAATTTTCTTGTGATTCTATTAAATCTTTTATTCTTTCACCTGCTTTTTTTGAATCTAATCCTCTTCTAATTAATGATTCATATAATAAATTTCTTTCTTGAGGATTTAAAAAACAATAATCATTTGTTTGTTTTGGTTGTCCAAGTTTACTTCCCTTTATCTTTGGTAATTCTTTACCTTTTCCGTAGCTTCTTATTGGTCTTCCCATTTTTTTAGCGTATGCTTTTTTTGCGTAACCTCTTTCTTGGTCATATCTATTTTTTAATTTTTTTAAATCTTCTCTTATTCCTTGAGAATCTATTGTTTCTTCCCTATGATTTTTTCTTATTTCTGACCTACATTTTTTACAATAATATTTTCCATTTATCTTTCCTAAGAACTTTTTTTGTGTTAGTTCTTTACAATTATCGCACTCTCTTAATTTCATATTATTTATAATATTAAATACTATTTAAATAAGCGTATTAATTTTTAAGTAGTTAATTTTTAGTTTTACAACTCATTATTCCGTTTTTAATTCTTACGGCTAATCCATCTACAAATCTTTCATCGTGATTTAATTTATTCATCATTCTACTTTTATATCCTGCTAAATTTTTTTCATGTAAAAAATTATGTATTAATTCGTGTATTAATGTTTTTAATTTATCTGGGGCATCTTTATAGATAGTAATTTTATCTTGAATATTATGGTCTCCTAAAACACAATCCCCATAACCAGTTTTACTTATTCCTTCACTAAATACTATTTTTGTCATAATAAATTTCCTAATTGATAAATTTTATCTGTATCCTTTTCTAAATCTAAATTAGTATTTAATATTTTTAATTTATCCTTTTCTTTTTTTATTAAATTTTTATCTATCATTTCTTTTATTATTAAATATCTTAAATGTTTTGGGACTAAGAAATGTTTTCCAATAACACAAAAGAATTCTTTTTTAGTTATTACTTTATCTCTTCCAGAATTTTTATTTAATCTATTATGTAAACTTAAATAAAGTAATCCAACTTTTAAGGAATCCATGGAATCACCTGTTTATTTTTTAAACATTCATTTGCTATTTTAATTGCCTTTGAATAATCTAAAAGACATCCTAATATAATTAAAATTATTCCTATTATAATAAAGAATTTAATCCAACTTCCCCCAATTAATAAGTTTTTCCAATTAATTTTATTATTTATTTTACTCGGATGGATTATACCCCAACCTAAAAAGGTTTTCCTTAGATAAACTACTTCTCCTTCTACTTCTATTTTAGTATATTTTTTCATCTTATTCTCTTGTTGCAAAGAAAGCTGCGGCAGCTAATGTTCCTAACATCATTACTATTAATTGCCAGAAAGGCATTATTTCCCAACCACTTTTTCTAGCCCACACATATCCTAATATTTCTGCTATTAATCCCCCTGCACCTAATATCCAAAAACCAGGTGATTCTAATATTTCATCAATTCCCATATTTATTTACCTCCTCTTCTTTTACTTCTTTAAATAATTCTTCTAGGTTTACTTCTTCAGAATTTTCTAATAATTTTAATTGAGTATATTGTTGTTTAAATCCTAAATATTGAATTCCTGTTGTTAATATTGCACCGATTAAAACTATTCCTACCCACCATAATTTATTCCAAGCGATTATAGAAATTATTAGACCACAGAATAAACCTATTAAAGTAATTAGAGTTCCTATTAATTGTGTTTTTAATTTTTGGATTGGAGTTATTCCTTCGATGCCCTTGCCCCAACGTTTGAAGAACTCAGACCAAGTTATCTTTTCACCTGCTTTTGTTTTTGGCATTATAATTTCTTAAAAGGATTTTTAGTTATTGCACCACAAAGCGGACATTGGATGTAGTTTAAATTTGTATCAACTTCTTTTTCATCAACCTCATAAGATTGATTACACCCCTTACATCTTACTAACATATGATAATATATGATAATTACTATTTAAGGCTATGTTACTACTTTAAAATTGCTCTACTTCTTCTAATTAAGTCTAATTTATAGTGATAAGAACAATATCCCGAATTATTACAATCTCTTAATAACTTTCTACAGACCTTACATCTCTTTATTTTTTTATTCATTTAAATATTCAATCTCTTTTTTAATTCCTTTCTTAACATACTCTAAAACTAATCCTTCATTATATTTATAAAATTCTAATCCTTCTTCTTCAATTCTTCTTAATATGAATTGTAATCTTTCTATTTCTTTTTGATTTGATGTTTTATCTTTCATTTAATCTTTTTATTTCTTTTCTTAGATTTTTTATTTCTTCTTTTAATTCTCCAAATAATTTCCCCATCCCTTCATAAACTGGAATGTGACGATTAAGGGCTACTGCAAATTTTTCTATTTGTTTTGATTGGTTAAGTTGTGAACTTACTAAATTTCCTACTAATCCTTGTATTTCCGATGGAAGTAAAACTTCTTTTGTTAGATAATCTTTTGTAATCTTTTCTAATTTCTCCTGACCATTAGGATAGTTTGCTTCTTTCCCAAAAGGTTCAGACATATCTACCCATACTTTTCTTCTTTTATCTATCTCTACTAAGAACTTCCCTTTTATTTGTTTTACCTTATTTGCTATTGCATCATTTAATCTATTGAAGTCATTGTTCCTTACTTCTAAATGTGGAACACTATCACACCAGAAATTAAACCTAAAACGTTCACAGAACCATTCTAATAGGTCTAGGATATCAGTTATTGCTTTAATAGAGGTATTATATGGATTATTTGAATAGTAACGCTTTCTTGCGATAATTATTAAACTTTCTGGATAACATTGTATTACAAAGTTCTCATTTATTATTTGTTGATAATTATTTGAACCATTATTTCCAAAATTTACATTCTTAAACTGCCATTCTTTTAATCTGATTAGATAGTTTTTTCTTTTTGACCACCAATCTGGTTTCTTTAATAACTTAACAACATAAGACATATTATGTAATTCAAAAATGTTATTATCATTAAGTAGTTTTGCACACTTTTGGGACTGACCATGAACTATTTTCCACATTGGATTTATATGTTCTATTAATTCCATATCTTTTAATAGATTTAATCTTTTATAGACGACACGTTGCTTTAGATTAGTTAATTTCAATAAGGTTTTAACCCTTAATCCTTCGGGATTATTATTTAATTCTCGGAGAATAATTTTATCGTTCTTTGATAGTTTGCACACCCTTTTCATTGCACACCTCTTTTGATGAATTTTTAATTTTAAACCATTTTGATGGGAACCCAACATTTTTATCTGTTAATTTTATCATTCCATTATTTTTAGTTTCAATAAATCCTTGTTCTTTTGCATTTATTATAGACAGGTGTGGTGGTTCTCTTATTCTTTTTTCTTTATAATTATATGGGTGAAAATTATTATTTATATCACTACTATCTGTTAAAAAATATATTCCATTAACTAATCTTAAAAAATATTTTCTAAGGTGTATTAATTTATGATGATTAGGACATAAAAAAATAAAATTATTTGGTTCATCTGTTCCTCCCATATATTTTGGTATAATATGGTGTCTATCTACTGTATAATTAAATCCACAAAAATAACATTCTTCTTTATCTATATCTGATAAGTCATAATATATTTCATTAAAATGTTTTTTATTAATTTTTTTTTCCTCTTTCATCAAGGTCTCAAATCACTATTCTTTAAATAATCTTATTATAACTTAATAATGGTAATTTATTGATTGTGCGAACATTTAAATACTTAATTCACTTAACAATAGTAACAAAATCAGGGGGAAGTCGGGAAAGTTTGCCTAACCTTACGGGGGCTTTAACAAAAATCCCTAAACTTCTCCTTGGTCGGTATTGTTTAAAACATTTTTTCTATTGTTTTGTAACTCATCTTTTTAATCCTTCGGATGATTTACTTCTTCCCTTACCGAATACTTCTAGTAATTCACAGCCACCCCTACCTTTATTTTCTCTAGTTCCCTTTCCGCTTCCGTCTTTTTTTGGTTTTCCTTTCATTATTTTTACCTCTAAGTATAACATTAGGCTATAAAATAAAGCCCAAAAATAAAAAATTAATCTTAATTTCCTAATAGTTCATTAAGTTTACTACCATACACTGGATATAATGCAATTCCTGCAATAGCTAATGCAAAGAAGATTGTAATCAAACTTGCCATAGACCTACCACCACTACTTGAAATATATGATGTTGGTTCTGCAGTTCCTGAAACTTCCCATGTCTCGCTTTCATAATCTGCACCATCTGTAGAAATATTAATTGCTAATCCACCATTATAAACTACATTATTAGTTACTGTATAATTTGAAGAAGGAACTACGCCTGTTGTTGAATTCCATATAACTACATCCGAAATAGATTTATAATTAGTTATATAAAAACTACCCCCATTTACCCCAGAAGTATAAGATTCATTTGTAACGGTAATAGTATTAGTAGTTTCACCAACTAATTGTGCAATGGCTGTAAATAAAATTACACCAACCATAACTGCTATAAATGTATATATAATTGTGGACATATCCACCTGTGCTTTCTTTTCTATCATAAAATATCTCCCCTCCTAAAAAATTCTCTTTTGAGTTTCATGTAAATACATGTAATTTATCCTTTATAAATATCGATTATGATTAACTTAAAAACATATTTTTCTTTTCTTTACTAAATTCTCCCTTAAAGAATTTATTTTCTTCTTGGAATATATTTGTCTTTGGTCTTTCTTTAATTGTTACTGTAACTTTATCCTTTTTTAATATGTTTTTACCAACAATTTTTTTGGATAATCTTTTGGATAATCTTTTTGATAATGTTTCTTTTTTCTTTTTCTTTACCATTATTTAAAAAACATTCTCCCTTTTTTTATTTTACTAATATTTTTATTATTCAGAAATATATGTTTCTCTTTTAATATTGAACGCCCAGTATTTAGAACTGTCATTTTATTTCCGATTAATGTTTTATCTGATTTCCATATTTCTTGATTTTTCTTTTTATGGATTTTTTCTAATTGGTCTTTTATTTCTTGTTCTCTTTCTTCTTCAATATATGATTCAAGTTCTCTTTCATTACTTGATTTTTCTCTTTCTAATACTAAATTTTCAACTTTTCTATCTTCTTGAACCTGTTTAAGTTTTTCTTTAAACTCGCTACGATTTTCAGATGATTTTTTTAATAAGTTTTTTAGTAGTCCCATTATTTTACATGTATTTTAGAGTTTATAAATATCGATTATCTTTTGGTAATTTTATTTACCAACAGACCGATAATTAATCCAGCAATAATTGAAAAGATTGCGACCATCGGAGATTGAATAACTGTCCCTGAGAATAATAATAAAAATAATCCTAATATAAAAAACATTGCAACTACACTCATTCTAAAATATGCAGACATTCCCATAATTACTATTAAAGAAATTGCTAAGAATATATCTGGATTTCCTGCAAATATATTTACGATAATCTTTTTTAATTCAAGTGGTTGAATAAAATCTGCCATTATCTACCTGCGAAGTAACTCACGCAACTCCATATAAATGCTACTCCAATCCCTACAAAGAGAAGAGTAACAACATTCGTTGCCCATATTTGATTTAATTCAGAAACATATTTTATTATCGTCCATGAAGTACCTGCGAATAAAGTTCCAGTTGTAATTATTAAAGGTAATATTATTAAACTTGTATCATAACCTTTTGCAAATAACCCAACAATTACTGCTCCTGCTCCTGCTAATAATATAAAAATTCCAATTCCCCCACCAAATATATCTAAAAAATAAGATGAACTTTCCATATCTGCATCAATTAATTCTCCTGTTGATTCATTAATAGTTACTCCATAATTTCCCACCACTCCACTTAATCCAACAGGGAAACCCATAAATCCTAAGAAAATTATCATCACTATAAGGACTACACAAAATTCTGGTAACTTCATGTCCGCACCTCGTTAAATATTGCTAATGTTAAAACTAAAAATGCAAGGAAGGTAGGCAGATATGTGATTCCCCTTATTGTAGGAATTAGTCCAACTACTACATCGAAGAAAAAGATTATTCCAAATATCAAAGATGAAATTGCTAACGGACTTTTTGCTCCATATTTATAACTCATTATTCCTACTGAGACAAATAAGATTAAGAAGATTATTAAACTTCTTCCGAAGTCATCTAATCCATAAATTCCTGAATCTAAATATAAATCTAAGTCAGTAAAGAAGTTTGCTATACTCCATCCTGTTAATTCGGTATTTTGAACTACCCAATATCTTGAACCATTTGAATAAATCCCATTAAGATACCAATAATAATCAAGATAGATTATTGTCTGATTATTTACATTGTAAATTTCTGTTAATGCAGTTCCTTCTACCCCTGTATTTCCACCATCTATTTTTGTTCCGTTTGATAATCTTAAAGTAAATCCATAGTCATCAACATCCCAATAACTTGAAGTCAAAGTAAAACCAAAAGTATAGGAAGTATCATTTACTAAATATGAATCAGTTGGAATAATTGAATAATCTATTCCCCTTATTGTACTATTTTCTGTTACCGCCGTATCTCCTAATGTAATGGTATAAGAAGTTTGAGTTGGGGTAAAAGTTGTTGAGTAATCTGTATATCCTGCCTTAGTTAAGGTAAAATCATGTGAGAAATCTGGGTTCAACCAAAAGGTTACCGTCCCATCTGAACCTGTTGTTCCTGCTGCGACGATTGTATCTGTTCCACTTATTTCTCTTGTTGCATTTATGTATACTCCAGAAATTAATTGACTTGCACTATTATCTACTTGGATTGTTACATAAATTCCATCTACACTTTCTAATAAATATAAAACTTGTGTTGATAAGGAACTTGTATAATCTAAGACAGATGGATTCCAAATTCTTTGAGGGTAATCTGAATCTCTTTTATATTGAATATAAGGCTCTACATGAAAAGTTTTACTTGGAGTTCCACAAAAAAGATAATTAAAGTTGTCTGTATTATTGATGTAATCATATTCTTTTGTTACAGTTCCACTCCCTAAATAATAAGTAAATGTACTTGTTGGAATACTTGCATTTATGCTACTTAAATCTGCTTCATCTTTAAAGGTGATATTAAGAAAGTCGTCTGTGTATGTTGTATTACAAAGAGTAAAAACTATTTCTGAAACATCTTGGTAACTTGTAGAATTTGAATTGATAGTATTTCCTCCATAAGTAAATTTCCAATCTATTGAATTATTACCTATATTTGTAGAGGGAACATCCATAGAATAACTCCAAATATTTCCTGATTGGGTTGCAGCATAATCTGTCCCATTATAATCTAATGTAACTGCAGTTAGACTTGAGTTTGCAGTTAAGTCTATTTGATAAGTTTCCCTTGCGGTTTCATAAGAAGTTAGGTTAGATGTTCTATTATTTTCAAATAAATCAGATTTTTTTATTGTTCTATTTGTTATTGAGAATCCACAATCCCCATCTGAATCACATGCTTGGACATTCCATATTATGTCATTTGTTATTGTTCTATCCCAAGTTTGTGTTTTTGTTGTTCCTGTATAATCATATAACTCACTTATTTCATCCTTTGTTAAAGTTCTATTCCAAAATCTTACTTCATCGTATGTAGCTGGTTGTGCAGCTTCGTAACCAGCACCATTATTATAATAATAAGCATTTAAATTTGGTCTATTTGTTGCAGTATATATAGGTGCAGATAATGTATCATTTGCTTCACTTATTCCGTCTATATATAATCTTGCAGTTGTCCCATCATAAGTTGATGTAATCATGTGCCACTCACCATCTGCAATACTTGTTGTTGATAATGTTCCTGATATGACTGTTGCACCATTTCCATGTATTATTCCTACATAAGGGTCTGGATTTTCTATTTTTAGACCCCATCCATAATTATTTACTCCATCATTTATAAAATTACTAAAAAGTATATGATTAGTTGTTGTTCCTTTATACCATATATTTGCCGAATAATTAGTTGTTTGTTGCCAATTTGATTCATCTATAAAATTTATAACATCAGTATTTGTATCTGCTTTTACAGCCTTATTAATTTTTCCCGTTTCACCATATAACATCCCTGTATTTGTTCCATTACTATTTCCACTACTATCTACAAGAACTCCACTTGCTTCATCTAATTTATAATAATGTATTTCATCTTCAAAACTATTTTCTGTAGTATTTCTTATATCCCAACTTCCAGTTTCATTAGTCCATAAACTTATATTTATTATTGTTGCCCCCCCTGTTACATTAGCTGTTGCGTTAAAATTTACAAGGCTATTATAAATATAAATTATTTTATTATTTTCTGGAGAGTTTAAAATAACTTCAGAATCATCTCCTGTACTAATATTTCCCCAAGTAGCCCACTCATCTGTCCAAGTATTCGTATCACCAATAAGAACTTGCCAATCATAACTCCATGAAGGTCTTTTCTCTCCGACTAATTTAACTTCATAAGTCCCAATAGGTTTAGTTTCTCCTAAAGTATATGAAATCCATAAAGGTTCTTTTTCAATATGAGAACCAACAACAACATTAGAACAAGATTGTGGAGTATAGAATGTTTGATTTTTTTCATTCCATATTTCTTTTAAATCTACACATTTATATTCATAATCATCAACAGAATATTCTTCTTCATCTGTCTTTATATAAAAATTATAACTTCTAATATTACTTAACTTTTGAGAACCATCTTCATAAATTCTATAAAATCTAACATCATCAATAAGACTTCCTTCTTCTAAATTATTAATGGTTTTAATTGCATAACAATCTTCTCCACAAGTATCTGAATTATCTTTAAGGGTTACTTCTTTGATATTCTTTTCAGTCCACCATCCAAATAAATCCCACCAAGTTCTTTCTTCAATAATATATATTCCATAGTTTGTTTTAGTATTTAATTCATCTATTTTGTCTTGGTCTTTGATAAATGAATCTGATTGGATTGCAGAAGCAAATCCAATTAAGAATATTCCTAAGAGTAAAAATGTTAATATTTTTTTAGTCATTTCAATACCTTCTTTGATAATTGCATATCAAACTTTATTTTAGATAGGTTTCTTTCTGCAGGTAACCATTGATGATTATCTGGGTGGAATGCTTTTCTTAATTCTGTTTCATTAGATAAATCAAATGCACATAATGGGATTATATGGTCAATATGATAATCCCGGGTTTTATAATCTTTTGGTCTTTCTCTCATCAGTTTTTCAACAATCGGATTAATCTTAAGTCTATTTGATTTATCTGAGGCATTTATTTTTCCATATTTCTTATAGGTTTTGATTTTCTTATGAATTCTTGTTCTTATGTTATTTTGAATACGGAAAGAAGGGTCTTCTATTCTTCTTTTTCTATTACGAGTATTTATTCTTTCTTTTACTCTAGGGATTTTACTATACTTTTTTTGGTATTCATTTTTCTTTATTTTAGTCGTTGGTTTTGAGTCATACTTTTTCTTCCATTTTAATGTCTTTATAGGATTCTTATTTGAGTATTCATAATTATATTTCCTTATCTCAATAGCGTTTCTTTTCCTTCTGTCTCTATTTTGGCAAGTTAAACTACAAAACTTTTGTACATTAGACATTGGGTTAAATTCTTTAGAACACTCTTTACAAATCTGATTAGTATAATTAAAAGGTATTCCTTTACTTGTTAATTTTGGTTTATTTTTAAATACCATTATTAATTAATAATTACCTCCATCCATTGTAGAACTACAATCTTCCCCACAAATATCTGTGTGTTGAGAAAGGTAACCTTCAAATATTGTATTTCCAATTAAAGGTAAATTAAAAGCATTTGAAATTTTAATAGGTGAATATTTTTTTAACAATTGATTATCTTCTATTTGTTTCCCATCAAAAGTAATAGTAGTTATATCTTTTATATTATCAAATTCAAATGCACTTACAGTGCTGACTAAGAATAATCCTAATAGAAAAATAGTTAATAATTTATATTTCAAAATACATACCTCACGACCACAGCCCCAATGGCGATAGATATTATAATCCAAATCCAATAAGGAATTACTAAATCTGTTACTAAGCAGAATAATTTATTTCCATCTTCAATGTTATTTACATCTGAACAAGCCATATCGGTTCTTGACCTTGTTACTTCCCCAGTTAAAAAATTTAACATTAAAAATCCTGTAAGTATTATAAAAATTAAAGACATTATTGAAAGTCCTAAACTTTGACCCCGTTTATTTTTCATATTATGTAAAAATTATTCTCCCTGTTATTATTGTTCCAGCCACGAAAATTAATCCTCCGAAAAAATAAAATAAACTGAAATCCGTAACGACACATGCTGCCTTATCGAAATTAGAAATACTACTATTACTACAATCCATTCCTATTGTATCTCCTACTGTAACATTTCTTGCATCCCCAATAATTTCCTTTCCTACAGGAGCTAAAGCCATAGCAAGGATTATTACTACAACTCCGAGCATAATTGAAAAAATCATTACACTCCCCCTACAATTCATTTTTTCTTCTCCTTGATAATATCATAGTTCTTTTTTAATAAGTTATTCATTAATTTAGATACAGATTCTTTTTTAGATTTAGCTACTTTCTTTAATTTCTTTTCGTCAATTTCTTGGTCTAGCCATATACTTTTGATTCCCATTATAAAACCTAATAGGTTTCTCCTTTATAAATATCGATTACAAATTAAATAAATTACTTTTCTTACTTTTCTTTCCTTTAGACCGAAATACCTGAATTTGTTTTCCAGTTCCCGTCTTTCTTAATCTCTTTGCCTTTCGTTCTACTACTAAAAATTCAGAGACTTTACTTTTTCTAAAGGAAGGTTTTTTTAATAATCCTGTTTCACCTGCCAGTATCTTCTTTCCACCAGTTTCTAAAAATCCTGAAGCTCCCAATGTTCCACTCAAAAACTTCTCTAATTTTTTAGCTGTTGCTTTTTTAGTTCCCTTCGCAATAGAAACTGGTTTTCCAAATCTGATTCCAAACGCTTCAAAACTTTCAGGTTTTTCTTGAACTCGTTTTAAAACCCTTCCAGCTAGAGATAATATAGGGATTACTTTTGTAGGTTCTTCTGGTGGAGTCTCTTCAAGAGGTTTTGTTTCTTGTTCAAAGATATTTTTAGTTTCTAATTTAGGTCTTTGAATTTGTTTTTGAACTGTCCTTAAATCTAATATAGATATTTGTTTAGTCTGTTGTTTAGTTAATTGAGAAGTTAGTGTTTCTGATGTTTGTTTAGTTTTCTGTTCGGTTTTCTGTTTAGTTGTTTGTCCTGAACCTTGACCTACCCATAAAATTTGTTTAGTTTTCTGTTCGGTTTTCTGTTCTATTGCTTGATTGGTTGTTTGTCCTGAACTTTGACCTACAAAACTCATTTGTCTATCTTGTGATGGATTTAATAATGAAGTTGTAGTTTCTACTGCAGATATTCCTTTTAATTCAACTCCCGAAGTTCCAGTAAATAAATTTTGAGTTGTTGATGTTTTTCCTCCAGTAGAAGTAGTTTTTAATATTGTGCTTGTTTGTTGTTGTAAGAATCTTTCTGGGAATACTTCTCTTAAAATTTCTTTAATTCTAGTATTAGATAATCCTGATTCTTTCATAAATGAAGTAGCTTGAACAACATCTTTTTGAAAACTTAGTTCATCTAAATAAACTCTTTTTTTAAAAGATTCTTTTATAATATTAATTTGATTCTTTTTAGGATAATATTGTAAATCACTCACAACCGCTTCTCTTGACACTAATGGTGTTAATCCTTTTGATTGTGCTTCAGATAATGACATCTTTACTTTTTTACCTTTATACATTACTTCAACAACTTCATCCGCATATTGAGATTGTTGATAAGTTCCTGTTCTCATAAATGGTTCAAATGCTACAAAAGTATATGCAGTTGATATTATTTCCTTTGCAGTTTCTCTTTTAATTGGGGATGGTGTTGTGAATAAAGAAGATTTAGAACTAACTCCTGTTTTTATTCCTAATACATTCTCTTGAAACTTAGATACTTCTTCTAAACCTTTCGCTAAAAATTCTCCACCCTTTAAAGTTTGTTCAGCTGCCCAATCAAATCCTTTCTTAACTCCTTCAGGACTTAACCAACTTGAAGAATTTTGTTTATGTTTTTCTAACCAACCACCAATATCATATTTTGAACCTATATTTACTGCCTTAACTTCGGAAGGAGGAGGTGTTAAGAAGTTAGTTACTTTTCCAAAACTTCCCTTAATATTTGCTTCTTGAATTTTAATCTTTTCTTCTGGAGTTGGAGGAGATACTATTGCAGTTCCACCAGCCCCCATTCCATAAGTAGGTTTAACATAAGCACCTAAGTCTGGACTATAAACTTGTCCTGTTCTATCTACTTTAGTATCAAAAAATAGATTTTCTGAACCTGTTACAATTGGTTTTACATATCCTTTTTCATCTACTTTAAATTTAGCTTCTTTTTCTTCTTCTACTTTTTTCTTTACTACTTTTTCTGGGATAGTTGTCGTAGAACTATATCTAATTCTCTCTCCAGGTTTAATATTATATTTTTCTCTTGCTAATCTTTCTTGTTCTCTTCTGTATTGATTAGCGGTCATTCCTGTTCCAGGAACATCTGCTTTTCCATGATATGTAATAGTTCTTGAATATGTTGAACCTTCTCCAGGAGTTGTTATTGAAATACCTGCCCCTGTCCTAGATTGAATTGTGGTACTTCTTAATGCTTCTTGAGTTTGTGTTGCTCTTATTTCTGCTTGTCGTTTTGCTTCTGCTGCTGCCTTTGCCTTAGCTGCTGCCTTTGCTTGAGTAATTGCCCTTGCTCTTGCCCTTGCTTGAGCTTGAGCTTGAGCTTGAGCTTGTGCAGAAGAACTTTCTCCACCACCTCCAGAAGAACCTCCACCTCCATCCCAACTACTTGGAGAAGGAAGACCACCAGTTAATTGTTTTGTACTAGCTACTTGTTGTGCTGGAGAAACACTTGCAGGAGTTGTTCCAGGACTTCTTGCTTCTCCTCTTCCAAAATCATAAATAACATCTGGTTTAGTTGGAGCAACATAACTTTTTACATACTCATAAACATCTTTAATTATATTTCCCATAATTATTTTTTAACTTCTAAGAGTTTTATTCATCTTAGAAGAAACTCCTTTTATTTTTAATTCTTTTTAATTTTGGTTCTTTAAATGTTTGTTCTTCTTGAATATTGCTTAGTCCTAAAGGTATCATATCAAATTCTGAATCTGCTTTATTTTCTGCTAAAAATAATTGGTTTCTTAAATCTAATTTTTGTCTTTTAATTTCATTACCATATCTTCTAATGTCTTGTCTTCTTAATTTTTCTTGCATCCCACCTCTTAATACTCTTTTATCTATAACTGGAACTTTTTTTTCATTTAAAATTTTTAATCTTCTTTGTATTTCTTTTAAATCCATTTTAAACCTCCTTTTTAATCTTTTAATAACATTTTTAATTTAGAATCAATATTTAAATCGAATAAATCCTTATCAGTAATACCAATCTTTTTTAATTCGTTTTTACGAATAGAAGTATTTAACTGTCCGTTTTTTTTATTTTCTACGATTCTACTAAGAACTTCTTTTAGTTTCATAGAAATACATGTATTTTAGAGTTTATAAATATCGATTATAATTTACATCGCCCAATCTAAATCTTTCCCTTTTTCCCCAGTGTTATAATCAATACCATATTTTTTACATAATAATCTTGATAGTTTTCCTAAATCCCCCATCATTATAGTCCAATTTTCTATTCTTGCCCCCGAGGCATCTTCTATTTTCAATTTAACAAGACCTTCTCCAGTATTATACTTTAGTTTTTTAAATCCCACTATCCACTTCCCGTCAAGAAGGCATAACCAATTACTGCTAATAATCCTAATCCTAATATCCATTTGATTATTCCACTCATTTGTTTAGTTGGTTTAATTATTTCTGATTGCATTTTTGCCATAAGAATTTTATAACCCTTAGTATTTGAACCATCATTCAATGATTTTTCATGTTCTTCAGAAGGAGAGTAAGGTTTCACACTCCAACTTGGGAGAATAACCATTGGATTTTTTTTCCATCTTAATACATAATTTGGTGAACCTAGTCTAGGAATTCCATCTTCCATAAATGTTTGTTCTTTAATCTGTCTTTTTTGAAAATTAATACTTCCATTTTCATTTATTTTCATTACAGTTACATAATTCTTTTTTCTTTGTGATTTTCCTACTTTTTTACCAAAAGGTAATCTAAATTTCTTTTTCTTTTCTTTTTCTTCTGGTCTTAACATTGCCTTTATATCTTGTAATTCTTTATTTAGTCCCATTTTTCCTCCTCTTTCTATTTAGTTTTAATTTCATTTGGATTGTTCTCCACTTTCTTCCACAGTTTTCTTCCCAAACCATCCTGAATTTATTTTTCTACGAGGTGTGACATCTGCAACATTTTTTGTTTGAACAGTTGCTTGTTTTACTAAGAACCCTTCGTTAGATAAACTTGTTGCTAAAGTATTTTCTGCTTCTTTACTAAACCATTCCGTAAAAACTTCATTTTCCATTATTAAATCACTAATTCTTGCTAACTCAAAACTTCCCCTAACATTATGGGATGGGGTTCCTAATTCATTAAAATCTTTATCATTTCTTAAATTACCTATCTTTCTTGTATCCTCTGCGGTTGCAACATTAAATAGAAATGTGTGAACGGATTGTTTATCTTCTTTTGATTGAGTATTATCTTTCATTGCTGCAGCAATCTTTAAAATTGCTTCATCATCACTTATACTTTCTTCTTCAGCCATTATTTTCTCCGAATATTTCAGATAAAAAATAATAACTTAATGCGATTGGAATAGAAGCTATTGCAAACATATAACCAATATTAAAAATATTACCCATCTTTATTCCACTCGGAAAATTAATATAAAATTCTATCATTCTTTCAATTATAATTAAACATCCTACTAATAATGCAATAGTTTTTCCAAGTTCAAATAATAAAGCTTCGGGGTCTAAAATTTTATTCCAAATAAATCTAAAAATTGTTTCTTTCTTTTTATCTCTCTCAATATTGTTTTGTGAATTTTCCATTAGTTTATTTTAACCATATTTTAATTGCCCTAAACAAAGTTGAAAATAATCCAACGATGTAAATAAAATAAGAACCTAAATTATACCCAGAGATATTTATCCATAGGGTTGCTAAAATAATTGGTGTAAACATTGTGAAAGTTACATCTATTCCTGCTATTGTTGCTAAAAATATTTTTGTTAATTTATTCATATTCTAATGGTGATGATACTGATTCTCTTAATTCTCTAATTAAATCGGGTAATGTTTTTTTTGTTACTTTGCAATAAACTATTACTAATAATGTTAATAAAATAAATGCTACTAATAAATTGCTGAATAAATTTTCTTGCCACATTATCTAAGTAATTTTAATTTTAATTTATTTAAATAATATGAATCAAGAAATATTCCTAAAAAATCTATAATTAAAAATAATAGTGTTGCAATAACCATCGGTCTAACTAATAATAAAAAAATTGATTGGAAAAGTTCTAAAGGAATACCAGACATAATTGAAAATACTATAAAAAATACTCCAATATAAAATAATATTTTAAATGGGATGGGGAATAATAATCCATTCCTATTTTCTTTTCTTTCTATTATCTGTTGATAAGCATTTCTATCTACTAAATTTAAAGAATCATATTTCTTTTTTGCTAATTCTATTTCTTTAAGTTTCTTTTTTCTTTTTTCTTTGTATAATTTTATATATTCGTTCATTTTATTTTTTGTATTCTATATCCTTGTCTTTGAATATAAATTGGTTTATATCCTACTTTACTTAAATCGTCTATTACATATTTTATTCTTTCCATTTCAGTATCAAATGTTTTTATTTTTTCTTTAAATCTTTTAATTGTTTGTTTCTTCCAATCTTTTCTATCTTTTAAATCAGGATGTTCTTTTATTGAACCTGCTTTATCTATTTTTAATGAATCTATTGGAACTGATGCCCCACCAAATTGTCCTGTCCTGAAATAACAATTTTTTCCTTCTATTCTGACTTCAACTTTTTCAGAACAATATTCAAAGATTACTCCAATCATGCTACTGATTTTACAACTGCTTTAGTTAGGTTTAATATTTCTACTAATGCTTTTTCTGTATTAATTACATCCCCAGTTGGTGTTTGAATTGCTATTGCTTCTCCAGTTGGAACAGATACTAATTTATAATCTTCTTCTTTAACTTTTTTAACTTCCTTTTTTTCTTCTTTTACTTCTTCTTCATTTTTTTCCATTTTTTTCCTCCGATATAAATTTAGATATTAATTTTAAGTTATTAGTAACTAAAACTAATTCCCCTTCTTTTATTTTCGATTTTTTTGGAATTATTAAATATTTTATTCCATCTGTTCTTATTAGAACTTTTCTTATTTCCATTACTCACCCCACTTAAAAGATATGTCATATTATAATATATGATAATGGGTTTATAAATATCGATGTCTATTCTGTAATTAATTCATAAGCAGAACGAATTGAAATATATGCTGCTAACATTAAAATTATAATTCCAATAGCCCAAGTATATACTGGGTCTTTTATTCCATCAAGTCCATAGAATAGAATATAAAGTCCTACAAAATATAATCCAAAAGAACCCAAAATAACTACAGGTGCATCCTTTAAATAAAATCCAAATATAATTATTCCAAAAGATAATATAAAAATTAGAATATAAAATCCTAATGTTCCAGAAAATCCTGAAGGAGTTATATTATAATATCCTTCATTTGAATAAGAGTAAGACCCATCAGTACAAAACATTTGAACTTTGTATATCTCTGATTTTGGGAAAGTAACAGTATAATTAAATGCCCCATTTCCTAAATCATTTGTTTGTTGATTATTTATTAAATAATTTCCTTCCTTATCTGTAATAGTTATATTAAATGTTGCGGCTGTTGGGATTGCATCATTTAAAGTACAAGTAAATTGTAGATTCGTTGGAGTATTAATTTTATAAATTTCTGTTTCAGCACTAACTAATCCTATCATTCCAATTAACATTATTATTGAAATTAAATTTATTGTTTTATTCATTTTTTTAACCTCCTATTATTTTTATTACTATTTTCGTTTCTTATTTACAGGTTGTCTAGGAGTCCTAACATTACCAACTCCCTCACCACTTCCATCTCTCCGACGAGTTCCTCCACAAGCTCCTCTACTTCCACGACCAGCATTTCCTCTTGTTACCATTTTATTTTAACCTCCTGTTTTGATTTAGTTCCATTGTTAATCTAAGTCACTTAGCCTCTCGAAATTTAAACTTGCTGCGACTGGATTATCAAATACTGCATCACCTTCTAATTGTATATTAGTATTGCTTG
>Ga0307928_10001426_pt1 | contig 18129 bp, 21 predicted proteins | sample AceLakmetagen232_FD_201815 | JGI IMG/M metagenome (GOLD analysis project Ga0307928, IMG submission 201815) | Saline water microbial communities from Ace Lake, Antarctica - #232 | ecosystem: Environmental > Aquatic > Non-marine Saline and Alkaline > Saline | place: Antarctica: Ace Lake... | reverse complement strand
CGTATGACCCTATAGAAGCTTCAATGAATCCGGTATCGGCCTCGCTGGCCGAGTAACCAGTAGAGTTATACTTAGAATAACCAAGTCGTCTGGAGGCAAATCCAGACTCACCGAAGTTAACGCTATACCCATCAATAAGGCTACCAGGGATCAGTCTCTGGTCTGGATAGTGCCAGCGAGACTTAAGCCCCGAGAACATTCGGATAGGCGAATCAGTTATATCAGCGGTGAACCGAGGCTCAAAAGGAACTGTAGTCATTATTATTACGGAGTGTTAATGTTAAGTGTTCTATAGTATCCTCTGCGACTGTAACCAGCTCCAGTTCCGACAAATGGGTTAGTCACATTAGCGAAACCCCTACGAATACCTGAGTTGTCCTCATTCATACCGAGAAACTTTTTCTTACGCTCTTCATACTTGTTGCCAGAGATGATACCCATCCTTGTTTTACCAGCATGAGGGAGAAGAATCTGTTCAGAGCCCCATACCAATAGATCATGAAACTCTACATCAATCTCAGGCCAGTCTGTTGAAGCGACAAGGGGAGGCTTCCTCCCCATTCCACGCACCTTTAGGGTGGATGCCTCACTTGGCGTGGGATACAGTGAATACCATACGTAGGTCGGAGACTTCTCGTAGAAAGGAGGTATCGTAGCAAGTGTGTTCCCATCGGAATCCTTTACTATGACGTTCCCGGTGAACTCTGCATTGTTGGCATTAGTTACAACGAGGCGTTCTATCCCAAGTGACGAGGCGTCGTAGCTATTAGCGGATAGCACTGCCGTAGTCCCAGTAAAGGTGATAGTCTCCCTAACTGGAACTGAGGAAGATTGCCCAGTGATGACTATCTGATAATCTGTTCCTGTATCAGTAGCATCACTGGACTCTATTGTAATTGTCTCTGCGGTAGCAGGAGGAGATTGAACACCAAACTTACCATACGGGTATGCGAAAGTCGTCCTTTCATTCGTCTCATCTCTACCAACAAACTCAGCATCGAAAGCTCTCTTAGACATAACGGTAAGCTCAAACTCATCCGTCTCGTCTAACAAGGATGTTACCTCCGTGAAAGCCAGAGGGAATCCATACTCGGCCTGATCAGTAACAAGAGTAAGCGACCACGTTCTCTCCTCAAGAAGCTTCTCCGACTCTACCAGTAGCTCGTTATAAATGAAGTTAACGACAGTCTTAGCCATCGTTTCAAAGTCATCTCCAGAAGCCTCAGAGCCGGATATGTTCAGATGGGACAAGATTTCCCCGTATGTCATAATGCTTACTTACCTTTCTTTTCCTTCGCCTTAGTAGCCTCTGTGACAGCCACATCCTTCAAGTGCTGTTCATGCTCTATATCGGCAACACGCATCTCAGCCTCAGCCTTGATCTGAGTGGGAGACATGGTAGCCAGCAAGGCAGCCAGTGGGTCAGAGCTATCCGTGATGGAAGTATTACCATCCTCAACACCCTCAAGGCGCGTCAGAAGCTTATCCAACACTGAACTCATCTTATTACTGGAAGCTGCCTCAGCCTTAGCTCGCTGCTTCTCGGCCACTTCATGTAACTCCGCTCGTTCCTCTGGGCCATTCGTAAGGATAGCCTCAAACAGGAAGAAGTCCCACTTAACGTAACGTGGATAAGAGTTCCCAGTAGCCTCCTCCTCCAAGGCCGCAGTCATCATATCAATGACTCGGTTAGAGCTAAGGTCGATACAGACCTCAGAGGCAGGCTCACCATGGAACGTCATTATAATACCATCGTCCTCAGAGATACCAAACTGTTCTCGGTCTTCATCTCCCAACATCAATACGCGGGTGCTGGAAGTGAACTGCTCCATCCAAAACTCATCATGCTGAGTGTCGGAGATATTGGGATTCTGTGATTCAAACTTAGAGTAAACGACCTTCTTTTTATCACTGGCAGACAGGGGAATCTTTACCCCATCAGACATAAGAAGATCACCTGAATCTATCAAAGCCTGCTGATCTTCAGTGATGATAGGATTAATCTTGATAGCCGTCTTAGCACGGGCCTTTGCGAGTGCTGTATTCATAGTAGTATCCTCGGTTTGATTAGTGGGTTAATTACGGAATCGTGTAGCCGTTAATGGTGATAGCGCAGTCGGTGGTGCTGGAAGACAATTTAGCATCTGCCTTAGCTCCTCCTGTGCAAGGAATACACAGTTCTGGAAAATGGAAACTTGTTCCCTCTAAGGTTATGTCAAACTTATTCTCCCATACAACAGTAGTTCCATCAAGAACCTGAATAATTGAATCCTTATCAGTATGACCAGATACACAGGTTACAAAATGATGCTTCCCAGTAACAGCAGCCTCAGAAGCTGTTGCACCGGTATTAGTTCCAATGGCAAGGACAGAAAACTTATGTTCATTCATGTTATTCTCCTATTAAGAGGAGGAAGGCAGCCAGGGGAACCGAGGGGAAAAACCCCAGCCACCCCCTCCTAAAGTTCTAAAAGTCTATCCCTGCTACATCCAGTATATGAGCCATTCGATGTGCGTAGGTATGGTTGTCTCTGGTGAACTGATGTCCTTCTAAGGCGATAGCGTTACGCTCAACAGGATTACGGAGAGCCCACTTAGCCTTATGAACCATATCATCCATGTCTGTATAGCCTATAAAGTGTTTACCATCTTCATATCCAATGTCATCCCAGCCTACTGCAGCAGAGTCCGTCAACAACGCAGTTCCAATGGACATGACCTCAAAGAAACGCATATTAAGATCACTCTTTACTGAGATATTGAAACCAAGACGTCCTCGTATATACCGTATAGCCATCTCCTCAAAGAAGAGCTGATGAGATAACCAGCAGGAGGGGATCTCACGGAAAAGATGATCGAGGTATTCTACTCGGTCGTTGAAGCCATCTTCAGACCTACTCTCGATGTGTCCACAAAAGACTACACTGTGTTGTTCGGTCAGGACGCTGGGACCACCGAAGGCAGCTACCTGTTCTGGGGTATCGTCCAGAAGCTCCTCTTTGGTAGGGTTGGCTATCGGACTACAGGCAAGTGGCAGCCATTCGACATTCTTGATACCGTCCTTGATCATCCGTGCAGCACACTCCTTCTGGGCAACAAAGATATTGTCGAACTGTCGGGCCTTCTCAAGACGATATTCGTATCCAAGGTGTGTGTCGATTGCCCAATATGCATTAGGCTTAGGGCATTCCCACTGAAGGTCCTCTCGTCCATCGTCTACATGGATATAAAGCTCAGACTCAGAGAAGCCCTTAAGCTGATTATCAAGGACTACTCTATCCTTGAGTCCAAGAGACTCCTGCAAAGCTACTCTAGCCAGAAAAGCGGTTCCATTCTCTCTACGATCACAATTATATACGATAGAAATCATTATATCCCCTCGGATACTTTTTCTACTACTATGCCCATTGATGAATGCTGGAGTTCTATTGGTTCAGTCAATAATCTGAAGTCGTTACGATCTGTGAATAGTCTCTTCAGTGAACTATGATTGAAGGCGTGAACATGAGAGGAGTCTACTACCATAGACTCCATCTTATCATGATCGGGACATGTTAGGATGAGGATAGCCCCAGGTTTCAATACTCTAGACCATTCGTCAAGAGCATTTCCCAGACATACTATATGTTCTATCAAATGACTCGTAGTAAGGTAGTCTAAAGATGAATCAACGACAGGGATGTTGATAGCGTCTGCCACGATATCGTTCACAGAAGGTTCAAACTTACGTCCACCAACCCCCTTAGATCCAGGCTTTGCTATATCAAGACCCCAGGAGGAACCATTACTACGGGCTCCAGATCCAAGGTCAATACCCTTACCATCTTCTGGGCGCTGTATGTCAATCCAAGAATCGTTAGTCCAAAGAACTTTGGTATCTTCATCGGCTGCTATATCAGGGCAGGATAGAGTCTGAGTGTCATACCACTTTCTAACTCCATGCTTTCTGATGATAGCGTTATCGGTATTCTCTACCTGACTCATTGAATTCCAGTATCCCTTGAAAAGCCTATTGCCAGTTACCGACCCAACATGATGAACATAAGACTTACGCATTACAGCGAGATACCACCCAGCATCTCTCAAGCGGATAGACATATCAAGATCATCCCCGCCAGCCAAAGATTCGTCCAGGCCGCCTATAGCTTTAATGGCATTAGTTCTAAGGAGGACGCAGAATCCAATAAGAAGCCCAACCGAATGAACATTAGGAAGATTCATATGATGGAAGTGTTGAAGGCCCATCACAAAGTTGGACACTGGACCGATAGCGCCAACTCTTTGGTCTACGTCCAGCACCTTCGTCATCTTACTCCAGAAATCCATCTGCCCTCTGATAAAGATAAGATCATCATTGGCAAAACATACATAGGGAGTGTATACCAACTTAAGTCCTGCGTTGATAGCTCCCATCCAGCCAGCATTGTGATGCATGTGTAGCGCTTCTACACAATCAGTTTCAAGGGCTTCAATTATACCATCTATAGTAGCCTTGGCTTCTGCGCTAGGGTCATTGTTAACAAGGATAATATGGTATGGAAACTCAGTGAAGTGTAGTAGCGATCCAAGGCATCGTATCATAACGTCAGTGTTCTGATACGTAGGCATTATAATAGTAAGAGTAGGATCAGCCATCAGAATCCTCCAGACCTATAGCCTTAGACCAACGGACTCTTTCAGCATCCTGCTTAGCCTTAAGCTCGTCAAACATACCAGTATTCTCTTCAACAAACTTAGAATAGAAATCAGTATCAACCCACTGAGGTTTCTTCATCAGATGTCGAACCTTTACGCCTGTATCTACATACCGACGAATCCCATGCTGATGACATCTCAGGCAGAAGAACCAATCTTCTCCAGTTCCAGTTGAGAAGAACCAAGGCTTAGGCATCTTCTTGAAAATACTCATATTGTATAGAGTGATACCAGCCCCAAAGGCAATTGGACCGCCTACGTCCTCGTCTGTGATAAGCTTGTCCATAGGAGGATCGTAGACTACATCAGAAATCACCTGTGGTTCATCTGGATTTGTGAATTGCTCTGATAGTCTCCAGAGACATGGGAAGTGCGGTTCTTTGCTGGCAAACCCAAGAGCATTGACTACTGGTTTCTGGTGACGAAGTAGCCGTAGAAGCGTCTCCCACGGGAATACCATATCATCGTCCCATGTGAACAGATAATCAGCATCCCATCGTAAGGCGGCGTCTACAAGAACCTCTCTCGACTTTCCGACAAGTGACGATCCTCCAATATTAACACAGCCAAAGTCAAAGATACCATCTGATGCCAGCAACTCAGCATCTCCCTCAAGTCCATCCGGGTCTAATGGGCAATCCAACTCAACGGCAGCTTCATCGCCATACTTATTCAACCAAAGTGACCGCTCTTGCAGCCTACCGAGATAATGAATGAACTCAAAATAGGAAGTGTAGGTCTCATCGGCTGGACCTGAATACCAAGGCCATCCTAAGAATATCCTTACACGCCTATTTCCCCCGAGTGGACCATTCATATCCAAATGCCTCCCTAATCTTTAGAGCGAGGAACTTAGAAAACGGCTCGTCTCCAGCAAGTCTAATCCGTCTTATCATATACGGGCGTTCATCTTGAAGCTTCTTCAAGGCCCTGGAACGCTCCTCTGGAAACCTACTAGTCGGTAACCAGAAGAGCTGTCCAGTATCTAAGCTTGCATAGAGTTGCTTCCCGGTAACGTCCGGTTCGTTAACCGGAAAGACTTTCTCTACAAGTGAATCGATCAACTTCATCATTAGCTACAACCCCTCAGTTAAATAGCCGTTACATGCAGCGAATGAAACCAGTCATCTTCTGATCAGGCGCAGTGCCATGAACCGCAGTGGACATGCAGATAATAGGACCAAACGTATCTACACTACCACCGGAACCAATACCCTCGGAGGTTGCATCTACAGGGCCGCAAACATCACCGATGTGAGTGATCGTAGAGGAAGCCTCAGAGTAGATCAGAATCTTACTATTGTAACCATACGTCTGAACCAAACCCACACCCGCAGCGGCGATCTGCTCGTCAGCGATCCCCACAAAGGCAAAGGTATTAGCAGTAACGATGGAACTAATCTGATTACCATCGTTAGACGCAGTATTCGTAGCGAGGTGGCAATTAAGCCCCTCTGAAATCAAGCTTGCTCCGGTGTTCGAAAAGACGCCCCAGAACTTCTCGGCATCCGTTCGATTAATATTTTGAGTCCTCATGATAATAGCTCCTTTTTTTAATGCGGGTGGAATAGGTTCACCCGTCGCGGCTGGTCTTTCCAGCTACAATTGGCCTATATACCGTAGGCCCGCATATCGTAAGTCTTCACTCCATCACCAGTATGATACGCCCAGAACGAACCGTCCTGAGTATCGGCAGTTCCATCGTCAGAGTTAAGAACAACCCGAACACTCTCAGCGTCGTCGGCACCGATCAGATCCACGTTCACCAAACGAATCTTGTCACCAAGCTCAAACTCCGTGCCAGCATCGTCAAGCTCACAGGTTCCGATCCACATGAACAGACCACCAACTGGATGGGGCTGATCACCAATCAGGGTGATATCTCCAGCAGCCATAGTAGTCTCCTATCTTAAGTAATACCGGCCATCTTACCCAACTTGGGCCGGTTGTTTACAGCGACGTTACCCTGGAAGAAGATCTGACTGACAAGACCATCCTGGTCAATCGGCTTCTGGAAGCCCTCTTCACTCTGAGTAAAGTTAGCTGCGCGATGCACGAACAACATGATATGAGCCAAGTTCAGCACATACATGGTTCCCGAAGTGCAGAAGGGATCCCAGATTACATCAGCACCCTTGAACTTGATCTTATCGATACCAGCATCAGCACCCTCAGAGGGATTAGGCTGGAAGCGCACCCGAGGGGCGAACTGAGCCTCAAAAGCCTCATGAACAGTCTGAGTAGTTACGATCAGGTTAGGAGCAGAAGTAGCCGAGCGGCCCTTCGAACAACTATTGAACGTGGTTCGCAGGTTGGAAATCAGATTGGTGGCAGCACTACCAACAGAAGCAACAGCTACATTGCGCCACACAGTATTAGCAACCGGGATACTGGCATAAGAAGCCGAGCCCGGAGTGGTTTCCATCGCAGCCTCAAAACCCGTCAACTGCTTATTAGCAGAGCCAGTGCCGTCACTGAACAGGCCGGTAGCTACACCAGTCGCCATATCAGCCTCAGCCTGCCCATACCGAACCTTCACGATATCAGCAATCTCAGCCTTGCCAGAGTTCTTACGTGCTTCCAAACCAGACAGTGCAACAGAGGTGGCAGCCTGTTTCCAGGTAAACCATGCCGTGGTAGATCCCTCACTCGGAGTAATGTTCAAGTTCTCCAAGCCAGAATACCACGCAAACGTCCCACCCTCTTCAGTCATGATCGGAATACGAATACGATCACCTCCCTCAATCACCTTGACATTACCAGACGACCGCATCATAGACAGCGTGGGGTCATTCTCGTAAACGTTGTCCTCAGGCATACCGCTGCCCAAGAGCTCATCAAGAGTGATAGACAAGAGAGTCTTATAATCTCTGCTTACAGTACTGTAGTAAGCCATCTTACTCTCCTTTCAATTAGTCGAGGCCCATACGTGACTGCTTCTTTGAAGCTTTCACGATAGCCCTATCGACTACTGTATCCATTGAATCCCCTTTATTGTATATGCTATTACTTCGCATATCACCAGGGGTTGAATTTGTTGAAACTCCGAACCTCGCAGCACGTTCAGCGTTTCCACCACCTGCTTCACGTCGACCATCTTCCTTGGCCTTAGCGATAAGATCATCGAATCGGACCAATTTGTATAGCTGCTGCGGGGTAATACCATGGTCATCGGAAGTCATCTGATCGAAGAGTCCTGAAGCTTTATCCTTAATCTCGGGGTTCCACTCAAAGTCCTGAGTAGAAGTAACATCCCCATTAGGAGCCGTTCCAAAGTCTTCGCCAAATGTTTCAAGCCCACTCTTAACATCATCAACAAACAAGCCATCAAGAGCCTGCTCTACTTCCTTACTCTCCATATCAGACTGCTTCACATACCCACCCTGCTCAATAAGCAGTTCAACAATCTTACGCTGTTGAGGTGAAACCTTGGACAGGAGCTTATTCCTTTCCAATTCCTCGGGGGTAGGTTCAGCTTCTACGACAGGGGCGGTAGGAACGCTACCTTCAAGTGTAGCAAGGCGATCCTCCAGAGTCTTGTTACTATTCCCCTGTTCAGACATAGTGCGTTGCATGTGCTTAAACAATTCCAAAGCTCCAGGAGGAGCATTAGGATTGTCTTCAATCCACCGAGACAGATCGTCGCGCCCGATAACAGTTTTCTCCCCATCACCACCATCACGAGTCCCACGGCCAATGGGGCGATTAGGATTAGATGGGTCGCTATCGTTTGGGGAACCTCCGTCACTTTGATCCCCCGTTACTAGGGCTGCAATCTCCTTAGCTTCCGCCAAAAGAGCGCCCCTTGGATCTTCCATTTCCTGGTCAGTAAGCTGGACATCTGTTGCTTGCGTCATTATACTTCTCCTCGGTTAGCTGATGATTGCGCTACGATTGGACAGTCTATTCTGTCTTTCTTCAAACGTATCGCTCTTCTTCGTGCGAGACTTTTCCTTAACGTCAGGTAGATCGGTTACTGAAACAGGATTGGAAACGCTTCCATACTCAGATTCAGACTGAACCATAAAGTTCTCTTCTTTATCAGCCCGACGCTTATCCTCGTCCCTAAGATGGTCATCAATGGTTCTACCAATAGGAGCCCTATCTGCTGTGATTTGAATATTATCTTCATTCTCAGTATTCCTTGATCCACCAACTCTATCCCCAGCTTCCATGACATCCATCAGCTTCATTACCTGAGCCTTCTGCCGCTGGGAGGTAATATCTACTCCAAGACCCTCATCAAAATAGGGCTCAAAGTGGAGTAGTCCTACGCTAAGCGGGAACACTCGTTCCATTACATGTCCACACCGACAACTTCGTTTCCGATCCTCAAACGAGGCAAAGTCTTCTTTTATCTCTAAACATATGGGACACTTAAAATCGTAAAGATTCTCACCCTCTTCTCTCGGGCGACTAGGATCAATACCCTTCAATATCATCCTCAAGCCTCATCTTTCGTTTACGTCCCTGAAGTTTCCTCTGACGACCAGAACTCTTAATCTCACCTACTGACTTCCTGAAGCTTCTTGAACTTGGATCTACTGCTCCTGCGTCAAGGTCCATGATGGCAGCTTTATCATTATCATCCAAGGCTGAAAACTGCTGTGAAGTAAGTCCTACTATCGACAAGAATGCATTCGTAGGATTCGTGTCTTTCGCAGGGAACTCCATCTTAGGTCTAGTTGAGAACAGTGCCATGATGACGCTTTATCCTTTACGGTTACCTGAGACGAGGTTGCTGTAGTCCGCCAGTTGGGCGAGCTCTCCGATTAGTAGTAGGACTGCCCTGTTGAGGTGTATTTCCTCCTACCATAGCAGCGGCATTGACTCTACTGGCAGAGAGTGGGTTTACTGGCTTGCTCACATTTGGCTCTTGCAGTGGGATCTTATTCCTCTGGGTTGCTTTGGCGTTGTCTAATCCAGGGGAATCCTTCTTTGGAGACATAATCTCAAAACTAGTAATCTGATTATAGAAGTCACTAAAGATGGTAGACAGGTCTGACATGTTGAACCTAAATGCTTCAATAGGCTTCTTCTCAGTGGTATCTACTTGTGCTTCATCTGGATTAATAGTGCTTGGAACAAAAAATGTGTCCCCATCCTTTCCCACTCCAAAGATAGCACCCTGACTGACGGGACCAGTAAACACAACATTCTCAGGATTCTCTTTCTCAACAAGAGTTATTCTATCGGGAAAAGCTTGGAGCATCAAAGGGATTTCCCCCGCTTTAGAAATCTCTCCTTCATCCGCGCCAAGATAGTCTCCTTCTGCATCAAGCATATCAGCAGGAATAACTACTGTCTTACCATCTGAGGAGCTTCCACCAACCTGTTTATCAGCGGCTGCCATTAGATTCTCAAACTCAACAATATCACTTTCATTCGGGCCTCTTACAGCATCGGCGCTTGGTCCGCTCTGTCGAGCTAAGTTTTTACCAGCATCCTGAAAAGCTGCTCTCGCAGTCCTATCTATAGTAGCCTGACCGGCAGTGTCTCTCATTCCATCTGGGGCACTGGGCTGAATCCGCATTACAGTATCCAGTCCAGACAGCCCCTCAGCAGGAGGCATAGGCTTAGGCTTAGCCGGAGTCATAGGAATTACCGGCTCATCTGTGGCTGTTCCACCACCAGACATAAAATCAGAAAATGAAGTTGGAAGTTGTCCTGGCATTATGAAGTCTCCGCTGTTGAACCGGCCCCGCCAAAGGAACCGCCTCTGTCTCTACGATTAGCATCCGCTGATACTCTTGATTCAGCTACCCCCGCCTGATCCGTAAAATTAGCAGGAGCGGCAGCAGTATTGGGATTGGCACCAGCAGTAGGAGGAGCAGCTTGAGCGGCCGCTGCGGCCATCTGAATCTGTTGTTGAAGTATCGCTTGATCATTGATCCCACCCTGTGATGTAACTTCTGGGAGGAACGGAAGAATCTCTTCGGGATTGTAAATATCGTAACCACGGACTAAGAGAAGTTCCAACAGTCTGGCGATATTAGGAGGCTGACCATACTGCTGGGTAATCAACTGATACATCTGCCCACTGAGAAGATTGAGTAGATCCATCCACTGCTTACGCTCCAAGCCCTTAGCCTGAGCCGAAGAAGATATGTCGATCTTAAACTCGAACCTACCCTCTGCTACGCTCTCGTCGATAACAAAACCTTCCAGCACCTGATCCAGTAGGAACACTCGATCAGGACGAAACTCAATCATCAAGTCCCAGAACTTCTTAGTCTTGTTGACCTGGAACTTGGTAAACTTAGCCTCACGCTTATCATCCCTGGAGGAGGCCCGACTGTCTACGATATTAGCCTCAGTAGCTGAGTCAGGACTTTTACCTCTCATAGGATCTGGTGTTCCTGCGGAGCGATCAAGCAGGTTTTGGATCTGACCCAGGAACATGTTCTTGTCGGTGTTAACCTTACCAAATGCCAGAGGCATAACAGCCTTGCCATTACTATCAGCCAGACCGTCTACCGCGAAAGCGTCCATATCATCGCCACGCAGGATCTCAAAGATCTCGTCCTTGTCTATAAACTGTGGATCGTAGAGGAAGATATTCTTCTCCTTACGCACAGTAGATAGCATAGCATCCAGCATCTCATTGGATAGACTCTGGATTGAATCACCACCAGCCATCAGCAGTGGCGGTTTATTAAACCACGTTCTGGTAGACGAATGGAAGTTCAGTAGCTCTAGTGGGAAATCTCCACCAAAGTAATAGGGCCACTCGCGCTCACGGGACAACCACTTATCATGTCCATCAGCGTAAACACCCCAGAAGTCCTCCGTGCGTCCAGGGCCTACGGGAATGTTCCGACCCCAGATTTCATAGATGTCTACAAGTCCGAAGTCATCGTATTCCAGTTCTTTGGTAATCAGAGGAGCGTTCTCCATCCTAGCAGAAGGCTGTAGGTCGGTGGTATTAGAATACAATGGATTCGACTTCACTAAGTCTACAGGTAGGGTAGATCGGAAAGCAATGAACATAGCATTGTTAGGACCATCGGAAGCAAATGGATCTATGATGATCTTATCCGGTTCCCATCGCTGCCCAAATGGAAGATCCCACTTCACTCGACTATCCATGTCAGGAGCAGGACGATCTATATAGTGCTGGTGCTCTTTGATGTGAGCCCTGACTACTGAGGCAATGCCAGCGTCCAGCGAGGGCTGTTGAAGATAATTGGTATGGAACTCAATGTGGATAGCATGTTCATTATCCGGCATTGCGGTAACGGGATACCCAGTCTCAAAATAGTTAGCCTCTTCGGAGGGGTTGTCTGAAGAGTAGAAAGTGGGATCAAGCATCTCCTCAAGACCGACCGCCGCAGCGTCGACGTCAAAAGAATACCCTATCTTACTTCCACCCCAGGGGGTTAGATGGGCATCCAAGAGAACCCGTTCATCCTGCTCCAACTGTCCCGTCTTGCCGTAAACATCTGTAGATACTCGACTTACAGCAAACTCTTTACCAGCAGCAGCTTGGTTCAGGGCCTTCACTCGGAAGGCTGGGTCACTGGAAGTCATTGAGGAGATACTTTGGTCGATCCACCCATAGACCAGATTCGTCTTAACCCGGTAGGATGGGTCAGAGTCAAAGGCTCCTATACTCTTCTGATATCTCTCACGCTCAGTAGCATCGTTGATACTATACTGATCCTGAAGAACCTGACATGCTTCCATCCAAGGCTGCATATACGAGTAGAAATAGTCTATCCTGCGAGTCCACCATACAAGCTGGGAAGCAGGATCAGATGGATATGAAAGATATGTAGATGTCTTACCCATATTGCGGTCCGATTCAGTTAGCTCCAACGATAATGTCATCTATATTACTAAGATTGGACTCATTTACTACTAAGTCAAGATCAAAACCCTGCTCTAATACAGCTACGTTGTTGTTTAAGAAGGGGTTTACGTGCTTCCCCATGATAGGAGCTTCGTTTCTAACTTTACCACCTTTAGCTCTTCGACCAGAGCGATTAATAAGCTCTTGAATAGTCCAATTCCTCGGCTGAAGGATAGCCTGAGTTTGAATAGCTTCCTTGCCGGGGCGGAGATCTTCCAAACCTCGGCCTAGCAAGGAGCCATTATCAACCATATCATCATGTGATGAATACGGGAATTGTGTATGCTCTGCAATAAAGTCCTCTACCCAAGACCTATGTCGGGGCAGATGGATCATTCTCATGGATACCATACCCTGATATGCCCTGGACCTAGCAACCTTATCAGAGGACGAAGTTAGCTGAATACGTCTTACGTAGATCTGCTTCTGTCGTAGGATGGATACCAAGAAAGGTCCAACGGAGTTAATGATCTGTCCTCGCTCCTCAAACCATACATCTGGCTTCCATCTACCTATCATCGACACCAACTCTCCGATCCACTCCTTGGGCAGCTTCCCAGCTTCCCTATACATTTCGAGGAGATACACTTTGTTCTCTGAGTCCATTCCCCATACGCAATGGACGGTGTAGTCTGAGGTTTTGGCGTCCTCGCTGGCACCATAGTCAGAGGTTCCGTAGATCCGCATGGTGGATCGCTTGGGTGTAACTTCGTAGAACTCAAAGTCAGCCCTCCTAAAGTAATCACCCTCTTCAGGGGTAGGCTCCTGTTGATACAGGGAGGCATACTCGCGTGGATTATTAGCCTTTATCTCCTGAAGCCTATTAGATGGAAACCTCTCAGGCCATAAAGCTTCTCCAGGCTTACGTCCAATAGGATCATCGGTCTTGGCTTCGGCAGGGAGAGAAAGAACATCCCAGTCTGGGAGATCGGGATTATCCTTAGCTCTGCGTTGCAGCTCAGCGGCGATGTCGTCGTGATGCCATCTCGTTAGGATGAGGATTATCGCATCGTTATCCTCCAGTCTTGTATAGGCAACAGAGTCAAACCACCGCATAAGCTTGCGTCTACTGTTCACTGAGTTCGCGTCTTGTCGATCCTTATATGGATCGTCTATGATGATAAGGTTTCCACCACGGCCCGTCAGTGAGGATTCAGGGCCGACAGCAACGCACTCTCCCCGCCGTCCTTCAACTGCCCACGCTGTCTTCTTCCGTCTCAATGGGGATATATGGACACCATCGAAGACGAAGTTATACTCTTCAGAGTTTACTACTCCCTGGACCTGTGCTCCATACTCAGAAGCTTTTTCCTCATTGTAGGAACAGAGGATTACCTTACGATCAGGATTCTTGCCCATATACCATGCAGGAAATCGGATGGACGCAGTCTCAGTATTATGGGTAGGGATCATACTATCCCCAATCAGATACATCCCATCTTCGCGGTCCAGAGAAATACAGCGCCCCCTCCTGTCTCCGCCCACAATCTCAACCTTCTGTATCCCTATCCTACGCTGTCTAACCAACCTTTTGATCTTCTTGCGCTCAAGAACTGTTGGAAAGACTATCGTAGGCTGGAATCCAATTGTGAATACAACCTCTCTACCAACGATACCAGAAGAAGATGTGCAGGGTTGAGTTACAGCCACTCCAGGTCGCTGAGCTAAAGATTTTAGAACGTCTACAATGTCCTCGGCCAGCCGCTTAGATCCAGTGACAATTCTTACCCTACCAAACTTCTTATCTACGCAACCATCGGTATCAATGAGTCCAGCTATTAACTTCTTCCGCTGGTCAATAGAAGAGAACTTATACGGCTCTGGGATATGCTTATTCTTCCAAGCCTTAGTCTCTTGCAGTTCTTTGGTTAACCTTCCAGCTCTTCCTGGAGATGGACCACCGAAATTGGTCGTGATACATCCAGTGTCTTTGTGAACCCACTCAGCAGAAATGTGATAACCAAGTTCTTCAAAATACTCAATTATACCAGAGTCTGCTTTATCGTGAGTTATAGCAGGTTTATCACTGGAGCCATCTCCAAGCCACGCCCCAAAAACATATGGCTCACATGGTAATACGCACTCCCTCATTTCAGATGGCTCTACAAGAGGAAGTTGATAAGTAGCCCGTCCGCCAGACCAAATCTTCTTATCAAAGAAATAGTTAGTCTCTACTGTCTTTGTTATTTCATCTGCCCGAGAATAAACAGACCACTCATGATTCTCGTGGCAATAAATCTCCTCACCATTTGTAAACGAAACCCTAACCTGAGATGAGGTTTCCTCTGAAACAGCAACAATAGTGGCAATTGTCCCATCTGGGGCAAACACTTCATCTCCTGGCATCAGCCTACCATGAGTAGTCCATCCATTGGGCGTCATAATAGGTGTTCTATTGGCAATCTGTTTGCCATGTCGAGGTGGCATGAAGATCATGAGCCTACGTTTCTCCCCCCGTTCCACGGCCTCCAACTTCTCAGCAATAGCTACATGATGAGGCGCTGGAACAAACTGAGGGAAGGTATACTGGATGAACGGGATTAGACTATCACGAGCATCCTGCCGCTCTAAAAGAACCTCAGCAGCCCTGATACTCTGCTCCAGTGGAACTTCCCTAAAGTCCTTATCAGCCATCATCTTCACTTAGATCCAGGTTCTTCTGTCTCGCTGCCAACTGTCTAAGCTCAGCATTGGTCATATCCTCAATGGCGGTAGTATTGGCCTTCCTCTGAGTTATAGCCACTTCCTTTGGAGCATAGAGGCCCAAGATGCGGCACCGTTGTTCAATGCACTTCTCGATGGTATCCAAGTAGCGGACATTGGCCATATGTTTTCTCTTAACTGTCCGCTTTGTCTTGGTATCCTGCGTGCCTCCACCGGTCTTGGCAAGATCGCCACTAATCGCCTCCTTCTCAGTCTCTGTCTCAAAATCCTCGCGTGACGCTTCAAATTCCCTCCATGCAGCCGACTCCAGTTCATCAAGTTTACGGAGATTCTCCACAATAGCGGTATTGAAGTCAAAGATAGTGTTAGCCTTCCACTGGTCCCTGATCTCACGGACGGCTCTTACTACGTTATCAGAGGACATCTTGAAGTGTCGGGCAATACCAGCGATAGAATAACCTCTGACGTAGAGGAACTCTATATTAGCATTATCTATTTCTACGGCTACCTCTCCCCGGGATCTCTGTTTGGTAATAGAACCATAGTCTACCGGGAATGGCAGGTCTACATTCGCGGGAACACGTCCTTTCTTCCTACCCCTTGTCAGGGGAGTAAGGTCGAGAACCTGTCCAATGGGGGAATGAACCAGATCGCTAACGTCACTCACCGAGGAAGTCGTCATAGTTAGTATACATGATATGCTGAGGAGGAACGACCTTATTGCAGACTACGTTAACACCATTGAACTGGATCTTACCCTCAGGAGTTACATTCTCCCTGGAGACACCAGCGGCGAAAGCCTTGTATATATCGGAACCCATATAGATAGCATGGAGATCGGAAGCTCCAAAGACCTTACGTTTATGTCCCATCAGCTCAAGTAGCTTATGAATTCCCTTCTTCTGAGGAACTACAAAGACAAGTTTAGCTGGGGCTCTATCACTATCTACACAGGTCATATACGGACCACCTTACTTTATCTCCAGAGTAACTATCCAAAAGAGGAGTAGTGACCCACTCCCCGATACCTTCTCTCCATTTTACTACGATGAATTTAACCTTGACCTCTCCCGCTTGCATCCTACGAAGCAGTTCCTGATGTGCCCAGGTTTGCTGCATCACATTTCCTCAAAGGTGCGGAGGGGAGTGGGACTCTAACCCACATTTCCTGTCTAAACTATCAGGGTCCTATGTTTGGACGATCCCCACCATATTTGGTAACGGGGGCTGGATTCAAACCAGCGATTTCCTGCTTATGAGGCAGGTGAGATAGGTCGCTTCTCTACCCCGCTACTCACTGCGCTCAACGGATGAACAACTGAACGAACATCCACAGGATGTCCTGTTCCTTATCCTCCGACTGCGAAACCATATCCCAATCGTCCCGAATGTTCAAGGCTACCATACCGCCGTATACGAAGTTCCGGCGTAGATCGAGAGATCTAGCTCGGCACTTAGCATCAATAGCAGCAGCGATCTTCATAAGGTCAGTCATTACCTCGACCCAACTCTCAAAGTCGCCGATACCACCGCTCAACTGAATATCGTTATAGTCCTCGGCCATCACAGTATCCTCCGGTTTGGTGGTTGGCAGAAACACAAAGTTGTGCTTATTCTGCCTCATCTGTAAATCTAAAACAGCCATAGAGTCGTCTACATATGCGTTCCAAGCACGGTTGATATCCTCCCTATATGCCTCCCGCTCATCATTCTCCAGGATGGCCTCAGATTCTACACAGGGCTTCCGTCTGCAAATTGAAGACACGCTCTAGAGAATCTAAACCTCATTATCGGGCTCCCAGTGAAGGGGAGGACCAGGTCTTCTGGATCGCCCTATACTCCGAAAGGGAGCAGTGTAACGGGTGAAGTCCTCCTCAGGGGTCATAGAGCTACCCTCTTAAGGGCCTTGAAAAGATCATCCAATCGAGACTCATCGGGCCTTAATACTCTCCCAGCGAGCCTCGGAGGTATTGAATCTATCCGTCTTTTCCCTCTCATCAATGAAGCGAAGCTGACAATCATCATATATCATATCTGGATCGATAAGTCCCAACTTGATCAGATCTAGATATCTCTCTTGAGTGATCACCATTAGACACCTCCCCTTGGTTATCCTAAGATACCCTCTTCCAGGGATTAGGTCAAGGGGCTGAACAGCGCCCGTCGCCTACCAAAAACAGGTAGGCTCCAAGTCCCGGCGAAACCCCTCCAATCTCCGCTTAATCTGCCTAAGAGGATAACAAACACTAAACTGGACACTACTATAGGATATAATGACCCTTATAGTATTAAGAGTTAATATGTTAAGATTATTAGAAGATAACTGGGATAAGTCTTAATATCCTATCTGTAACCAATACTACTATCTTTTCCTTACAAAAGAGATACAAATACATTAAAATCTTACGCTAGTAAGATTTTAAGAGTAGAGGCCGGATAAAGGAGTCAAACACGCACACGTAGGAAAGGTGGTATTTAGTCGTGCGGTCAAGATCTAATAAACACCATTAACCGGGGGAATGACACTCCCAATGCGCCTAGGCGTTATCCCCCATGCCTACGTATGGTAGGTTTAACTCCCATTAAAGATCTTAATGTCTTAAGTGAGGTTAAGCCTGTAAGCTGTTGGGAGACAAGGAGTTAGTTAGACTGCCCCTACTACATTCTCCCCATTAAGATCATCGGACCTATTTGTCCTGTTATAACTCCCTTACTCCTTATGCGCGTATCCCTACGGGTAGGCGTGATAGAGGCAGATCCCCCCTACTTACTACTATATAGTATCATAGCCCCCACCGCCCCCACCGCCTGACTCCGGCGCTCACAGCGTAACTCCAATAGAAACAGAGACTTGCGTCCAGAATAGAGGGTTCTATGTCACATGTGCTTTTGTGTCCCACATGCTGGAAGTTCAGTGA
>Ga0307928_10001425_pt1 | contig 18133 bp, 17 predicted proteins | sample AceLakmetagen232_FD_201815 | JGI IMG/M metagenome (GOLD analysis project Ga0307928, IMG submission 201815) | Saline water microbial communities from Ace Lake, Antarctica - #232 | ecosystem: Environmental > Aquatic > Non-marine Saline and Alkaline > Saline | place: Antarctica: Ace Lake... | reverse complement strand
CTGCAAAAAGCAGGTCGCGTCGAACCATGGTGACCCCAGCGGGACTCGAACCCGCGTAAACGGCTCGAAAAGCCGTTGTCCTAGACCGCTAGACGATGGGGCCACTGAAACATTATGTATGGTGCTGTTAAAACCGTTTCTGTTTATTCTCCTACCGCGACCAGAGCAACGGCTGAAACACTGTCTTTAGAGGTTTTTAGTGCAATCATCTTTACCCCTTGTGTTGAGCGGCCGCTTATACGTATGCCCTTCACCGCCACGCGAACTATGGTGCCGCTCTCCGTAATAATCATCAGCTCGTCTCTATCTGTCACCATTTTCAAGCCGATCGCGCAACCTATTTTTGATGAAGTCTTGAGATTAATTATACCTTTCCCACCGCGTGATTGCAATCTATATTCTTCTACCAAAGTGCGTTTTCCGAAGCCCTTCTCTGATGCTGTCAGTAAAGTCGCATCATCACGTGCTACTACCATGCCTATTACGTTGTCCTTTTTGCTCAAAGAGATGCCCTTAACCCCACGTGCGGCACGCCCCATACTGCGAATGTCTTTTGCTTTAAAACGTATAGCTTTTCCTTCACGTGTAGCGAGAATTACATCCTGGTCATCATCTGTAAGAGCAACTTCGATAAGGCTGTCATCCGCATCTATAGTAATACCGATAATCCCGCCCTTACGCGGGTTTGCATATGCAGCAAGTTCTGTTTTTTTGATAATGCCCTTTGCTGTAGCCATAACCAGCGCCCCGCCCTTATCGAATTCCTTGACTCGCATGAACGCGCTTATCCTCTCTCCGGGCATAAGCTGGAGCAAGTTCACTAACGCCTTGCCTTTGGATGTACGCGCTGCCTGCGGTATTTCATGAACCTTAAGCCAAAACACTTTTCCCTTATCGCTAAAAAACAATATGTGCTCGTGCGTTGTCGCGATAAACAAGTGCTCTATAAAATCTTCGTCTTTAAGCTCCGCACCCATCACGCCCTGCCCGCCTCGTTTTTGCTTACGGTAAGAGCTAACAGGCAATCTCTTGATGTAACCTCCGTGGCTTACTGTAATCACGACGTCTTCTTCCGCTATCATGTCTTCGATCTGCAGGTCTTCAACCTCCCCCACGATATCTGTCCTGCGTTCGTCGCCGTATTTTTTCTGCAACTCTATTAACTCGTCTTTTATGAGCTTGAGCACCTTCTTGCTGCTAGTAAGTATAGATTCGTAGAGCTCTATCTTTTTCAGCAACTCGAGGTACTCCGCTTCTAGTTTTGCGCGCTCCAATGCAGTAAGGCGCTGTAATTGCATCTCCAATATTGATTGAGCCTGTATTTCGCTTAAGTCAAAGTTTTTTATAAGGGCCTTTTTAGCGGATTGCGTATCCTTGGACTGCTTTATTGTCTGAATAATCTTGTCAATATGTTTAAGCGCTATTTTCAGCCCCTCTACTATATGAGCTCTCTCCTGCGCTTTTCTCAATAAAAAACGTGTACGCCTTGTTATGATCTCTTTTCTGTGGTCAATATATATGTCTAACAGCTGCCTGAGGGTCAACACGCGCGGCTGGTTATTCACCAACGCAAGCATAATAATGCCAAATGTCGATGAAAGCTGCGTGTGCTTGTAAAGCTGGTTCAGCACCACTTGAGCGGGCCTGTCGCGCTTCAACTCGACTACAACGCGGATGCCGTCTTTATCAGATTCGTCCCTGATATCCGAGATACCGTCTATCTTTTTATCTGTTACGAGTTTCGCTATAGACTCGATAAGATTGGACTTGTTCGCCTGATACGGTAGCTCTGTGATAATAATCGACGACTTGCCATTCTTCTGCTCTTCTATCTGCGCGCGTGCGTGTAGCTTGATTCTTCCGCGTCCTGTCGTATAAGCACTCTTTATACCGCTTTTCCCGCAAATAGTCGCCCCTGTCGGAAAGTCCGGGCCCTTAACTATCTTTAAAAGATCCTTTACCTGTATGGTTGGTTCATCGATAATCCGCATAACCGCACTTGCGATTTCGCTTAGGTTGTGTGGTGGCATATTTGTTGCCATCCCTACCGCGATACCGCTACAACCGTTTACAAGCAACGTAGGTAACGCAGAAGGCAAGAGAACAGGCTCTTTTAAAGAACCGTCGAAATTAGGGGCAAAATCTATTGTGTCTTTTTCAATGTCTGTTAAGAGCTCATCAGAAATAGACGCCATGCGCGCTTCTGTGTATCTCATAGCTGCCGCGGGATCGCCGTCTACCGATCCCCAGTTGCCCTGGCCGTCCACCAGTGGATAACGCAAGGAAAAATCCTGCACCATGCGCACTAAGGCATCATAGATAGAAGAGTCCCCGTGAGGGTGGTATCGACCCAAACAGTCACCGACTATACGCGCGCTTTTCTTATACGGCTTGCTATGCTGCAGGGCTAGGCCATGCATTGTATAAAGAATTCTGCGTTGCACGGGCTTTAGTCCGTCTCGCGCATCAGGGAGCGCCCGCCCTACAATCACGCTCATCGCGTAATTAATATAGGACTCTTTAATCTCTGCTTCTACGTATCTCTTTGTTATTGTTTCACCGTGCGTATACATATATCGAAATCCTTATATTGTTATCGTGTTTTACGTGTTGCGTCATATGACGCCTGGCCAAGCCGCTTAAAGGGCTTGTGTCCATATTATATGCTACGTGTCAAGGTTTGTGACCTCTCTCGCGTGCTTCTCTATAAACTCTCTACGCGGCTCTACCGCGTCACCCATGAGCACTGTAAACATCTCATCTGCCTTAACCGCATCTTCTAAAACAACGTTTAACAGCGTTCGTCTTGCCGGATCCATCGTTGTTGTCCAAAGCTGCTCCGGGTTCATCTCTCCAAGACCTTTGTACCGCTGCAAATACATACCCTTCTTTGCCCGTGCGTGTATCGCGTGCAATAGCGCCTTCAGGCTAAAGACTTCCAGTGTTTCTCCGTCTGCCTGTAATTTAAACAACGGGGCCTTCTTTTCGTGCCGCGTCGCTCTGCTCTGGTTTTCTCCGGCACTTAGTTGATTTGTGTCGTGTGGGTCATAGACTTCAGCCAATGAAAGACCTAGCTTATCAAAAAACACGCAAACCTTATCTATCTCTTCCGCTTCAAAAAACTCTACCACATCTATCTCTTTCGCTGTCTGCACGCCCTTATCCGTTTCATCATGTATCTGCAAGTCTTCCCCGAGCTGCTTTTCCTGTGTTTTTACAAGCTTGGCAAGCTCATCGTCTGAGTATACAAATTGGGGCTCACCCTCCACTTTCACCATAAAAACAGGGAGTTTTTTGGTTTTTGCGTGGCGCAAACATAAGTATTTATGGAATTTTACTCCCCTTCTATCAATTGCCTTGCCCAGCCTTTCCAGCTTTGTTAGTGCCCCTATTATGTCTCTGAGCTGTTTATTAGAAAACTCCTTTTTAGGTTTTATCTTAAGCAACGTGGTGTCCTCTACACCAATATCGAGCAATAGCGCGTTCATCTCTTCTTCTGTCTGGATATATTCTTCCCGTTTGCCGCGCTTAATTTTATATAACGGGGGTTGGGCGATATATATCCTGCCTTCTTCTATTAATTTTGGCATTTGCCTGTAAAACAACGTAAGCAATAGGGTGCGTATATGAGATCCGTCGACATCCGCGTCTGCCATTAATATAATCTTATGATAACGTAGTTTTTCACTGTTAAATGCTTCTCCTATACCGCAACCCAAAGCTGTAATAATTGTTCTAATCTCCTCGCTTGCTAAGACCCTGTCAAGCCTAGCCTTTTCAACATTTAAAATCTTGCCTTTCAATGGGAGGATCGCCTGGAAGCGCCTATCCCTGCCTTGTCTGGCAGAGCCACCCGCGCTTTCACCCTCTACAAGGTATACTTCGCATAATGCCGCATCGCGCTCTGAGCAATCGGATAGCTTGCCTGGCAAGCTAGACATTTCTAACGCGCCTTTTCTTCGTGTAAGATCACGGGCTTTTCGCGCTGCTTCGCGCGCCCTTGCAGCGACTATCGCTTTCTCGACGATCTTTTTAGCTATTGCCGGGGTCTCTTCAAAAAAGTTCCCTAGCGACTCATTGACCATGGACGCTACGATACCTTCTACGTCCGCGTTACCAAGTTTTGTTTTTGTTTGTCCTTCAAATTGCGGGTTTTGTATCTTCACGCTTACTACCGCGGCTATGCCTTCTCTTATATCATCCCCTGAAAGGGTGGCATCCTTATCTTTCAACAGCTTCTTGTTTTTGCAATATTGGTTTGCTACTCTTGTCAAGGCTGATTTAAAACCACTCAAGTGCGTGCCGCCTTCAATGGTGTTAATATTGTTCGCGAACGTGTATATTGTCTCAGCATAGCTATCGTTATATTGCATAGCAACCTCCACCGCGACGTTGTCTTTTTCGTGCAGGAAGTATACTGGCTTTTTATGTAATGGGTTTTTGTTCTTATTCATGTGCTCTACAAATGAAACTATGCCGCCTTCAAACTTAAACTCAGCCTCTTTTTCTTTGTTTTCGTCTGTAAGAACTATCTTAATACCCTTATTTAAAAAGGCCAGCTCTCTCATGCGCGTAGCAAGTGTCTCAAAAGTAAATTCTGTGCTACCGGTAAATATTTCCGAGTCAGGCTTAAATGTTACTTTTGTTCCCGTCTTCTGCGTCTTGCCCACTACTGTAAGTTTTGTGGCTGCGCGGCCCCTTTTATAGCGCTGATGGTAAACTTCCCCATCTCTGCGAACCTCAACCTCAAGCCATTCTGACAAAGCGTTTACCACGCTAACGCCTACTCCATGCAAGCCACCAGAAACTTTATACATCCGGTGATCAAACTTTCCTCCCGCGTGTAACGTGGTTAAAACAACCTCTACTGCGGGCTTTTTTTGCGTTTTGTGCATATCTACCGGGATGCCTCTTCCGTCGTCGACCACAGTAACGCTATTGTCCGCGTGTATAATAACATTTATGTTGCTACAATGACCCGCCATCGCTTCATCTATACTATTATCTGTAACCTCATAAACAAGGTGATGTAAGCCTCGCGCGCTCGTGTCGCCGATATACATAGCCGGTCTGCGGCGCACCGCCTCCATGCCCTCTAACACCTGTATCTTGTTTGCGTTATATTGTGTTTCTTTTTCTACTGGCTTTGCAAGCGATGCCAGTTTTGTGCTTTGCGGTTGTTCTGCTCGTGATGGTGTTTTCTGTTTTTTTATGTCTTTTGTATTTTTGGGCTTATCTACCACTCTATTTCCCCTATTCTTTTGTATTTGTTAACACTCGCCGGCTCTGAATTTTATTGTTATTGGTTTTTTGTTTTTAAAATACCTGTTTAATCTTTTTTCTATTTTGCTTTTATTAATATTTAATTGATAAATCCATGTTGGGCTATCTACATCTATTACAAGTGTTGTTTTTGTCATTTTTTTTGGTTTTGTGTGTTTCGCCGCGTTTTCCCCCGCCGCGTCAAGCCATGCCGCCTGCACCTCTTCCTCTGTTAAAAGGCCTTTTTTTTGCTCCTCTGCTTGTTTAATCGCTGTCTTTAATATCTCTTTAAGCAACGTTGGGGCTTTTTTTTCCATTGTTTATGTTATTTGCATTGGTAATACTATATAGATGTATGTGTCGTCTATCCTTATAACCCCTGGTTTTTCCGGTCCTGTTAATTCTATCTCTATCGTATCCTGTTTAATGCTTTTTAATGCTTCCTGTAGATATGTTGGGTTAAAACCTATTAACAAGTCGTCGCCTGTATATTTTACAATTATCTCCTCTTTTGTTTCTCCTATTTCCGGCGTTGTCTTTGAAACCACTAATTTGTTTTTCGTAAGCTGCAGTTTTATTGCCTGTGATTCCGGTGTTGTAAGCAGTCCTGCTCTTTTTATTGCGGGAATTAGTTTGCTTCGCTCTATCGTTAGTTTTTTTTCTATTTCTTTTGGAATTGCTTGTTTGTAATCCGGAAATTCCCCTTCCACAAGCCGTGAAACAATATGTATATTACTCAGATAAAAGGCTACTTGGTTTTTAGAAAATTGAATTTTTGCTTCTTCTGTGTCATTTAGGTTTTTTAAAAGTTCTTGTGTTGTTTTTGTTGGTATTATATATTTTTTTTCCTCTTGTGTGTTTGTTTCTTGTTTATGTTTTACTATTGCCAACCGCCTTCCGTCTGTAGCAATTAATTTTATATGTTTTTTTTCTATAACACAACATATGCCGTTTAATACGTACCTTGTTTCGTCTCTGCTCATCGCGTATGTTGTCGCTAAAAGCATCTGCTTTAAGTCTTCTTGTTTTATTATAATTTCTTCTATAGTATTCGGTTTAGGTAGTTGTGGAAACTCATCTTTTGGTGTAGTTAATATTTTAAATGTTGCAGTGTCTGCTTTTATTATTATTGTGTTGTTTTTTTTGGCTGTTATTTCTATTTCGTTATTTGGTAGTTCTTTGATTATATCCGCAAAACGCTTTGCGAGCACTGTTACTGCCCCTTCTTCCTGTACCTTTGCTTGTATTGTCGCTGTTATGCCTATGTCTAAATCTGTCGCTGTGATTTTTATATTATTATTGTCTGTTTCTAATAAAAAGTTTGATAATATGGGTAAAGTGTTTTTCTGGGTTATCGCGCCAATTACCGCTTGTATCCCAAAAACAAGATCTTCTTTTTTTACACTTATCCTCATATCAACACCCCTTATTATAATTAATAAATCTTATTTTAAATTAGTAATAGTAATAACCACTGTGGAAAAGTTGATAACTCCTTAACTAGAGGAGCGTATTTTAGTTATAATATTTTCTACTACACTCTTAAAGTGTGGATTCTTTTTAATATCTTCTTCTATCTTGTCGCACGCGTGAATTATAGTGGAATGATCCCTGCCACCAAACAGGCCCCCTATTTCTACGAGAGGCAGTTTCGTCATCTCTCTTGATAAAAACATCGCAATTTGTCTTGGGTAAGCTACCTTCTTCGTGCGCTTTCTAATCCTCATATCATTGCTACCGATACCAAAAAAATCCGCTACAACAGACTGGATGCGCTCAACATTAACATTTGTTGTGTTTTCAACAATAATCTCTTTTAAAACATCGCGAGCAATAGACAGATCTATTTTATGGCTAACCAAGGACGAGTAAGCGATTACCCTAATAAGGGCCCCCTCTAATTCGCGAATATTAGCTGTAACATTATCCGCGATATAAGAGATCACGTCCATAGGAACGGCAACCGACTCTTTTTCAAGTTTTTTCTTTAATATGGCCACGCGCGTTTCCACATCAGGTGGTTGCATGTCGGTAACAAGACCCCACTCAAAACGAGAAACAAGCCTTTTTTCCATAGTAGGCATCTCTTTAGGAGATTTGTCACTGGAAAAAACAATCTGTTTATGCGCATCATAAAGCGCGTTAAATGTGTGAAAAAACTCTTCCTGCGTAGCCTCCTTGCCTGAGATAAAATGTATGTCGTCTATAAGCAAAACGTCCTGGTTTCTATATTTGTCTTTAAATTTTTGGGCGGTCCGGTTCTGTATTGAATTAATAAGCTGATTAGTGAATTTTTCACTAGAAATATAAGTAACCTTTAAGCGCGGTTGCTTAGCAAGTAAGTGCAGCCCTATAGCCTGCATTAAATGCGTTTTCCCTAGCCCTACCCCACCATAAATAAACAAAGGGTTGTATGCCTTGGCAGGGCTTTCAGCGACAGCAAGCGCCGCAGCATGAGAAAAGCGGTTGCACCCCCCTATTACAAAACTGTCAAATGTGTAGCGCTGGTTAAAGGTAACGTCTTGTGGCCGGGCGAGCCTATCAAAAGAACGGAAAAACGGCTTAAAGCCACCTTTCTTATCATTCAGCGGCTCTTCAGACGGTGCGCTTACCGCAGTCCGTGCGTTTACAACAAAGTTTACCCCCACCTTTTCTTTACCTATTTCGCGTACAGCGGAACCAACCTGTTCCATATAATGATCAAGGAGCCAATCTTTAAAAAATTGATTAGGCACCTCTACATTAATACTATTATCTTTTACTCCCGCTTGCTTTGTTGGGGCAAACCATGTTTCATAGCTCTGCGGGCTGATTTGTTTGCGTAAGCACTGGAGCACAGAGGCCCAAGCGCTATCTAACTCGTGTGTCATATAATTAAACCTTAAGTTTCACATGGACCATACAGCGCCCTGCTGTGTAGGCAACAACAAGTACAATGTTGCGCGTTTTAGCGCTCAATAGCATTCTTGTTTCCCGCCGGCAAACAGCCTCGGTTAAGAGCCCTGCTATATATTCCGCTTTTCTGCAGAGATAGTGCGGCGCGTATCGTATAAGCATGCGCAATCCTAACGTAGAACGGAATGATTATAACAGAAACAATGGCATTTGCAAGAAAAAAGTTTTTAACTTGACTTAGTGTGGTTTTGTGCTATACTTTTTTACTATGAAAAAAAATATTAAACAAAAATCAAATCTGAAGCGAAAACGCAAGCACGGATTCAGAGAGCGAATGAGCACGAGCAGTGGTCAAGCGGTTATTAAGCGACGAAGAAAAAAGGGCCGGAAAGTTTTGTCTGCATGATACTCACTCTGCCTGCTTCACGGCAGGCATCGCCGCACCAGCAATTCAAGCGCCTTATCCGTCCTAGCGATTATAGGCGCATATATCGCCAAGGACATCGCGTTGCAGATCACCTTATACGTCTTTACTACGCGCCAAACCAAAGAAAACATAACCGGCTCGGCGTGGTAGTAAGCAAACGGATTAGCAAAAAGGCAACAGAACGCAATTGGTATAAGCGGGTTGTAAAAGAATGGTTTAGGCAGCACGCTCGCCTGTGTTTTGTAGTTCACCAAGATGTTGTAGTGGTTGTCGTTAAGGCAACGCTTACAACAAAACTCGGTTCTGCTGGGATGCGGCAAGAGCTTGCGAGGCTTAGCCAACAGATACCTAAATAAATCCACTATGATCGCTTTTGTTAAGCATATAATACGTTTCTATCAAATGACTTTTTTGTGCAGCAGACAGTTCGTGCAATGCAAGTACCACCCGAGTTGTTCAGACTATATGTTGCTGGCACTAGACCGATATGGTCTATGTGGCGGTATTGCGCGCGGAGTGTGGCGTATTATGCGCTGCAACCCCTTTGCAAAAGGCGGCATTGACCTGCCCTAATAAATACAGCACGAAAGCACAAGGAACAGAAGGCTTAACCGTATCATACCTAACCGTATCATAATTTAACACATTGAAAATAAAGGACTTATGATGAATAACGAGAAAAGATTGTTCTTGGCGATCGGTTTATCAGTGCTAGTAATTTTAGGTTACCAAGCTTATATGAAGAAGCACGTTAAACCGTATCATGCACAAAATATCAATGATACGGTTCTGCAGCCAGAGCAAGAAAAGATCGCAAGTAGCACAATAGAAATAGAAAAAGTGGTTGATCGCCCAGTTGCAGTTAAGGCAACCACAGACAAAACAACAACCTTAGAAAACGATGTATTTACAGCTGTTTTCACAGACGACGGCGCAGCGATTAAAGAACTTTACTTAATGCAATATATAGATGCAGCTGGGGCGCCGACGCGACTAAGCGGACCGATAGAGCAAGCGCCTTATTTACTGTCTATACAAAATAGCAAAGAGCAAAAGCGTCAATGGGGCGTGGTAAGCAAGGATAGTAAGCATATAAAATACAAGAGCACATTAGGCGGCGTGGAGGTTATTAAGGTATTTAATTTTTATAAAACTAAACATATAATAGGTTTAGAGCTTATGTTCCGCAACACAACCAAAAAACGGATGACTATGTCGTATGCACTAAATGGGGGAACGGCCGAGGCAAACAATGGTTATTTAGATAGTAGATATATTGGTGCAGACATATTGGCGGATGGTAAAGTACTACGGAAGCGCCCCTCAGGGAAAACAATAACAGATGGGATTACCGTAACCGGTTCGCCTGTATGGGTTTCAGCACACGATAGATATTTCTCGTTTGTTCTAAAGCCAGACCAGCAAGAAGAGGGCGCAATAGTTAAAAGTAGTTCAAAGAAGAATATATGGTCAAGTATAGTCTCGATGCCAGTGACATTGGAACCAGGGCAGGTAGCGACGCGTAGCTATGTGCAGTATGCAGGCCCTAGCGACATTGATGCCATTTCAGAGTTGGGCGCATCAGCAAACAATGTCATAAGTTATGGTTTTTTTCACCCCGTAGCAAAGGTTTTGTTCAAAGCGCTTCGCATGTTTCATCGCATAACAGGGAATTACGGGCTATCGATAATATTGCTGTCGCTTACAATAAGCTTAATAATGATGCCCCTTACCAGAAAAAGTTTACATTCGATGAAAGCAATGCAGGCAATACAGCCGGAAACAGAACAAATACGTAAAGCCTATAGCGATAATCCACAAAAAATGAATAAAGAGATTATGGGGCTCTATAAGAAGAATAAAATAAACCCAGTAGGAGGCTGCTTGCCGATGTTGTTGCAGTTGCCGATTTTCATGTCTTTATATCAGGTGTTGTTGCGTAGCGTAGCATTACGCGGTGCACATTTTTTGTGGATTAAAGATCTAGCAGGGCCAGACGCAGCATTTACGCTCCCACAAAAACTGCCCATAATAGGTAGCCATATTAATATATTGCCGATCTTAATGGCTATTGCCATGTGGGCGCAACAAAAGATATCGCAAGGTGGAGGGAAAGAAGTGTCAGAGCAGCAAAAGATGATGGCAACGATTATGCCTGTAATGTTTGGTTTTATTTTTTACAACATGCCATCAGGCCTCGTGCTTTACTGGTTTACAAACACCTTGTTTATGCTACTTATACAAGAAGTTGTTTTAAAGGCCCGAAAACCAATAACAAGTTAGTAGGTTTTTTTGCTTGACAGAAATCCACGCATCAGGTATTATACAAGCATAAGCATATAAAACGAGCTTATTCGATGTTCCACGTGGAACAAAAGGGGCAGAGTTGGGCAAGACCATATCAGTATGCAACCAAAAGGGCGGAGTAGGGAAGACCACGACATCAATTAACTTGTCAGCTTATTTAGCAGCGGCAGGTAAGCGCGTGCTTATGGTTGATATAGATCCACAGGCAAACGCGACAAGCGGGACTGGCGTCGACAGGCAATCTATACAGAAAAGCATATATAATGTTCTGATAGGTGATACGCGTCTGGACGAGGTTGTTATAGAAACATCAGTGCAGAACATGTTTTTGGCGCCCGCAGATCTCCATCTAACAGGCGCACAAATTGAACTAGTGAGCGCATTTAATAGAGAACAACAGCTGAAGAATAGCATCCTACCGGTAAAACATGATTACGATTTCATTATTATAGATTGCCCGCCAAGCTTAGGCTTGCTTACCATTAATGCGTTAACCGCGTCAGAAACCATTCTAATCCCCTTGCAGTGCGAATACTATGCCATGGAAGGGTTGAGTCAGTTGCTACACACCATAAAACTCGTTCAAAGTAATCTTAATCCCAGGCTTGATACAGAAGGTGTTGTCTTGACCATGGCTGACTACCGCACAAAATTAACAAATGAGGTGATTGGAGAAGCAAGAGCTTTTTTCAAGGATAAGGTATATGATGCGGTTATCCCGCGGTCTATTAGATTAAGCGAAGCCCCAGGGCACGGTAAGCCGGTCATGCTTTATGATAAACACTCTAACGGCGCGGAGGCGTATAAGGCGCTTGCTACAGAGATTATTAATCGTAACACATTGCCAACACTAGAGTTGCAAGAAGAACATCCGAGCAATGCAGCCCCGCGCGAAGACAAAAGTGTTGACTCTGCCGTAGAGCGAAAAATAACAATAGACGAACCAAGCGCCGTTGAAGACGACGCTGCTTCGCTAAAAATAATAGAAGAGGACAGGGGGGACAATGGAGAAGCATAAAGCACTTGGCAAAGGGTTGCAGGCATTAATACCGGAAGCACAGGAGAATGACACGGGTGCATTGGCCACAAGCGTGAGAACGGGCTTAACCACTGTTGACATATCGGAGATTAAGCCTAATCGATTTCAGCCGCGCACTGCCTTTAAAGCCAAAAAACTAGACGAGCTTGTAGCATCTATAAGAGAAAAAGGTATTGTGCAACCTGTCCTTGTTAGAAAGGCAGAAAAGGGTTACGAGCTGATAGCCGGTGAACGACGTTTCAGGGCTGCCCAAAGGCTGAATTTGCAGAAGATGCCCGTTATAATCAAAGAAGTAGATGATGTAAATGCGATGGAGCTAGCATTAATAGAAAATATTCAGCGCGAGGATTTAAACCCGATAGAAGAAGCGAAAGCGTATAAGCGCCTGAGTAGCGAATTCGGGTTTACGCAGGAGAAGATTGCCCAATCAGTAGGCAGGGACAGAACTTCTGTGACAAACATTATGCGGTTGCTAAGCTTGCCAGACCAGATACAGCAGCTGATACTAGATGATGCTATCACAATGGGGCACGCCAGGGCGTTGCTTACTATATCCGACCAGCGTAAGCAGCTAAACATATGCGAAAAGATATTACGCAAGCGCCTTTCAGTGAGAGAGGTGGAGCAGATGGCGAGGCCGCATGCACCGCAAAGAAAACAGCCTGCACACCACAGCCCGGATCTTCATATAAAAGCAGTAGAAGATGAGCTCGAGCCTATCTTTGGCACTAAAGTAAAGATCCAGCATGGCAAGAAGCGGGGAAAAATAGTAATTGATTATTACTCGTTAACAGATTTGAATAGAATAGTTAAGATCTTAAAACATTAACATGAACTTATTTGTTGACTTTTCTGTTTCTGAACATATAATAAGATACTAGATGCAAAACACAAGGTATATTATGGAAGAAGCGACATTAGTATTAATAAAGCCGGATGGTCTGAAGAAATCATTAACAGGCAACATATTAACGCGTTTGTCAGAAACAAAACTCGATATCGTAGCAGCCCGTATAGCGCATGTAAGCACAGAACTTGCGAAACAGCACTATGAGGCATTGGCAGATAAGCCGTTTTTCGAAGACTTGATACAATATATCAGGGGAGAGTTCCACGAAAAGCGCAAAGTTATGGCCATGGTTTATTATGGGGAAGGCGCCATAAGCAAGGTCCGCCAGTTGGCAGGGGCAACAAACCCGGAAGAAGCCGACGCAGTAAGTATCCGCGGGCAATACGGCCGTATTACAACTAAGGGTGTTTACGAAAATGTCATACATGCCTCGGCGAACAAGGAAGACGCGGAGCGCGAAATTAAGCTTTGGTTTGAGCCGGAAGAAGTGATCGTAGAACTGTACCCGGCTAAGATGCTCGAGAAAAAAGTGCATGGCAAGACGTGGGCCTAAAGCCTTTTGAGGCTGACTGAGGCTGCGAAGAAGTAAGAACAGAGAATCAATGATCAGATAAGGAACAGATGCCAACCCGCAATTTACAACTTACCGTTTAATACTTACAGTTAACCACGGATATAACTTACAGCAAAAAGTAAAGGTGCAATATATGTTACGCAGTATGACCGGTTTTGGCAAGGGTGTTTCGGAAAGCAGATTAGGCACAGCGAATGTAGAGATAAAGAGTCTGAATTGTAAGTTTTTTGAAGTGGTCAGTAAGCTGCCGCCGAATCTTACTATATTTGAGGACAAGATACGTGAGCTGCTCCAGAAGCGTGTCTCGCGCGGCAGATTAACCCTTTTCTTAAGCTATGGGTCTAAAGTAAGCAAGGGCGACGAAGTCCATATCGATAAAAAAATAGCAAAACAATATTATAACAATATCCGTGCCCTGCAAAAATTTTTAGGTATTAGTGGTGATGTGAGCCTCGAGCAGATAGCCGCTTTGCCCGGTGTTATATCCTACCACCCGCAGGAAGACGATGCGAAAAAACTCTGGCCCCTTATCTCCAAGTCGCTCGTTACGGCAGTCGAGGATCTAACTCGTTCTAAATCCAGAGAAGGCAAAATGCTGGGTAAAAATCTACGCCAAATAGTAAAAACTATTGAGGTGGCGTTGGGCAAGATTAAAAAAAGAGTACCTCTTGTGGTATGCGATTATAAAAAACGGCTCAAAAAGAACGTCAAGGCATTGACAGGATCCGCGAGAATACATAGCCCGGAGAGAGTCGAGGAGGAAGCAGCGATATTCGCGCGCAATTGCGACATTACCGAGGAGATACACAGGATTTGCGCACACATAGCGGGTTTTAGAAAAATTCTGCAAAACAGCGGTGAGGCAGGAAGAAGGCTCGATTTCGTGGCGCAGGAGATGTACCGTGAGGCGAATACCATAGGCGCAAAAGCAAATGATTTTTTCATAGCAAAAGAGGTAATCAAGATAAAAAGCCAGATAGAAAAGGTGCGAGAGCAGGTACAGAATGTTGAATAAAAAAAAGCAAATAACTTTGATCAGTCTGGGGTTTAACAATGTTGTGGTTAAGGATAAGATCGTAGCGATCGTTGCCCCGGAAGCAGCGCCGATAAAGCGATTAAGAGAAGAGGCGCGCCAAAATAAAAAATTAATTGACGCGACAAGCGGTCGTAGGACACGTGCCGTTATTATTATGGAAAGCGACCATGTTATACTAGCGAGCGTACAGCCGGAAACTATCGCACAGAGGTTTAGTTGATGCAGAAACAAAGTCTGTCTAGTTTTGCGGATAGATATACCAAGGCAAAAGGCACGCTCTTTGTTGTATCCGGGCCTTCCGGGTGCGGTAAGACTACATTGTGTAGCAGGCTGTTAAGAACAAAGCTCGGGCTTGTGCGTTCTGTCTCGGTTACGACACGACAGTTGCGCGGCAAAGAAACAGATAAGAAAGATTATATTTATATTAGTGCTCAAGGTTTTAAAAAGCAGCTCGCAAAGGGCATGTTCCTGGAACACGCAAAAGTATTCGGGCACTATTACGCAACACCGAAAAAGCTCGTTAAGAAAATTTTAGAAAAAAAACAGGACATGCTTCTGAATATTGACGTGCAGGGCGCGGCACAGATTAAGCGCCAGTTTGAGCAGGCGGTGCTCATATTTATTCTGCCGCCCACAATGGAAGCGCTTGAAACAAGATTGCGCAATCGGTCCTCGGACGCGCCAGAGCAGATACGCAAGCGCCTCGCGGTCGCTCAAAAGGAATTAGCGGCTATTAAGATATATGATTATGTTGTTATAAATGACAGAATAGACAAGGCGGTGCGCCAACTTACGTCGATTATTACCGCTACACAGCAACAAATAAGATAGGAGAGACATTGTGGAGATGTTAAACATCCCTCTGGAGGGTTTGTATGATAAGACGCATAGTATGTACAAGTTGGTTGTTTTGGCCTCTATGCGGGCACTGGAGCTAAACGCTGGTGCGGCACAACTTGGAGAACAGGAACAAAAGAACGTATTGCTGATAGCCTTGCATGAGATTATCGAAGGCAAGATAACATACGCGCAGGGCGATAAGTAAAACAGGAAACACGATGAAAAAAACAACCCTTCTTTTAGGTGTGTGCGCGGGTATTGCGGCGTACAGAACATGCGAAACGATAAATTGCCTGCGCCGCAAGAATATAGAAGTAATAGTTTGCATGAGCCAGGATGCCCACCATTTTGTTACCCCGCTTACGCTACAAACGCTCTCAGGTAACCAGGTCTTTCAGGATATGTTTCGCGCAAAAGACGATTGGAGCCCTGTTCATATCTCGCTTGCTGCTAAGGCGGATGTAATACTGGTAATGCCTGCTACATCAAACATTATATCTAAGGTAGCAGGTGGCATTTGCGATGACTTGCTTACTTGTACCATAGCCGCTTGTAAGGGGCAGGTAGTATTTGCGCCAGCGATGAACGAGGCGATGTACGCGAATAAGATATTGCAGGCTAACATAGCAAAATTAAAGAACCTCAATTACCGCTTTATCGGTCCGGTTAAGGGCCATCTTGCGTGTGGGACACAAGGCATGGGCCACATAGCGGACACAGAAGACATCACGCGGCTCGTAAAAACTCTCCTGAAATGAAATCCATGAATATTATAGTAGCAGCAGGCCCGACACAGGAGCCGATCGATCCTGTGCGCTTTATCACAAATCACTCAACAGGCGTCATGGGCTATTCTGTGGCAGAAGCGGCACATAAAGCAGGCCACAAAGTAACCCTAGTAACCGGCCCCACGCATTTGAAGCACCCACGCGGGATAAGCACAATTGAGGTTGTTACGGCACGAGATATGTATAAGGCTGTAAAATCATGCTTTAAGGCTGCTGATTGTGTTGTTATGGCAGCAGCGGTCTCTGATTTTAGGCCCGCACAATATAGCGCAAAGAAAATAAAACGCGCAGATGCAGCACATACACTAAGGCTTACAAGAAATCCCGACATACTCTCGCTACTTGGTCAACACAAGGGAAATAAGGTGCTGGTCGGTTTTTGCATGGAAACATCTCAGCTTATAGACAGAGCACGCAACAAGATGGATAAAAAACACGCAAACCTGATAGTCGCAAACAAAATAGATGCGGCAAAAAGCGCTTTTGGGCCCGGTGTAACTTCAGTATTTATTATCGGCCCGGCGCAACAGATAGTAGAGCTTAAGGATATGAGCAAGGGAAGAATCGCACGAATTATTCTTGAAAAGATTGAGCATCTGTGGTATAAAAACGAAGTAAATCAAGCGGCACAAGGAATAAGGCGCAAGTAATTTTGATATTCAACACCAGGTGTTTGGTGTTTCATTGATCGACGAACACCGAAAAGGGGCGTGGTAGCCAAGTGGTAAGGCAACGGTTTGCAAAACCGTTATTCATCGGTTCGAATCCGATCCACGCCTCCATTACACGAGCAGGTAAAAGTATAGGAAAAGGTAAAGCAGATACATTACTGTGGGCGGTTAGTTCGATGAGCACATAAGTTATAGAGCGTTAGCGATATAACTTATAAATGCGAATTAACCCCGTACCAAAACCCTGATTTACATTTGAACCAGGGCAAATTTACGGTATCGGGGCAGCTCGGATGATTTTGGGCGGTTAGCTCAGTTGGTTAGAGCGCTTGCTTGACATGCAAGAGGCCGGAGGTTCAAATCCTCTACCGCCCACCATGTTTTTGATGTAGCAAGAATAAAAAGCATAAACCAACAGAATGTTCTTGCTACACAGCGGGAAAACGTGTAGAATTAAATAAAAAGGGGTTGTCCATGTTAAAAAAAATACTGTTCACTATTGTGGCATTGGCAATATTTGCAACGCATATTGTCTTTTCGTTGACAGATGTAGCTGACGCAGCTAGCTTGACAAACAGCATTCTTTTAGCCATCCTTGTGGTTGGCATCGGGATACTTTTTAGCATCAGAGATTAGCGCAGACACAGTTTAAGCAAGTGAAGATAATAATATATGCACATTCACCACAGAGCCCAGTTTAATCGCTGGGCGTTTGTGCATATAAGTATGTAGTGAACATAGAAAAACTCAATACTTAGAGAGGGGCAAAGATGAGAAGATTCATGCTCGGGTTATGCATGATGTTTTTATTGTCAGGCGCGGTTTTTGCAATAGAGACAGACGCGATAGATGTAGATGTCTTAGCAAAGTCGAGTTCAAGCTGGGACGGAGAAGCGCTGCCAGAATATCCCGAAGGTACACCAGAGGTAACGATTTTACGCATTATTATCCCTCCGGGCGCGCAGTTACCGATACATGAGCACCCGGTAATTAATGCTGGGGTGTTGCTGTCTGGCCGGTTGACTGTCAAAACAGAAGATGGTAGCATATTGCACCTAAAAGCAGGAGACCCGATCGTGGAGGTTGTGGATAAGTGGCATTACGGTATAAACGAAGGTAGCGAGCCAGCGGAGATAATAGTTTTTTATGCGGGAATAGAGGGCATGCCGATAACAATAAAGCAGTAACAATCAATATGGGCAGCACCTTGCAACAACTAGGTGCTTGCCCTTTTCTTTTTTGGTGATGTAAGGAGAAAAGGTATAGCGGCAATGGGCGGTTAGCTCAGTTGGTTAGAGCGCTTGCTTCACATGCAAGAGGCCGGAGGTTCAAGTCCTCTACCGCCCACCATGGCTATCATACACTAAGTTATTTATAAAGTATTTATATATACAATATTATAATTACGTAATGAGTAATGATTGACAAAGCATGCCTTTTTTGG
>Ga0307928_10001424_pt1 | contig 18139 bp, 17 predicted proteins | sample AceLakmetagen232_FD_201815 | JGI IMG/M metagenome (GOLD analysis project Ga0307928, IMG submission 201815) | Saline water microbial communities from Ace Lake, Antarctica - #232 | ecosystem: Environmental > Aquatic > Non-marine Saline and Alkaline > Saline | place: Antarctica: Ace Lake... | reverse complement strand
CCCTACAGCTTTTGAAACACTCTGAGGGGGGGCGTTTACCCCTAGATTTACAAAGCGGGTGACAGCCCTACACAGTTGCTTTAATTTTTGGGGTACGCTATAATGTAACTAAAGGCTTTAAGTTTGAGGGCTTTTACCCTTTTGGCTTTGGAGGGTTATTATGGCTAAACAGGACGATAGAGAACAAAGAAGGATTCAGACGACCAGAGAACGGCACGGAGAGAAGTGCTTCTCTAAGTATGGTAAAAAAGGTGGTAACCCTGTTCTACGTGCTATGAAAGGCAAGAAGTGGAATATGTTCAAACCACTTTGAGGATAAAGTTATGGCAAGCTCTAAGCCTAAGAAGTTGAGACGCAAGAGGAAGAAAAGTTTGTTGGGGAGATATCAGGCTACATCTGCTAGTATGAAGGAACTTTGGAGTAAGATACACTAATGGCTTACCAAATTATAGACAAACAATATACCACAGAGCTTAAGAAGCTAGAGACTCAGGCTACTTCTCGGCGTGAGCAAATCAGGGCTGAGGCAAAGAAGGCAAGAGCTGAGATTGCTAAGGTTCGTCCTAGAGCTATAGAAATACCACAAGTTCCTGGGGCGGTTGTTGCTGCTCCTTCGATTAGAGAGGACTTGCGTAAGGCTTGTGAAGAGATTGAAAGGTGGGAGAAGGAACAGTTACAAGTTCTAACTACTGCTCATCTAGGTGCTATGAAGGAGCTTGGTGAAGCCAAGAAGCACGCTGAGATTGAGACCAAAGAGGCTGAGCGTAAAGCTGAGTTAGAGGCAAAGGAGTTTGTTCCAGAAGATGTTGTTAAGCTCACTACTGGCGAGTATGTAAGTAAGCCTGAATTTAAGAAACTTACCACAGAGCAGCAAGGTTTGTTACGAGCAGTGGGTGTGGAGCAGTTTAACATAACACAAGAAGTTACCGCTAAACGTGAGAGACCTGCTGTTCTCAAGCAACAGTTTGAGGATGACTTGAAAGCTGGAAGAATACCAAAGGGTTCTACTTTTGGAGCTATTACAACTGAGGGTTATACATATACTTTGCCTCCATTACCAGCTGGAGAGCAGTTTACCTTAGCTTTGAGTGAAGGGACTGTTCCTGAGGGTTCTACTTTTGTTAGTGATAAGAACGGTGGTTTTGAGTACAATCTTCCTCCTGCATCTTCTAAGGAACAGTTTGATATAGCATTGAAAGATGGAACTATTCCCGCTGGTTCTACTTATGTTGGCAAAACGCCAGATGGGGGCTTTCAATACAATCTCCCCACTATGGCTCCCAATGCCCAGTTTACCCAAGCACTGAGTGCTGGGGATATTCCCAAGGGTTCAACTTATGTTGGAGAATCGGCAGATGGTGGCTTTGAGTATTCACTTCCTTCTTTGCCTCCCAAAGAACAGTTTGATGCAGCATTAAGAGACGGGACTGTTCCTCCGGGTTCTATTTACATAGGTGAGAAAGAGGGAGGATTTGAATATTCTCTTCCCATATCTGCTAAAGAACAGTTTGACCAGTCCCTAAAGACTGGCGAAATACCTTCTGACTCTGTCTATGAAGGTGAAGGAGACAGGGGAGGATTTAAGTATACTTCTCCCTCTACCCAAGAAATTGAGTATGATGCTTACAGTTACGGCACTTACATCGGCAAGAAGACTATGCTCCAGTCTGAGTGGGATAAGTTATCAGACGTTAAGAGGGCAGAATTAACTTTGGGAAGACGTCCTACTGGTCCAGAATGGATGGCTCACAGACTAGATGAGGCTGGAGTCGATGTGCCTTGGTGGTATATGAATTCCTTCAGCGATGTGTTAGGATGGATTAGTACGTATACTCCAGGTGTGCAAAAGTCTGAGGTAATCTACAAGATAAGAAATAAAGCCTTAGTAGAATGGGAGACAGAGTATCCTGGAGAGATAGTAAGTGAAGCCTGGCAGATGGCGACAGAACAAATAATCCCTGACCTTAGAGCAATGCGTCCTCACGTAACAGTCCAAGACCTTCATTGGTCAGAGCATCTAATGTCTGCTGTTAACATTGCTTTGCTAACATCGCCAAAGTGGATGCCTAGAGTTGTTAGAGGTGTCAAAAAAGTATTTCCTAGGCTGAGGGCACGTACTCATCCCTTTAGTGAACCAGCAAGGGCAAGGGTAGAATATCAACCTTACAAAGGAACTTACCGACCTGTTAAGACAGCTGGTCCGGCAGAAGCTGGTATGAGTGAAGCCCAATTTGATAGGTTTATTAAGTATAGAGTAGCACATCCTGATACTACTCCATTTGGATTTAGGGCACTAGAGGCTTTTCAGAAAGAGAAAGTGATGGCGGAGGTTGCTAGGATACTGAAGCAGAAGCCTCCAGTCAAGATTGTGCCAAGAGTGCGAGTTGACCCAGTTACGACTTCTAAGGATACCTGGGAAGGATTGTGGTCTTCGTTCGATAAGCAAGTTGCTGCACAAAGGGCACAAGCGGCAGCGGCAGCCCTTGCCAAACAAAAGGTAAGTGCTGCTTCGATTGTGCAACAGGCAGCTGCAAATGACGCAATGTGGCGTGCTATGGCTGAAGCTTCAATAGCTAGAGTTAAGCCTTACGGATTTACACTTACATTCCTAGATGTACCATTTGCCGTTCCTATGACTTCAACTCAACTTAGTATAACCACAGAACAATTAGCAGGAACAAAAGTTCTAACAGCTACTCAAGTCAAGACCATTGCCAATGCTGCTAATTTGACAGAAGCGCAAGTTGTAATTGCTGCAAAGACTGGTACTTTGAGCAAGGTATTATCGCAGCCTGTAGTGGCGGCAAGGGTTATTGCTCAAACACAAGGACTTACCAAGGTTCAGACAGCAGCTTTGACTGAGGTGTTAACTAAAACAAGTACTCTTACACAAGCTGAGATAGCAACGCTTACTAGTGCTCAGACAAAAGTCTTAGCTGAAGTTCTTACGCAAACTGAAACGTCAACGAAGTTGCAGACAGAAACAGCAACTATGATGAAGCTTCTGCAAGCACAAGAACTGGCGCAGGCTCAGGCTTTACAGCAAGCCCAGATGCAAGCTCACGCTCAGGCTTTGTCTCAAGCTCTTGCCCAAGGTATGACTCAGGCGCAAGCCCAGACTGCTGCTCAAGCTGCTGCTGCTACCGCAACTGCCGTAGCTACTGCTGTTGATGTGGCTACTGTAACGCAAACAAAACCTGTTACCAAAGCAGTTACAAAAGCAGTTACAAAAACAATAACAAAAACAGGTATAACCAAGCTTATCTTGCCAAAGAAACCAGAAGAAAAGATAATTGAGAAAGAGGAAGCGTATCCAGCTGGTACGATTGTTTGGAGACAGGGAATGTACTGGAAGATTATTCCTCCACCCTACGACTTAAAGAAACCTATAACTAGCGATACTCCTCCTGCTGGCGTTACAATGTTAGAGGGAACTCCACAAGAAACATTGACATTCCTAGAGGGTAAAATGCCATTTACTGATGTAGCTTTTGACCTTGGGGTAGTTGATGGTTTCATTGATGTAAAAGAGAAACAGATTATATTCAAGGGGTATGGGCTGGAGACTGATGTTGGGCAAAGACTTCCTAGCCCAACAAAAGGTCTTACGTTAACAGAGGCTATGGATAGAGAGGAAGAGGTTGCTCCCCACAAAAAGAAACCAAGGCGCAATCAGCAATCTTTTAGTAAAAGAAGACCTAAGAGAATAGACTTCGCGGATACAGGAATCCCTGACAATGTTAAGGAGTATAGGATAAAATTGCATAAGGCTTACAAAGGTATTCACGTGGAAGAACCAAAACCAATATCAGGAGTAATACTATGAAAAAGAAATTAGCAAGTATGTTTATGGCAGTAGCTATCGTTGCTACGCTTTGCCTTTCTGCCGTTTCTCCAACTCCAGTTCTTGCTGGCGAGGGAAGAGACAAGAAACCTGACCACCCTACGGGCATAGGGAAAGAAGTTCGCCTTGACAAACATACAGAAGTTAAAGTTTTAAGGCATAATAGAAATCAGCGTGGGCAGATAGAGAGCATTGATTATGAAGCTACAATCTCTATCCTTCCTGCTACTACTGATGATGGGCAACTCATAGATGTCCGTTGGTATGAAAAGAAAGACCCTGCTGGCTATACTTACTACGAGTCTGGCAATAATCTCTTTACAGCTTTGGTTACTCCTGACGGTAGAACTTCTCTCCAAGATAGCAATAACAGATTGTTTGTTTGGGAGCCTGTGGTTTCTGTCGGGACAAAGTATTTAGATTTTGGCGAGCCCGAGATTCTCTTCGAAGACTCAGCAAACAATTATTATCATATGAATATTCTTCAGTGGACTGCAACACTTAAGACTGGAATATTTGGAACGACTACCGTTACTGTCTATAGACAGCTTAGGATTATAGAAGGCGTTATTTTAGAATATTACATTATTGATGGTAATCCTGGAGACAATTTTAGAGTTGTCAGAAGTATTGACAAAGAACTAGGAACAGAAGTCAGCTTATCAAGTGCCATAGCCTTTGATTCCTCTGAACGAGTACAGTCTTTGGGAATAAGTAATTATCACAATGGCTATACAGTTTATGCCAAGGAGTTTGGCGGTAGAACTTATCCAGTTACAATAGACCCTAGTTCTTCATTCACCACCTCTTCTTATGATGGTTATTTGCAGGAAGCTAATGTAACTTGGGCAACTGTACGTGATGCTGCTTCAGGCGATAGCACATATTCTAGTAGTTCTGCTAACTATTTGCTTGTTAAGGGAGAACTGTTCATTTCTTCATATTTCATACAAAGGACAGGCATATTCTTTAGCACTTCTGCACTTTCAAATGATGCAACAATCACGTCGGCATATATTAGGCTTTACAATATAGCTGCAGATGGAACAGGCGATGTCGTAGTCCAGTCGGGTGCACCAACTTACCCGCATTCACCTATGATAATGTCTGATTACAACCGCACTAACTATTCTGGTGATGGTGGTAGTATTTACTTAGGTGGAGTAGGAAGTGGATATAATAACCTTTATCTAAATAGTACAGGTTTGTCTTGGATTAATAAAACTGGCACTACAAAGTTTATGCTTAGGCACAGCAATGATATAGATAATACTGTGCCAGGACAAGATGAAGGTTGGCATTTTTCCTCTTACGAAAAAGGCACAGGTTATGCACCTAAGCTTGTAGTTACTTATACTCTTCCAGTAGTGCCTCCTGATGTTGATACTTCTTATGCTTATGATATAAATGAAACTTCTATGACGCTTAGGGGTTATCTTTATGATGACGGCGAGGAAGCTTGCGTAGTTAAGTTTCAATATGGCACAACAATTGCTTACGGTAGCTATTCTGGCTCTGCTTCAGGTGTAACTTCTGGTAGCTACTTTAATATTGGAATAACAGGTTTAACCAGAGGGCAAACGTATCACTTCAGAGCAGTAGCCACTAACTCTGCTGGCACAAGTTATGGCTATGACAGGTATGCTGTGACTCTGCCTGCTGCTCCGACTAGTTTTACTGCTACCGCTGGAGACGAAAAGAATGTCTTAGCTTGGACTAAAGGCACTGGCGCTGACAATACAATGGTAAGATTTAGCACTGTTGACTATCCTTCTTATATATCTGATGGCACACAAGCTTATTTTAATGTAGGAACAGGTTTTGACCACACAAGTCTCACAGAAGGTACAACTTACTACTATTCTGCTTGGTCTGAAGTTGACGGAAAATACTCAACCAGTTATGTAGTAGCTCATTCCACACCATTTTACTTAGGTGCGCCTGATGTAGAAACTCGTGACACTACAACGATAGGCGTGTCTACGGCAACTGTAAATGGTTATCTTACTGCCCTTAATCAAGTTGGAGGAACTGTTAGCTGTACTCTTCAATATTACTATGGAGCAGGAAGTTTCGTAGATAATGAGACTACCCCTGATGTTTTAAGTGCTCCTGGAAGTTTCGGTGAAGATATTGATACTTTGGCAGCAGCTACTTTGTATTATGTTAGAGCCAAGGCGGTAGGTACAAACGGTACAGACTACGGTGAGACTTCAACTTTCACAACTGGTGCTAATTCTGCTCCTACAATGGCAACTGAAGCTGCTACAGGTACAGGATTAACTTACTCTACTATTAATGGAAAAGTAACTGCTGATGGTGGTCTTGCTACAACAGTCTGGTTTATATGGGGCTTATCTGCTGACAGTCTTATTCGAACAACTTCAACTGTTTCTGGATTATATACCAATGATGTATTTTATTACAATTTGTCAGGATTAGATTCTGATACGGAGTACTTTTTCCAAGCAGTTGGTGAAAATACTGAGGGCATTGGATATGGAAGCATTGAGAGTGTTACCACAGATGCTCCTACTGCTCCATCGGCAACCACCAATGAAGCTTCTGATGTTGGTGCCAATGAAGCAACTTTGTCAGGTCTTGTTACGAGTGATGGTGGAGTAGCTTGTGAAGTCCAGTTTGAGTGGGATACAGATACTGGTGCTCCATATGCTAATTCTACAGGTTGGCAGTCTGGTTATAACACAGGAGAATACTTTGAGGCACTCATATCAGGGCTTACAGTAGGGCAAGACTACTTCTTTAGGGCAAGTGTGAAAAATGCTCATAGCACTACTTATGGCAGTGAGAAGACCTTTGAGACAGTCTTTGTAGCACCAACTAATTTTACTGCTAAGTCTGTAGGAGCAACAACAATAAGCCTTACTTGGACAAAACAAGGTGACCAGACTTATATTGTTTACAAGACAACTGGTTATCCTGTTGACAGACTGGATGGCACACAGGTCTATTTCGGCGATGCTAGTTCTGCTACTCACGATAGCTTAAATGCTGGTGTAACTTACTTCTATCGTGCTTGGTCTTGGAGAAGTGGTGATGTTTGGTCAGCTTTATACGCTGAGGACGCTGCCACAACTTTGCCAGTTAAGACATCTGAAGAACAAGAAACGCCTGATATATTACCTTCTCCAGGTGAGCCAGATGACTTTTTTATAGAACCAAGTGAAGATAAGCTGAGCAATATTCCTGGCATTGATTCAATATATGCTGGTGCAGATACACTGGGGATGCCAAGAGCAATGTTTTTATTGATGATTTCTATGGGGCTACTTATAGTTTCAGCCCTAGTTATTTATCTTCCTACAGGAAGTGCTGTATTAGTGGCATTTGTAATAGGAGCAGAAATGGTAGGAATGGGTTGGTTGGGTATAATGCCAGGATGGATAGCATTTACATTTGGTGGTCTTGCGATTGTATTAAGTTCAGTAGTTCAGTTTAGGGGGAATTAGATGATAACACCAAAATGGTGGCTAGGGTTATTTGGATTATATATGTTCGTAGCTTTTTTCTGTCTCACAACCGAAGGAGCTTTTCTCGGTTCAGGGCAAGTGACAAAGTTAAATGCTATAATGGGTGCTGGCTGGGGCAATCCAGTAGCAATCTGGAATCTTGTTTGGGGTTGTCTTACTTGGGACTTCAACTTTTTCCAGACTGGGATTGGTATCTGGATAAAGATACCTTTAATGTGCCTCAGTGCAGCGGTAATAATACCGTTTGGTTTTGAAGTACTTCGTCTGATGCGCAGAATGCTACCATTTTAATATAGGAGAAAGAAAATGAAAAAGTTGAACAAGATATTCAGGTATTTATTGCCAGCATTACTGATTGCTGTTTTAATTGTTCCACTAATGCCTGCTACGCCAATAATGGCTGCCTCACCAGAAACTTTTTACTCTACTACGGGTGATGGATATCTTAATAAGGCAGATATAATCGGTGCAGGCTGGGCAGCCGTTCATGATTTTGCTACTGCAGGAGAAGCTCCTAATGTTGCAGGAGATATTTTATATGTCCGTATAGGTAAAGATGCTGTAAATTACTCTTGTTTAAGGTCTGGGTTATACTTTGATACTTCTGCCTTACCTGATGATGTAGCAATTACGAGTGCAGTTCTCAAACTATACATAAATAGCCACTCTAATTCAACAACAGGTACAAACTTTGACCTTGTTGTAGTTGATGGTTCTGTCCTTGCAACTCCTATGGTAGTTGCTGACTATGGAGATTTGTTAGCAAAGACATCATCGGGTGGTAGCATTTCCCATGATGCAATGAGTAATGCTGCCTATAATGATATTCCCTTGAATACTACTGGTTTGGCTTTAATAAACAAAACAGGTGTCACGAAACTTGGCTTAAGATTGTCAGTTGATATTGATAATACTACTCCAGTAGATGTAGGTGCTGATAGTGTTATTGTTGCTACCGCAGAAACAGCTAATAAACCAACTCTTGTAATTTATTACACTTCAGCTATTGCCACTAATGAAGCAACTGCAGTAGAGAGCACAACTGCGACTTTACATGGCACTACTTCTGCCACATCTACAATGCGAGGTTTCGAATATGCTCCCAAGTTCACTCCTGGTGGGCTAACTTTTGCTACCGTAGAAGCTGGAAGTGATAGAGTTCAGGGGACAGGTACTGGGCTTAATATAAGCAACCAATCAGTTGAAGTTTGGTTTATACCAACAGCAACACAAATCAATGCTACTATCTTTGCTACAAATGTCTTTGGGGTAACCTCAGGCACTGAAATTAAATGGGATACTCAGAACAACCAGCTAGGCTTTTGCTATGCTGCTAGTGCTGCTCTTTGGAGAACTGGCTGTTTTATTGATGCAGGACTTGTAGTAGACCAGCTTACTCACCTTGTGTTTACCTTTGACGGTGGGTACATTAAGGTCTACATCAATGGAGTTCTCAAAGATGGCTCATATACATTATGGGATAATTATGACCAAGGTGAGCAAATATGGGCTGATACAATTGATAGTTCTGACTACCCTACAATCTACTATGGCTCCAGCACTGGGTGGGCACTAGGTGCAGAGAATGGTGGTAAGAATACAGCCCACGCCAAGTTCTACACAACAAGAATGTATAATGATGCTCTTACTGCTGCAGAAGTCTTGAGCAATTACAATGACAGTGTTACTACTTCTAGTTTAATTGCTGAATGGGAATTCAATGAAGCTTCTGGCACAGTAGTTGCAGACTCAGTTGGCTCTTACACTGGGACTATAACAAATCCTGGCAGTGGGATTAGCTGGGGCAAGTATGCTGATTGGACAGAAGCTGAAGGTGTTGCAGGTGCATATAGTCACGGAGTTACAAGTTTAACCGCAGGTACAAATTATCACTTCAGGGCAAAAGCTACTATAGCTGGTACAACTGGCTATGGGGCTGATAAGACATTTACTACGACAGGTGTACCGACTGTTCAAACCAATCCGGCAGTTTCTGTCGGGACAACTTCAGCTACTTTGCAAGGAACGCTGACTAGTCTGGGAGCCGAGTCAATAGTTTATTGCTCTTTTGAATATGGCACAACTGTAGCTTACGGGACTACTACCGCAGACCAAACAAAGACTGCTATAGGTAGCTTTAGTGCTGATAGGTCAGGATTAACTTCCAACACTCTCTATCATTTTAGAGCAAGAGCAAGGTATGACAGCACTTATGTTTATGGAACAGACCAAACTTTCACGACACAAGAAATAACTGTTACTCCAGGAGTGCCTGTAAATTTCAAGGTATCCTCAAGCACAGAGACTAGTTTGACGTTATCTTGGACAAAGGGAGCAGATGCTACAAACACTGTAGTAAGGTATGCCACAACTGGCTATCCGACACTGCCAACTGGAGGGGCTGCTACATATTCTGGTACAGGTATTACAACAACGCATACTGCTTTGACTCCAGACACTAGATACTATTACTCAGCATGGTCTGAAACAGGTGGAACTTATTCTGCTACATATGCAACTACTTCAGGGATACCTACCACTGATATCTTGCCAGTACCCGACACGTTTGAGATTGAGACAGTACAGATTTACAAAGACTACATTAATGCTGGAGACAATATAATTGTTTTCTCTTACAAGATATTGTGGAATGAGGGCTTGCCCGCAACTCTTAACCCTGAGGACTTCTTCTATATTCAAGTATTGGATGGCAGTACAGTTATAAAGCAAGACAGAATCAAGCAGTGGGGTTATGTACCTGGAAGTCTATATGTAAGTTACCTTTCACCACTAGAATGGAATAAAGCTTATACCTTCAAGATTGTGGGCACAGGCAAATTTACTACTCCTCCGAGTGTTACTTACTCTATTACTTCTTCCAATTACATAGGAGGCAATTACGATAATCTTGTAACTTGGGTGCTGGATATGGCTACAAGAATGCAGAATTCAGTTTATTGGGATACATTGATAGAGTATGATGTTACAGGTATTATGCTTAATTCTCAAGGCTCACAGGTATTTACTAGAGCAATTCCGGGAATACTTGATAGGTGCCCTTCACTCTTCTATCCTGCTGGGGATGCTCCAGACTACACTCCCCCTGGAGAGGACTTGCCTAAAGCAGAAAGTTTTGTAGAGGGCGCAGAAGCTGCCCACGGAACTACATATTGGGCAACCTTTGAGAATATAGCCTTGTTCTTTGACGTTGAAACTTCACAGATAGCTTTAGGTTTTTGGCTAATCTTGGCTTTGCTTGTAATAATAGGTGTAACTTTTGTAACTGGTGATTTAGCTATAGGAGCTATATGTGCTATAATTCCCGTACTCATCGGAGCTAGGTTTGGGGGAATACCGATGGAATATGTGACGGCTGCTGGTATCCTCGGAGGAATCCTATTTGTCTATAAGTGGGTGTTTCAACATGCGTAAACTTAATAAGAAAAAGTTAAAGATGTTTTCTAGTCTTATGTTGCTATTGCTCCTTAGCTTATCAATAGGTTACTCGCAAGGTTATTATCAGGCAGTGGGAACATTCCCCAAGATACCATTCCTTCACAATGAAGTTGTCGTTATGCCTCCAGAAACAGAAACAATAGAACAGACCTTTGAGGATGTCTCTGCTTTCATTGCTGACGATATAACTAACAAAGAACCTTACCAAGAAGGAATGAACTGCGTGGATTACGCTTTTGTTGTAGCAAGGAATGCTCAGTGGAAGGGGTTAAGTCCAGAGATAGTCAGGGTGGATTACAGAGTTGGATTCTCGCACGCAATGCTGATGTTTGTAACAGCAGACCAAGGGTGTATCTTTCTTGACCCGCAAACGGATAAAGTGTTTGATGTCTTTAAGATTGGAGACACTTATGACAGTAAAGAAATTACAGGTTTATTTTTACTGAGACTTAAATGGTATCCATTATCTGAATTTCTAATAGGAGGCAACAGTAATGAGTAACGGATTAACATTCAGTACACTAGAAGCAGCCAACGAGTATGTGGAGAACCTAAGAGAGGAAGGGTTAGATGGCAAGGTATACTCTGATAAGAACGCTGGCACTTATAAGGTAAAGTTGATTGTTCCCCAGCAAACAATGCAAGCAACTGAAGGATTGCCCAGTGAAAGTAAAGGAGGAGTTTCTAAGGTAGCAAGAATGTTTGGTAAAGGCGTTAAGAGCCTTGGAGAGAATTTGGCTCATCCAGATGACCCTCGGAGACCTCGCATTGGGCGATTACCTACTCATAGAAGTGAAATGGGAATATCCCAGAAGATAAACTTAGAAGCTATGAAAGACCCTAGTCTGAGAGGGAAGGATATCAGTGGACGTAAACATTAAAGATTACCTTGAAGATATTGGATTTGTACTGCCTGCTGGTGCTCAGCCAAAACTAGGCGATTGCTTTGTTACACTCAAGGGCAGAAGTCCTATGGATGATGAAGACTATGAGTATCTAGACTGGGGCTGGCAGCGTGGGTATATAATGATATTTTGGCTCAGTTAATTTTATAAAGGAGGGTATGCACAATGAAGAAACGACATCGAAAGCAACTCGGTCCCACAGGCAAGAGCAACGTGAAAGTGCTGGGAACTGCTCCTAAGCTCAAGGCAAAGGGTGCGCCTAAGCTCAAGAGCCCAGTCAGTGGCTCCAAGATGAAGAGTCCTTGCTAATGGAGAACTGGTTGTTCAAATGGAGAAGAAGCAAGGTAGTAAAGGTAATAGCTTGGATTGAAGTAGCTATTCTTGTTGCATTGCTGGTCTATCTTGTTATACCTCATCAACAAGGATGGTGGTAGTTAGGCTTGCCGAGTCTGTTATTCCGCTCGGCAGGACTCCTTTTTAATAGGGCTAGGGGCAAGTTTTCTCTTGGCTTGCTCCTAGCCCGCTTTACAAAGGAAGACGAAATAATGAAAAACATACAAAGTAAAACAGGAATACTAGCCATACTTATTGTTGCTATACCTTTACTCGTGAGCCTCTTTTGTTTTACCTCTCACGCTCCAGCAGCTGATGAGTTAATCTTTATAAGACTAACAGACCAACTGCCAACTTATGATACTCACGCTGAATGGTATAGCATAGATGGCAAGTCTTGCCCCGAAGACACTACAATCACTCCTCATCCTACAGACCCTTCCATTAAAGTAGACCGCTACCAACTTGTCTACGAGTCTCCCATCTGGCATCATCCACCTTTGGCTAACTACCTTGCTTATCCTGTTGTAAAATTGCTGTTTAATGAGTACAACGAGTATACAGTAAGAAACAGTGTGTTTATGTTAAGGCAATTTGCTTGGGCAATATTCGCCTTCTGTATTATTGCAACAGCATTACTAGTTAAGAAAACAATCAAGAACAAGAAATTTCTACCTCTTGCCTTGGCTCCAATGGTACTCTGTAGCCAGTTCTTCCTACAGGGAGGCAACAACTGGTTTTACCACGATATGTTCTTGTTAGCCTTTCTAGTTATTGCCTTGTATCTACGAACTAGCCCACGCTATGGGAAGTTCATCTATATTCCTCTTGCAATGATGGTAGCCTGTAAAATTTACGGTGTACTGTTTTTGATACCTTTCATCATTGAGAACAGGAAGACCGCCTTGTGTAGTCTAGCTTTAGTTCCTTATCTAATCCAAGTGTATATTGTTACAGGCAATCCATTCCACCTTATTACACACTGGTATCAAGCAGGGTTCAATGCCTATGCCACTGGAGTTGGAGACTTTGACTTTTTGCTATTTCTAAGAAGGTTCTTCTGGGAAGATATTCCCAAAGCCTTGCGAGTAGCACTGCCTTTCTCACTGCTAGCAATCCCACTTACATTTTACGCAATACGCCTAAGGTTCAAACGTAAAATAAGCACTTTCTACTTGCTACTGTTTGGGATTATTATCTTCATTAACCTTGCGTGGGGAGTATACTATTACCAAATGATACCATTTCTCTTTGTAACTCCCCTACTCCTTGCTGACGTTCTAAATGCAAGGACTGTAGAAAAGGCGGTAGGATAAAAAAGAATTTTAGCTATTTTGGGGTGAAGAAAAGGGTAAAAGGGGGTTTTTCAGGCTAGAAAAGGGGCGGGTTTTTGAAAAAGCGTGAAAACGGGCGTAAACGGCTGAAAAAGGCTGAAACAGCGAGCTTTTAGCCTTCAGAACGCCCGCAAACGCCTTACAACGCTGCTCACCGCCTGCAAACGCCCTTGACTTTTTTAGGCAGGAGGCGCATACTTAAGGTAGGTTAAAAAAGTGGGGGAAGGCTCAAAAAAGCCCGCAAAAGCCCCTCAAAGGAGAACAAAGATGGAACACATAATGACCTGCAAAGAAGCAGCCGATGTACTTGGCATACACCCTGAGACTGTTAGGGAGATGACCAGGGATGGTCGTATAAAGAAAGTATGCGTTACTAAGAGAGGTGTCAGGATTAGACCTGTTGACCTACAAGAGTTTATTGACAAAAGAGTAAAGGAGGGTGCCGATGATGAAGTAAGACCAGATAAATCAAAGAAGGGACAAAGGTAATGGATGCAAATTTAACAGGAGGTTTAATGCAATACAGTCACCACAATACACACCGATACTACAGAAGAGGAATGACATTGTCCGAGTCTTTGACAATGACCTTGCTACCTACCTCAGAACAAAGAGCAACAGGGCAAGGAAGTTCAAACTCCACTACATTAACGAGAATGGGACAAGAGCTTTGATGAGCTTTGGAGTCACTAACCGACAATGGCAAGTCATAGACAAATGGACAAGGGAATTCTTCAGGAGCAGGAAATGCGAACAACAAGTCTAAAACACATTAATACAAAAGGAGGCACACAGTGGAAAGTCATACAGACAACACATTTGCCACGCAGGACATCAACCTCGCAGCCTTTCTCCATTCCAAGCGTGTCAAGCTAATAGGGATTAAGCCTATAGACAAGTATCACAGTGAGTTTGTCTTTGAGCAACCTTCACAGGAACTACTGAATGCTTGGCTACAAGGCAATACCCCTGAGAAAGCTGCCGTAGAAAGTTATCGCCACCTCCTAAAAGACTCCCGAGATGCGTGGTACGGGAAGGAGGGACGGCGATGATTAAGGAAGCCCAAAGTTACATAGAAGTCGTGAAGAAACACTACATCTTTGATGACTGGCAGGGAATGGAGTTACTTCTAGCAACAGTAGCTGCTCACTTCATCCCAGGGCAAATGTTCTGGGTTAGACTTATTGGGGGTAGTGGCACAGGCAAGTCAGACTTTCTTGACTCCATTGCAGAAGGTGGGAAGACAAAAGAGCCAGAGAACTCACACACCATAGATGCTGACTACTGGACTGCTGGTTCTATGAGAGGTGGGTATTCCCGTAAGGTAGACAAAGGTGAGAAAGCATCACCGAGGCTAGTTGAAGAGTGGAATGGCAAACTTGTAGTTACAAGAGACTTGGCTGCCATCATCACCAAGAAGCAGGAAGAGAAGGGAGAAGTGTTTGGTTTAATCCGCAATGCCTGGGACGGCAAGATTGATGCCTACTACGGCAGCGATGAAGGGCACGTTACTCTCAGATTTCACTTTGACTGGATAGCAGGTGTTACATCTGTAATAGAGTCACAGAGGAAGTTTGAAGCTACACTAGGCACAAGGTTTGTTGACCTAAGATGGTTGCTACCTCAAGACGAGCAGGGTGCTATTCTAGCTGCTATGAACAACGAGCCTGAAATGAAAGCTATCAAGGAAGAGCTAACTCAGGCTATGCGAGAGTTCATACTAGCTGCATCTTCCAGGCAGCCTAGGAACATCAAGCCTACTTCTTGGACTGCTGATATGGTGCGTTACGCTGCTAACTGGAGAACGCCTATAAGCCGAGGTCAAAGTGGAGAAGTCTATGAGCTACCTGACCGTGAACTTGGCACTAGGTTTGGACAGGGAATTTGGAGGATGGTGAAAGGCTTAGATATGATAGGCATTACCAACTACAAGCCTTATGTTAAGAGGCTAGCACTGGACAGTCTAGGGAATGCACGCAGGGCAGTCGTTAAGGCTCACCTGATTGACTCTAAGCCAACAATGGAACAGATAGCAGAAGTTGCTGGTTCTAAGGCAGCTATGTCTACCCTTACTACTGCTAGACACGACCTAGAGCTATTAGGCTGTAACAGAGAAGCACTAAATAGATTTGAGGAGGTAAACTAATATGGATTACAGACAGTGGCAAGCACAAATAGCTAATATACCAGGAGCACCAGAACACATCAGCTATCAGGCTTACGGCACCAGAACAAGATATCTGTCTAGAGATGGCTTCTTGGACTGGGAAGTATTCTGGCTAGCACAACACTTCATCGGTAGCCCTGGTATGAAAGCAATGCGGGTAGAGAGACGCAAGCTCTTGGGAGAGGCTAGAAGTGATGAGTGGACACCAGAGGAGTATGAAGACAGGATTAGACAGATATACAGAGACCACAACTGGACTTTCAGGAATGGCGAGCTTAGTCCCTTTGAGATGCTGGAGTTCTACAAACGCCAAATGGGGATACCCGACTCTCCTCCCAAAAGAGGCACAAGGCGTAAGACTGGCACTCAGAAGAGTAAGCGTGAAGCATCTAGTGGAGGAAGATAGTGATAGGCTATGTAAGTAAGGCTCAAGGGGAACAGGTCACAATAACTGACAGCGAGGGAGAAAGGATTACAAGCAGCGACCCTAAGGAGTTGCTCAAGTTTCTTCTCACTCCTTACCCTGACCAGTTTAAGGTTTGCTTTGACCTAGACAAGTTTGTTGTGCCCATCATCAGTAAGCTTAATCCTACACAGAAAGAGGATTTGTGGCAACACCAGAGGGCTTACATCAGAATAGACGGTGAACCCTTTGGGCTTACTTACAATCCTAAGAGAAGCTTCTTTGTCTCACAGGGACGCTGGAACGCTATCCTCTACCACCTTAAGCAGTACTTCCCTGACACAAAAGAGCCTGCTCCTCCCAGCAAAGTAGCCAAGCTAGGATTAGAAGTCCTAGAGGCTTTAAGCCAAATAGAGGTGAAGCCCAAAAGATTAAGCACTCCAGTTGCCCTCTTTGACCATTTCTTTGAAGAGTTAAAGCTACCCAACTGGATGGACATTCCAGAGGACGTGGATGAGTTGGCTAGCGAGTGCTGCAGGCGACCTCTTACCTCAGCCTATAAGCTAGGCTATTTTGAAACAGCATACGACTACGATATAGTAGCTAGCTACCCTAGTGAAATGGCAGAGCTATTAGACATAAGACTTGGCAAATGGGTATATCAGAAAGAGAAACCTGACTGGGCTTACTACGGCTTTGCTTACGGCAGAGTGAACATTACCGCTAACATATCACCCATCATCTTTGTTGACGGCAGAGGTAGGCTTTGTGCTCCTAGAGGTACCTGGGATACCTTCCTAACACTGGAGGAGATAAAGTTTATAGAAGAGTTTAACCTCGGAACATTCAAGGTCAGAGACGGCTGGTGGTGGTATCCTACAAACGGCAGGGTTAAGCCTTTGTATGAAACAATGCATCAGCTATTTGACCAAAGGCTTGGGAATGGCGACCAGCTTCTAGGTAGACTTATCAAAGGAGCTAGTGTAGGAATTTACGGCAAGTTTATTCAGGAGTATGTAGACAAATATGGAGTAAAGCTGGCTCCGACAAACAACTGTGTCTGGGGAGCAATCACAGAAACCAATACAAGGCTTAAAACTGTAAGGTTTGTGCTTGAGAACAACTTACAGGATAGCCTGCTGCATATCTCCACAGACGGTTGTCTTGTTACAAAGCCAGTGGAAGGAATAAGCCTTAAGGGTAATCTAGGAGACTGGAGACTTGACAGGGTAGGAGAAGCATTAGTTGTGAGCAGTGGTTGTGTCTTCTACGGCACAAAGAAACCGCATAGCCTAGAGATACAGGAAGCCTTAAGCCTAATAAGCCATAATCCTAGAGCTAGTGAATGGGGCAAAGCCTATGTCCGGAGAGTAACTTTTGGAGACAGCTTACTGGAAGGTAAAGAAGTTGGGGAAGAAAAGACTGTAGTAACAGGCTTCAGCATTCCAATGGAACACGACAGAGAGTTTGAGAAACTACCGAGTAGTGGCGAGCAGTTACTGAAGGAACATTATACCAGTGAGCCACTCTATGCCCACAAACTAATTGCCCCCGAGCCAAGTGAAACAGAAACTTATGAGGAGGAAGAATACTGATGCCTAGTAAAGTTAAAGAAGTAGAAAGAGTATCAAAGGATATTTTGCAAGTGCGTATCATAGACCACGCTTTCTGCACTCTTAACTTCCGTGTTGACTTTAGAGCGGGAGTCATTTGGTTTAAGGACGGGTCTACTTTCAACGGACGATGGCTTAATGTAGAAACTAATGGAATCAAGGAGGTATAACACAATGCCTATAATAGAAATAGATGAGAACACAAAGGAATGCATAAGTTCAAAGAGAGCCAGTAATCCTCATCACTATATGCTTCATCGCATTACCCCTGAACGCCTTCTTCTCCCTGTTCCCACTGGCAAAGATTATGGTGCTATGATGAATGTGTTAAGAGAACTAAGCTGTGGCGACCTTTGGCTCAAAGTTGAGTGTAAAACTGTGTAGGGCTGTCACCCGCTTTGTAAATCTAGGGGTAAACGCCCCCCCTCAGAGTGTTTCAAAAGCTGTAGGGGGGGGCGGGATACCCTGAAAAGTCAAAGCCTGACAAAGCCCGTCAAAGCCTCTAACAATTTCTACATATTCTCTCCACAAGCCGTCTACACAACTTCTAACAAACAAGCCGTTTAGCAAGGTGGGGTGAGGTAGGTTGGGGG
>Ga0307928_10001423_pt1 | contig 18143 bp, 26 predicted proteins | sample AceLakmetagen232_FD_201815 | JGI IMG/M metagenome (GOLD analysis project Ga0307928, IMG submission 201815) | Saline water microbial communities from Ace Lake, Antarctica - #232 | ecosystem: Environmental > Aquatic > Non-marine Saline and Alkaline > Saline | place: Antarctica: Ace Lake... | reverse complement strand
ATAATCGATGGTGATCGTTCGATAGCCTGCGGTGTAGGCTCCCACGGTCACACCTACATCGATCTCATCCCAATCACCAGCTACCAGATCCGACGCGCCCTCAATGGTGGGCAGATTGGTATTTCCTCCCACATTAAGGAGCAGGACAAACTGTTCGTCGGCCGCGTCCCAAGTGAGAGAGACGACATTGAGCAGTAGATTTTCGGCGGCCACCCGGATCATGGGCGTGGCATTGATCGACCAGGCGGAGGTTCCTGCATCCGTCTGCAGTTCCCCTTGGCCGGAGAGCGCCGCGTAAGCCCCCACCGAAATCAGGGAGTAACCTGCCCCTAATTGGAGGCGATTGCCATTGAGTAAAATATCTTTGGTGGCGGAATGGTCCCACGCCCCGGTACCGGGAGTAACCAGCATCCCGCCTAAGGTCGTGCCGTCACCGATGTACAATTGAGAGGGGTCAGCATCGTCCGCGACCAGCTGGCCTTTGGCCAAGACGAGAGTGCCTCGCTCTAGTGCGGTGGCGTATTCGACCTTGATTTGTTTGATCTGTCCGGTCTGTTGAGCAGGCAGCAAAGAGAGAGCAAAAAAAGCACAGAATACAAAAAATAAGAGAGTTGTTTTTTTCATGGGGCTGGAGGTCCTGACTCGGGATAGGTTGAGAGGTCAATTAAAGTGGGGGCGGTACCGCCAAGAGCGATTACCGCCGCTTGCATCGAGGAATGATTAAGGAAATTAAACCCGTAAAAAGGCGTCGTCCAGGTCATGAGGAGAACCAGCTCGCCATCTAAAACCATGAGTACGGGAGATCCGCTGTCTCCTGTGACTTGCTGTTGATAATACCCAAGACGTAAAGGCAAAACTGACGAAACGACCACTGCGGTATTGCCGTCCATAGAAAAGACATCCGCAACCATGGCCTGCAGGTTTCGGTTGACGGCGATCACCGGGAATTGCAAACCCCGGGTACCACTGGTCAAAATCGTTTGGTCTAAAAGAGGGAGTATTTTGACCGGAACCACTTCGGCCGGGAGCGCTGAATCCAGGCGTCCGATGCCCGCGTCTCCAGATCCAAGCCTGACGGTGGCCAGGAGCGTCCGGGTATAAACAACCGAGTCGGTGCCTAAATATTTAAACTGCGATCCTACGGCTGGGCGATTATGCCACGCAAAAGCAATGGTGTCGGGAGAAATTAAAGTGCCGCGAATCGACTGGCCCAGGGCGGTGGAGGTTTTTCCGGTGGCCCAAACCGCCAGACCCGTCCAAGGACCTGAGCCATCAGTAGCTGCGTAAGCCCACGCCGAGGCATTACGCACATAACTATGCGTCGTCCAGTTGCGAGTGTCGAACAGCTCATCATCGTTCGCCGCCGCGTCGGCTGTGAGCGCAGCATCAATATCAGCAGTCAAATCCGCGCGCAAATAAGTGGCAACACCAGATAAGAGGTTGGTGTAGTTCACGGCATTTGCCGTAAAAACAAGATCCAAGGTTTTGCTAAAAGTGCCCAGCGTCCCGGTGATGGTGGCCGTACCGTTGGAAACATATTCGGCCAACCCGTCCGCACTCACCGTGGCCACGGCCGGAGCGGAGCTAGACCAGGTGACGACATCCGTGTCCGCAAATCGCAAATCCTTAAGCAACACCTGAAAATCAGTCTTGGCAAATGTGGTGACCCAATTTTCCTGGACCGCGTCCACCACCGTGTTCGTCGTGGTTGAGCCCACCACGTCGCTATAACTCACCTGCGAATCCAAGGTAAAAAAGTTAGGAAGCAAGGGGCCGCCTATGGATTCGACTTGCTCCAATTTTAGATCAAGCGCGGTTTGCGCCGCTATCGAAACGGGCTTATCTTCATCGCTCGTATCATCAGCGGATCCGAGTCCAACCTGAGCCTTGGTGACCACATGAGGGTTGGCGAGGTCCGCTTCGTGGGTATCCAAATTGGTTTGTACCGTGGCCGCACTTCCAGCGGGGTCCGCATCTCCGGTTTCCAGTTTTAAATCAAGCACGGTTTGCAAATCGGTCTGAGCTGAAAGCGTGCCCGTGATGTTGCCCCATACGGCGGCGCCTGCCGCCAGCAGCGCATCCACCTGCGCTTGGGTATAAGCGCCGGTTTGGGCAGCGGTCACCCCATGAGGATTTGCGAGGTCCGCTATGTGTGTCCAGACATTGGTTACGGTGGCGGGGGTGCCAAAATCTCCAAATACCGTGCCTTTCATTTTTAAAACACCAAAGGCCCGGCTTAGGGTTTGGGTTTGGTCGGCCGATTGGACAATGAGATTATAGACGTAGCTGCTTTTACCGCTATCCGCGGCTGGAGTCCAGGTCACGGCCACGCGGCCGGCGTCTCCGGTGACCAGGGCGCCGGTGATCTCGTGATAGGTATCCGCTGCCATATCGCTGGATCGATAGAGCAGCCGAATCACCGCATTGCTGGGCAGCTGCAGAGGTTCTGCAAAGCTTTCGAAACGGGGTTGCAGAGAAACGGTTTCGCCTCTGAACATTTCAAAATCGACTTCCCGTGGACGGGAAGTCTCCACTCGCCATTTTAGGGGCGCAATCACCGACTGTGCGGAGACGCAAAAAGTAAGCAGCAGCAAAAAAGCAGAGAGAATGTAGTTTTTTATTTTCATAAATTTAAACAATTTTGGGGCTGATCACTTTGTAGGTCCACACGAGGGAAATTCCTAACTTTTTGGGAAGGGTGATTTCTAAAATCGCGTCCTGGTATTCGATGTTAGAATCGTTGACGATAATCAGTTTGCCAGTACGGCCTATCTCGTTGCGGCGTTTGTGAAAACTTGCCCGCGCGGCCGCGATGCTGGCGTAGGTCTCATTCACGGAAAAACTGTACTCATGCAGCATGTTGCCCCGGTCGTAGAGCGTGGCGCCTTCTGTTCTGATCCTTTTTACCACTTGGGTGTTTTGGATAGGATTTCCCGACTCGTTGAATGGACCTGTGGCCTTACCGGAGCCGCGTTCGGTGCCGTGACAAAGTGTGATGGCTGAGCCACCCGTTGGAGTCCATGTGATTTGCATAAAACCTACTTACACAAAAAATCCCCTGAACTCCGAGAGTCAGGGGATTAAGGGGAAGTAAGTTTTTGAGGTTTATGGATCAGGGGTCATGGCCACCGTAAAGATTGCACCGCCAATTCCTGAAGAGATTGAACGGTGAGCTTCCCAGCCGAGTTCGCCATTTCGGAGTTTGTCATTGCCCCACTGCAGCGGACCTTGGACCAGGGCGGCATCTTTCAAGGTAACGGTAACGCCACCGCCTGCAGGTCCAGTCAGTACCAGGTCATCTCCCGTTCTGATACTGTCACCGATGCCATGCCCCGTGCCTTGAGAATTCAAGGCGGCTAAGATCTGAGCTTCGTTCAAACCTTGTGGCGTACATTTCGCCCGAGCGGTAATCCCGGTAATTTGCATTCCGATGGTTCCCTCTTCGTCGTCAAACACGCGGTCAAAGGTCGGCTCAAAATCAATCATCCAGCCGTCTTTAGTTCGGATCGCGTCCCAGGGAGAATCACTTCCCCAGGCAGCCGATACCGCTTTGCAATGTACATCGGCCTTATCATAAGCCCCTGCAAACGTTTCATCCGAGACCTCAAACAAACTATTCGCGGTTCGGCGGTTCATGCCATTCCCAATCACATGGGAGATCTGGCAGTCACCAAAAAGGGTTTGCTTTGCCGATAAGCGCAGCTGTGGCATCTTGGTCAAAGCCGATGCCGTCCACGCTACCTTTTTACCGAGCAGAGAGTGAATCTCGCAAACCACATCGGACGCGCCAAAGATGTCCGCACCATACGTCGGATTACCATAAGGGTATAGAGCAGCCAAGAGAGCGGCCGTGACACGACCGGAAGGCGTGAAACCGGTTTCGCCGATTGCATCCTCTAGCTTGGTATCGACTTCGCCGATCGCGGAGACCATGACTTTAAACCCTGTCGGTACCAGAGCCGAGTCGATCCCATCTTTGTCGTAAATCTGTACGGAACCGAGCTTAACAGCGCCGGGTCCTCTAATAATATTTTCGCGTGAAGTACCCATAATAGTTAATCCTGTGTTTCTGGTTGAAGTGTTAAATTTGTTTCAAAAAGTGCGGCCCAATAAATTTGGGATTTTTCGCTGCCGGTTCGTAGTTTAGAAAAAGTAGTTTGAAGCTCTTGGAGCTTTATGTCTGCAGGGTAATTCGGCCAATGTATTTTTGTCGCGGCGATCTCGGCCAGCTGAAGGGCGGTCAAGCGATGGTTCGCGCGGTTTGTCAATGGCGTCTCAAAGCACACGACCTGCAAACGTAAATCGTCTACATGTGGGCCAGGAGCATCGGGAGAATCGGATTCGCCTGAATCAAACTTTACCAGGATAAAAGACCCGAGAGATTTTTGTAAAGATGCCCGGATCTTATCGCCGATTTCACGATCCTCCTCGTGCAAAATCGTCACGCCCTTGAGTCGATCATCCGACTCAAGGTGAGCAACAACTTTGTCAAGAAATTCCGTAAGCATCGATTAAGTGGTGGCTGGGGATTTGATTTCGCGGGCAGATGAAATTTTCTTTTCCTCGATCTCGATAGGCAGGGCATCGGTATCAATCAAGATACGTACCTGGTCAGCCGGATACAAAGGTACTCGATGCGCCATGATCACATCTTGGTGCTCAATGCAGCCAAGCGCCTTGCCCACATAATCAATTTGGGTGGCTGTAGCCAGTTCCTTTTCATTCGGATCAAGCTTTGGTCGCGGAATAGCAAACAGCAACTGCAGGCACTTCGTCTCGTTTCCGTCTTTGTCTTTTCCGTAAGGAATTAATTTGGCCATCACGACGCCGAGGCCTGCAGCCTTGGCAGATTTTTGGATTTCAGATAATTTTTTCATAGGTTATTGAATGGCCTGAGGTGGGAAAAAAGGAGCGGCGGTAGCAGGCCGGTTCGAGTTATCATTATTAGAGTTGGCATTATCGGTAATCGTGACGGTATTATTTTGACCGCTAACATTGACGGTAGGTCGCCCCGAGTCATTGTCATCGCCTCCCAGTAGGCCAAAAGCGTCTATCCCGTCGCCTGTCGCGTAATCAGCAAGCAAGAATGTGGCGATTCCAGTCTTCCACGGGTTGTCTTTCGCAACCTGGAGCGACCGGGACAAAATGCCCGGTTGCTTTTCGGGCATTACTTCTTGGACACCATTTTGGGCAACTACCGGCTTTGTCCATTGAGGCTCAGGCAATAGCTCTCGGAACTCTCCAAAGCTGATCACATAAACCAACACGGCACCCTTTTCGGTGGGGTACAGAGACAAAATGCCTTTAGGCGGCAGAGCTGCCACCGGCTGATCAAAAACGGGGATGGCGTTGGCTGCGTACTCTGCAGCGGTTGCGCCCTCCGGGATTTTTACCAACTCAGTGGTAAACGCGCCCCTTTCATCCACGCTGTCATGGATGAGGTATCCCTCCAACTGCGGAGGCTCAGCTAAGGCAAATAAGCTACAAGCGATCATCATCAATATTAAGTTTATTTTTTTCATTAGACTTTCCGTGGTTTGGTTTGGGTTTATCAAATAGTTAAATCTGCAGCATCATGCCACGACGCTTTGTCAGTACTCACACGATCATTAAACAGCACGACGCCGTGACCGACCTTTGGATGCATGGTGTCTTTTGGCCAGCCTGGATGCGTAGTGGCGCGTGCGCGCCAATACTCCTGGAACTCACCTGGCAGGCGCATGCCACGGCCTAACACATCACCGGCCGCCTCGGGGTTGGCAAAGCTCGTGCCCCGCACCGTTTCCTGCCTGTTAGTGAGCGGATTCCAGACATAAACTTGTTCGCCCCGATACGCGACATCTACCCAGCCATCGCTAGAAAAAGTAGAAGGACGGCCTTCGGAGTCGCAGCTCCCTATTATAAGGACGTTATCTAGCTCGGTGGCCAGGCAATACTGGAGGAAATTTAAATCATTGCCGATGTCAGGTTTTCCCCGACGGGAATCGTCCGAATTTCCCGAAGCAAAAAACACCGGCGTCTCGCCGATAAGCTCCTTGAGCTCTTGATATTCGGGCGAGCGCAAAAAGTCGGCCTTCCGGAAAGCTCGGCTTAGTAGATCCGGAACGTTTTCGCCCCAGGAACAAATGCAAGCGTCGTAATCTTTTGCGGCCAATATCCTCGCCCAACTTAACGGATCTTTCCCCTGGACTTCCAAAAAGGGGAAAAAATCAATCTCTACTTTTTCCGGACGCAGAGATCCGAAGATTTCGGCATGGCCCTGGGCGTAACCGGAAAGAAAACGCTCCGCCACCATGAGTCCGTGCGGATGACGCATGTAATTTTTGCCACCCACTACCGCAAACTCGGCAAAGGGGAACATCCGCTTGATCCGGCTGGCAACATCTTCACCCCAGGTATCGCAAATCAGGATTTTCATAGGGAGTGCCTCCGATCATAAAATAGACCTGGATTTAATTTGCCTCGATCGTCAGGCGGGAAATCAGGCGCGTCGAGAACGGACATGATGTCACTGACCGCTCGCAAGTAGTCCGTTCGAGAGTCGGCAATCCAGACCTCAAAAGTGTAGATCAGCTGACCATCAAACAATCGCGGCGAATAAATAAAAGCATATACCTGCGAGGCCCGGACGACGACTTGCATGTTGCCATCGACCTCATTGAAGTAGCTGCCACAAAGCTCATGATGCAGCCGTGATGTCATTCCAGCATCCCCCACATAAGCGGAGGGGGTCGGGTGATCCATCGGCGGTCCATTCCACGCGCTGGAGGTACACCCACTGGACAAGACCAATCCCAAAATGAAAAACGCCAAAGCCACCGCGACCAAAAAATTTCTAAATGTCGGGACGTCTTCAAAGGTTCGGGCAAACAGTTTTAGGCTTTTCATAATTTTAATCCTTTGGGTACAGTTTAGAATTTGGATCCAAGCCCAAACCCCTTTCAAAATTTGCAAGCCGCCATGAGGAATTTTTTTCATATACCGTCCTGGGTACGATCGGTAAAAAGGCGATAGGGTTTCTGGATCGATGGACCCACCATGGTATTCTGTTGAGAGGTATCGGCAGCCGATGCAGGTTTCTCGATGGCAAACTTGCCATCGGATACCCGCTCCAAAAGACGGAGAGCATTCTTTGCGGCGTCTCTGCGAATATCTTCGTCATCAAAAATGAGGCCGGCAACCCGCGAGCCAACACGGATCACCGCAATATCAATCACCGCGCGGACCAGTCGTTCAGGGACGGTTCCTTCGGGACCGAGTACGTTTTCACGGTTGGCAGCAATATACCCACGCGCCTCATCCACTACACTGTTTAAATGAGCGGCTACCGGATCGCCCTGGCCATCGCCGAGCACAGCTTGGCGTAAAGCCTCCAGTTCGGAGGAACTGATCGCTTCAAGCAAATCGGATTCGGTTATTTGGCGCCACATGGTTTATTTAAGGGGTGAGGAATGATGAATAAAAAAGAAATTGGAAAAAGGCCGGGGGGTACCAGGGCAGAGCCCCGGCCTTTGTGTTTTTGAGAGTTAGGTTTAACTGTCAGAGGTTGTCAGTAAGTAACCAGCAGCGGGGTTAACGCCTTGGACATCGACCGACCAGTCGAACGCACCGAACTCATTGCGTCCACTCGGAGATTTCCAAGTGCTGGGATTCATGAAGCGATTCCGCAAGCGGAAGGTTTTCATGAAGCCAGAATCCAGTTGGCTCGGGTTCCGCGCCTTCATGAAGACAAACACTTGGTCATCGTTCAGGAAGGCCATGTTTTTAGCCAGGCCCTGTTTGGCAGTGTTTTGCACGACCATAGACAAATGAGCCTGACTTTCGGTCAAGGTCATACTGCCCACAGAGCTGATCGACGGAATGGCAAAGGCCGCACCGGAGGTCTTGCTGGTGTTTACCACAAATTTACCAGACACGCTGGAGTTGTTGAGGAAACGCTGCCACGCAGCCATCCCAAAGATGATATGCGGCTCCAAGCCGAAGCCACCAAAGCTGCCCAAGGCAACGGACCGCAACGCGGCATTGATATCTTCGAGGGGTTTGGATGCTGCGTTCCAGACTTTACCCACGCTCGAAAGTAACGCCAGCGCTTTGGCAAAGGTCACACGCTCATGCGAGAGACTCCCGGCAAATGCAGCCATGTCAGCCGCCTGCATCATGGCGTAATTATACCCTTCTTGGTCCACGTTGGTCACGTCCACGGGGACGTTCACGGCATGGGGAGAGCAGTCATAACTTGGATCGTTTGCGTCGAACTCGATCATCAACCCTTCGCCACCAGGGGCGCGAGCGGTGACCAGGTCCGAAAGAAACACGGATTCCAAATCGTACTTTTTGAATTTGCCCTGAGGGCTCGCTACCGGCGTGACCGGAGCGATAACATCCGCCAGAAAACTGACGTTGCCGAGTGCGGCACCCTGAGCGTATGATAACACTTCTGGATGCGAGATATTTACTCCACTGGGAGGCATAATATTTTCCTTGTTAGGATTTGAGTTGAGAGACCATCCCCGATTATTCGGAGACAGTTACGGTTTCGGCATCGCTCTTGCGGAGCAGGGCCAAGGAGCCATCGGAGGACGCGCCTTCGCAACGAGCGAAACAGCGGTAATCACCGGCAGCAGCGGGAAGTGCACGCACCATGCCTTTATCGGCAGGGGTAGCCACGTCAGCCAGACAAACACGTTCGCCCACAGCGATCGCACCTTCAGAGACGACGCGGATTTGGCCTTCAGCCGTAACTGGAACCGCAGACACCGGAGTATCCGCCGCGCCACCTTGGGTGAGGACGAAATTACATTCGTCGGTATTTGCGGCCGGAAGGTCGAACTTAGCGACACCCCCGTCCGATACGATATTCACCAGACGATCTTCCATCGCGGTGAGATCCACATTGGCCAGCAGAGTGAGCGGCCCTTTTTGTATATTGCTTTGCATGTCAGTTGTCCTTGAGTTAATAATTGTTCGTAAAAACCATCCATACCCCATTCCCGCGCAGAGTTGCGCGGGTCAGGGGATTGGGGGGAATCGATTTACTTTTCTTCCGCCAACGCTTTATTCCAGGCAGCGTTGAACGGGATCTTGTCTTTCGACACGATTTCGGAAGCGCGGTTTTGTACCCGAAGGTACTTTTCCGACTCGGCTTTGGATTCAGTATCTTCACCCACGGCGGTTACAGATCCTTTAGGGGTCTTGGTATTCTCACGGTTTAAGACCACAGGTTTTGTTTCCGGATCCTCTTCGCCGATGGGTTTCGCCACCACCTTGGCAGCGTTGGCTACAATGCCCTCGGCCAATTCGCGATTTTCAACGAAAAGTTTTTTCGCGGTTTCTTCGCCACCCTCAAAACGGGTAGCGTTCGTCTTCGCAAAATCATCCGCCTCGATAGCGGTCAATTTCGTTTCAGATTCCGTCGCGCGTTTATTCAACGCCACGATTTTCGCATTGACCGCATCGGCCTCCGCGTCTTCAGTCAGTCCCAACAGGGACAGAGTATCTTTAGTCAGCATAATGCTTTCCTTGGTTATGGGTTCGATTTCAAAAAATTCTTCCTGGCTGGCCGCGCCCCGGGCGTGGTTGTTTACCAAAATCCGCAAGCTCCGCATATTCGGTTTGTTGGTCAGGGCGACCGATCGCAATCCGGTGATCATAAATTCACCTTCACGGTTAGGGATAGGATCCACCTCGGCCACCGGAGACAGCCGCTTGTAATTTTTGCCGCTTATTTTCTCCTGCCCCATGCTGGTCCGCTCCGCCTTGCCGTAAAGGCCATCGGGATGCACTTCAAAATCCCGATACCAGGCCGCCGCTTCCGTGCTGCCCTCATCGCCCTCGGACTGATGTTCGAGATCCATCAAGATCCCCGGCCAGTTTTCATCTTCAGCTTTGCGATTAAGAGACAGCGCCAACTTCTGGAGGTTTTCCAGGGTAGAGATCTGCACAATCTTTTTCTTTTCAGCCTCCCCTGGAAAACTAGCCATGGCCGGGAAGCGGCCGATCGGAATCAGATGATCCCACACATCTCCAACGGAGGGCGCAGGGGTGGACAAAACAGGGTTGATTTTCATAATTCGGCCTCATTTAGGATTGTGTTCAGGATGAAATCTATGGGGTGCCCAAAATTTGCTCTGCATTTCTCTGCATTTTGATTATCGCCGGTATTTGCGTATGTCGGGGCGGGTTTTCCTAAAACGCCGTCAGCAGCCCTTAAAAGCATTTCAGGGGCTAGGGGCAAAACAGCCATTTTACCCTGTTCGTTGAGGTCCAACATAAAACTGGTCAGCGGATGCAAAAGAGGGGAACGCCAGAGATCTTCCGGGGAATATTTCCACGAGGGCACCCGATGCAAAAGCGGATGACCGATGGCAAAAAATAACCAGGACACAATTTCCGAGCAAAACCATTTCTCTCGATGATGGATTTGCCGCCTGGAGATGAAACCTAGGTTCCCGCGCCAATCATATTTTTTGCCCAGCTGCGATTCAGCCAAGGCCCAAAACTGATTCACCAGATCCGGAGGCAAAGCAATTTGCAAAATGTCGATTCGGGTCCCCGGCCGGCAACTCTCCAGCAAAGGATCGATCCGAACGCCTTTTCCCGGCCGCGAATGATAGATGTTCTTGCCATCGGTAGTTAATAGACCGACATGAGCCGGACCACTGCCCCAAGTCCGCCAGCGAATCAACTGAGACATTTTCCCCGGACCCGAGAAAAAAGCCACCCGGACAGGCACCGTCGAGCCTGCCCCGCTTGCGGGGAGGTCAGAGTGTAGAGGTGAGAGGTCAGGATTCATTCCGTGCCTCCGACAACCACCGGCTTGGCCGGATCTCGTACCTCGACCTGGCCAGCCGCGGCGTTTAGTTTCGTACTCATTTCTTTTAGGTGTTTTCGCCCAGCAGCAACAGCATTCTCCTTGCTTGTAAAAGATTGGCAGAATTTCTCCCCCATCATGTTATCCCATCCGCTGGAATCCAAAAGGCTAGGAATTAACACAAGCCGATGAAACGTCCACTTGTCTTTGACGTGATACGATGTCCTCTCTATCACCACACAGATAAGAAGATTATCGCCTACTTGGGCCATAAGTTCAACTCTATCATTGGACTTAAGGTCTGTGCGCTTTGGGTTTTTAATCGTCATCGTTTCATTTTTCATAATTTTATCTCAGATCCTATTCGGAATTATCCCTCTCAGTGTTGAGTACGTGAGCAATAACGGTTGACTTGTGATCCATCGACAACTCGCGCCACGTAGCGACGCAATCAATCGGAGGTTCAATCTCAAACGCTTTAAGGCGTTCAAGCGGGTCCATAGATTCCCAAACGGTTCCTGCATTCATAGTTCGCCTCCATTAGTTTCAACCAGACCCTCGACCGAATCTCCTTCGTCGATCCGGTCAGCTTTTGTGTTGTCACTCTTGATTCCGATCATACGAGCTACAGCAAACAGGTCCGCAGGTCCGCCTGGGGTAAATCTGGTATTCCACTTTTCCCGTAGTCGCTCGCGTTCCTGTCCCGGTAATGCCCGCACGAATGCGCGGGCATCCCTCCACATTCTGGCCCGACCGCTTCTCAGTGTCTGGCAGATAAAATCTGACCTCTTATCCATAGAGTCTATCCGTTCCTCAACGGTAGTAAATTTGCGTAGCTCTGGGAACAATGCCATTTTGTCAGCCTCTTTGCGCACAGCTCTTTCGGCTGCTTTAATGCGCAAAGGAGTCCATTCCCGACGCTCTTTAGTAATCGGGTACCTTTGCCACCAAAATCCAAGACAACCAGTCATTGCGCCGAACCTCCGCCATCATTCCTCCGCAATCCGCCATCTTCCCCGCCATCCTCAACGTACCCGTTCAGTACCGCGGTGCCAAAAGCTTGCGCCAACACCTGGGCGAGTTTAGGACTCTCCAGCAAGCCCGGTACCATCCCAGGAAGATCCTTGCGGAGTGCCTGCAAACCCTCTGCAAGCAGGGTGTCTGATTCCTCGGTGTCCATCGCGGCCAAGTCACTCAGGAGCAACAACCGGTCGATCAGCGGTTGCAAATCTTCCCGCTCTGCTTCCAGGGCAGCAGTCAACGAATTCTCGATCAAAGCGGTTTCCGTTTCTTCCGCTGACGCAAGCGCCGCCTCTCCGTTTTCACGATTCGCCGCCGTGGTTTTTTCAAGATGTTCCTCTTCCAGCAGTTCCTTTCCACTTTCCACTTTCCCACTTTCAGCTTTTCCTCCCTCCGCTTTGCCGGACCCTGGCCGATGCCCCTCAATCTTATACCCCGTGCGCTCCTCAACATCATCTGTGGCGATAATGTAAAATTCTGACAACCGGGCAATCTGCTCCACGGCGTCCCCGGTATTTTGCTCCTCTTCGCTGGCCAGTTCCCAATAGGCCAGATTCGGTTTGTCCGGGAATGCCTTATCCAAAACCGTCCGATCAATCCGCCGTTGCAGCAGCTCCGAAATTTTCCGCGCCCTCATCCGGGCAATGGCTTTGAAACTTTCCGTGTGGGCCCCACCAGCCAGCGTGCCGCTACCCGATTCTGCCAACATCGTCAGCATCCCGCCGGTACCGGCAAGGACCAACTGTTTAGCCAACCACTCTAGTCGCAACTCAAAAGGCTGGTTTCCTCGAGCATCGGTCGCAAACTTTACGTCAGAGCCTTTTGGCAGCGCACCACTGCCACCCTCGGCTGCATACTGAGCCTGAGCCATGTACTCATCTTCCATTTCCTTAGGAGTGTTTTCTGGCAAGATCACAAAACAAGCCGGAATCCCATAAATCTCGATGAAACCATCCCAATCTTTTTCCGACATGTTGGCCCGGACAAATTTAATCAGTCCGATCCTGTCAATGCTCCGCTTCACCTCCATGGTGATAAGATCCTCAGCTTTCAATTTTGCCTTATCCCCCAAAGCAGTGGCGCTAGTCTGTTTGGCTTCAGGATTCCAATACCACGAACCGTAGCGGCCATCTCGAACAAAGTTCCAGCTGTCCAGGCATTCAAGATGGTTAATATCCCCCGCCGAATTGAATTGCGGATTGCAATGAGCAAACCCCCGAAAAGCTCCCGTCTCCCAATGCTCAATCGCATCGTACAGATTATCAATCCGCTCATAGGCTTCGCGCAAAGCCTCGCCCTGATCTTCTGCCAAGGCTTTATCGAAGCCTCGAACATCGTTCCGGACCTCCTTGACATTCCAGTCCATCTCACAAATAGCCGCAGTGCGGCGCTCTAGCAAAGCCATCAAAACGGGATCGGTCTGCTCAACGAAATCATAGGTCCACATCAGGTCCGCAAATTCCCCACGCTGGCCACACTCCAAGAGGGAAACCGCACGTTGAATGGTCAAACCCCGTAAAGGGTTATAGTCTTGCCGCCACTGATCAGCCGATGAGATTATTTTTTTCATGCGATTACTTCCCTTTTTTTCCGACGTTCTAACGCGCGGCTACGACGATTGTTTGTAAATGCCCTGGGCATAGGCGGAGGCGGACCACCCGCGCTTCGCGCTTTCCAGGCCAAGGCCACCGCCCAAAATCTATCTGCATGTCCATTCGTTCCCCGATCCGCAGCAAATCTAACATTTCCGCCCGTGCTTTGTATTTTTTTGATAGCTCGCAAATCCGCCGTGATCAACCGATCATCCGGGATCTGGATTTTCTTATCCTCAAATGCCGCTCGCAGCGGATAGGCTAATTCCTCTTTGCTCTGGACCGTAAAAGTAATCGGCTCGACCTTGTACCCAAAACGTTCCTTCGCCCGTTCGGCAAATTGCATGCCCATTCCGGTGGCATCTATGCAGCAGCGTTTAACATTGGGCAGTTCAAGGATGCTCCACAGAACTTCTTCCTGGTCCGAAAACGTTACCCCTTTCATGGTGTTCACCATGCGGGTTTTCGCGATAGATCCTTCCGCATCTAAGACCCAAATCACGGTTAAATCGTGCTGACGTCCCACGTCGACGCCAACATAAAGCGGACCTTTAAGCAGCCCCAAAGTTTTCTGCCACTCTTCGCCCGCCGGAAAGTAACACCCAGAAATCAGATCGTAAGAAAGGAAGGCCGTGGTATCATCAGCCGGTTGGCACATGTACTCCTGTTGAAAAGTTTCTTCATCCGGGCATCCCGCCTTGATAAAATCAAAATACTCGCACACGTCCATTTCCTGCCGCGAATCATCTTTAGGCAGCTTGCCCTTGAGCTTGTCCAAGAATCCCTGGTCGAGCGCATCTTGCAAGGTGCAAGTGTGCAGTGAGATGCCTTTCGGGTTGCCTCCCTCTTTCGCCTCTATCACCAAACGATTGAAAAGATTATCACTGCCCCGGTGCGTAGAAATCACTTCCATCGAACCGCCCCAGGTAATACCAGGATAAGCAATCGCCCAAAGTTTACGCGGGTCAGGATGTAAAGCAAATTCGTCCAGACAACGAGATCCCCGCTTACCCGCCTGCGCATCTGGGTTCGAACTCATCGAATGAATCCGCTTGCCGTTGGCAAACTGAATCACATGCGCGGTCGAACGGCTTGCCTCATCAATCACCTGCACCCCCAAGTCCGTAGCGGCCACCTGCAAGATGTTTGCAAAGGCCTTGCAGTCCTCAATAAACAGCCGGGCTTGCATCTCATCCCTGGACGAAACCCAAGAATCAAAAAGTTGATCTTTTTTAGAAGTCTCTCGATCCAAGCGATACGCAGTCGCCCACGACAAACCAATCTGCCGCGACTTCTCCATCAGCTTCAGCCGGGAGTTATCCCGAATCCACTTGGACTGATAAGGCAAAAATAGTTTTTCCCCTTTGCTCATAATAAACCTACCGCCTCTTCGATTTTCCGCAGCGTTTCTTCATCGATCCCGCCCTTGGCTTTGACCCCTTCCAACGCATCGCGGGCCTTTTCATTTTTCGCTTTCTGATCCTCGTATTTTTCACGAGACAGTTTTAACTCCTCCCAAGATTTATCCTGAGCTTCCTTTTTCAGTTCCAACTTCGCCCGCTCCAACGCCCGGCTATGCAGCTTTTCCGCCAGCCCTAAATACTGAGTGGCCAACTCCACATTGCCCGACAGAGAAGCCTCCAACGCCAACTGCTCCCAGCCTGCTGCCATCTCTGGATCCATGTCGCCAATCTGATCCACCGCCCGGCGCGTCTGGATCTGAAACGCCAACGCATCTTGGATCCGCCGTTCGCTTTCGCTTTCCCGGTAATCCCTGGCAAACTCATAAAGCGCGGTTTTTCCCACCTGCAAACCATAAGCATCCGCACAAAGTTTCTGCGCAGCGACCCAGCTCTCATTCATCGCAGCATAAACACCCGCCCGCTCTGACTCAGAGAGAGGGGCATCAAAGGCATCGGATCTCCGCTTGCGATCGCTCATTCCCCACCTCGACAAAGTTTCTTAAGTTTAGACACCGCCCAATCAGGCAAAAACCGATCTAAGCCCTGGTCTTCCGTGTAAGGGGGTTCATCCACCTGCACCCCCTGGGTAATCCGGTCGCGACGAATCACCATCTGCCAGACTGCCTCATGCAAAATGCCATTATGCCGAGACACCGCCACAGCGTTAAGCTCCTCAATTTGCAAAGGAGCATTTAAATCGACGTTCAATGTTCGATGTTCAATGTTGGACGTTCGCTTTTTCAAAGTTGCTCCCGCGCGGTCTTGCCCGCCGCCGTAATAAACCAAAGATGACGGCCAAACACATCCACCCGAAAACTCACCCAGCCTTTGCCCAAAGCAAAAGTTAGCAAATCATCGACGTCGCTTTGCACCAAAGGTCGCCCATAACGGATCTCTGTTTCCTTAGCCAGTGAGTTTGCCGGCAACGCATGATCGCCCAAATTAGCGAGCACATCTAAAAGAGTAATGAGTAATGAAATATTAGTCGCCATGTTCAGCCCTCTCTTTTGTTTTTGTCATCTCGGTGATCATCTAAATGCATCTTTAAGCAGGCCGAGGTCACGGCAATAGATTCTGCCAGCGGATCGATGCGCCCATGCACATTGCCGAATCCCAAAGAAATCTTAGAGGAAATGTTATCCAGTTTTTCATCTGTTTTCGCATCCCTCGAAGCTCCCTCCCTCAATCGATCCGAAATCTCATTACGAACCACATCCAACTCGTTTTTGAGTTCCGGGCGGGTCACCAAATTATCATGGCCATGACCAATAGCCGAAAACTGCCGATGCAATGCTGGGTTCGGTTTGCCCTGCCCCACCAGCCAAACCACGCCAATGGCAAAATTCAAGACTACCCCAGCCGCCACGATCCACCAGCCGATCGCAGCATTCATCGTTCCGGGCGCATCCCCCTGCGCAAACAGCGGAAAAGAAAAAAGGAGAGTCACCGCTGCCAGACAGCGGTGACTCCAGGCAGGACTTGACGCGCCGGGTAGGAGGTCCATGATGAGTAAGAACCCCGTCGCGCTTCCCTCATCTCCCCGCCGGAAGCGGGAAGCGCAGAAGCCCTTAAAGAAAGAGAGAATCGACAACAAAGAAAAAAGACGCATGTGCATGCGTCTTGATTAACAAAAAAAACCGCCACCGTGGCGCGGTCAAGGGATTAAGGGGAAGGAGTTTTATTCCTTTTCACAACGATCCTCCATGCAACTTCTCGCCCAAAACGAAAAAGATAATCCTTCCTTTTTCGCTCGGCCCTTAAACCGTTTTTCTTGAGCGGCCGTACACGTGACCGCCAAAGCCCTGGCGGAGGTTTTAGCCTCCGCCTTTTTGTAAGTGCTTCCCGGCTTAGGCCCTCGAAGAGATTTAGACATTAAGTAGTTTCCTCGGCGAGCACGCCCGCCCACTCCCGATACCAATCCGGTGCGGTCGCGATCTGTTCGTCAGTAAGGTTTTTGAGCCGATAAAGATTTTTACCGACCTGGGAGGCATCCACTGACTCAAGCCACCCGGGCATGATCACACAATCGACGACTCTCTTTGCGTCGTGGAAGCTGGCATTGTCTGGGAGTCCGGTGACTGCGATGGTCATACAGCCATTCCGGTATCCAAGCTTGGCACCGTCTTGCTGAGGCATTAGGTTCCCGCAACTAGCGCTGCTATGTTTTAGTTTTAGAGTTTTCATGGTCTTTCCTTTTTAGGTTACCGGGTTAACCCCCGGCGGCGTGTCCAGAACTCCCGGACTTGAGATCACCTTACCACGCTTTGTTTTGTTTGGTCAACTACTTTTTTACATAATAATGTAAAAAAGATTTAAGCCCTATTTTCTGAGGATTTCGTCAAACCTATCCCAATCCCTAAAACCATCATCATCCGCCGGCATGGCCGCCGCCTCATCCAGGGCCGCCAAAGCCCACGCGCCCAGCTTCTGCCCATCCGCCGCTTTAAGGTAAGTCGCTTTCTGCTCCGCCGTGCATTCGATTGTGAGTATAGGATTTTTCATTTATTTTGATCCACCCAGGTGACGTAAAGAGCAAAAACCTCGCTCAGTCCTTGCTTCCCTTTTTTCCATTTCTGAGCTTTATACACCCCCTCCAATGTTTCCTGTATTTTCTGATCAATCCCATACCGCTCCTTCAATAAAGTATGTGTAGCGACGACGGATGCATCAGCGACTTCTATTTCTGTGACATCATAACGAGCAGCTAATTCTTTTATCAGGTACTCACACCTCTTTATATTTATTTTTTTTGGAGATCTCCAAGAGCTCCCCATATCGATCCTTGCGATCTTGCTACCAACCGATTCAACATCCTGTGCAAGCCCTCTGCAGGCCACCAGCATCACCATTGCAATCCATATCCATTTGCGTCCATTCGTGTTCATCTGCGTTTCTCCTTTTTTTACTTTTCTTCCGACTCTGGGAAATTCTTTTTTTGGCTGTTCCGAATCTCGGAAAGGATCGACATGATTTCGTTATGCCTGGAATCAATATCCACGACATGACTTTCCAGATCCGCAACCCGCTGCTCTAAAAACTTTTCTTTCTTTCCGCCGCCATAGCCGGTCGAACGCTCAACCACCTGTAAAGGATTCTGCATCGTCTCTATAGGATAGGTCATTTCCTTTCCAATACCTGCACGCTCTTCGGCGGCGACCAGCTTCGCCAGAGCTTTCGCACTCACCTGGTGCGATCCAGAGCGATAACCGAAAAGCATTCTCCGGGATACCCCTATAATATCTGGGAGATCCTGTATGT
>Ga0307928_10001421_pt1 | contig 18148 bp, 21 predicted proteins | sample AceLakmetagen232_FD_201815 | JGI IMG/M metagenome (GOLD analysis project Ga0307928, IMG submission 201815) | Saline water microbial communities from Ace Lake, Antarctica - #232 | ecosystem: Environmental > Aquatic > Non-marine Saline and Alkaline > Saline | place: Antarctica: Ace Lake... | reverse complement strand
GGCATCTGATTCGGCATCCATATCGGGTATGCCGGCTTCAGGCATCGCATCGGGAACAGGTATGCCGGCCGGTGCAGATATCGGACCTGCGGCGGAGGAACCCGCTTCACCGGTAGTTCCATCTACAGTTTTACCCAGATAATCACCCATACTTCCCCTGTTCTGCGCGCCAAGTGCTCCTGTCGCACCGAGCAATCCGAGCAGCATAAGCGTTCTTCTATTGACCGCCTGCTTGATCTTACCGCATTTTTTAAGCTCCATTCTAATCCCGCTGATCTCAGCCGCTGAAAGTTTATGCATGTCTGCTGTCTTTCTGATGAGTAATTCGATGTTCATCTTAACTTCTCCTGTCTTATTGTTATTGAGTATCGTATTATGTTTTCCAGGCATGTTACCGTAGGGTATCACTGTATCAATAAGGTTCCTCATCTCTTCCGGATCCGTACCGTCAATGTCATACATCAGATCATCATCGAACAGCCCTGTATCTTTTAACTGATCGGTTACCGGTATCTGACCTGAGTTAAGTCCGCTACTCTTTGAAAGTGTACTCATAAGCTCTTTCATAAGCGCTGACCCCTCCTCTCCCTTTCCGGAAGGTACACCATATTCCAGTGCACCGTCCTGTGTTCCGTCCACTACACCGTTACTGCCACTGACATTCTTAACTTCCTGACCCATTGATATGTCCGGTATGGCTTTTTCGTCTATATAATCCTTTATCCCGGCCTGTTTCTGTAAAAATTCAAGTGCACTGCCTGTCATAAAGTTCTCTCCTTATTAAAATAAGCATCGTTTTATTATACAGTGGTAGTTTAGAGGGGGAACTATAGAAGTTTACGGGCTCTCATAATGTCAAGTGCATTCTCTTTAAGTATCGCGGAAACCTCTTCATCATTATTTTTATTTGCGTTCTGTGCTACGGTCTTCGCCGCACCTAGCTGACTTACTTCGGCTACCGGTTCGGCTGTTTCTTCCGGAGTCCCGGCCCATGCACTGCTCATAGCATCCTGATACATACTGTCGGTTTCAGCTTTAGCTTTCTCTTCAGGAGTATTGATCGCTTCAACCTCTCTATCGAGATCGTCGAACACATCGCCTTCCCCGGCGTATTTTCTCAAGATATTGAGCGCGTTCTGCTTATTTACTCCGGGGGTACGAAGAGCCTTCATCAACTCATTAAATTCGGCTGTCTCGTCAAATGCCTCATTTCTTTCTTTTGCTTTACCTTTTATAACAGACTGCTGTTCGGAGTATTCTTCATCATATTCGTCCCAACGTTCCCCTGCCATATTAGCAGTATCGTGCGGTGTCCCTCTCATAGCGCTCCCTATCGTATTGCCTGTTACAGCGGCGGCACTGCCCAGCCCGAGCATCTTAAGAAACTTTATAAGGGTTGTCCTGTCCATAGCTCCGCTTTTCCTCACATCCAGTGCTCTGAGAACGGCCGCAGCCGCTGCCACCTCCTTCCTGCCTGACTGTGCTATTATCTGTAACTTTGCAATAGCAGTTTTCATTTTATTATCTATGATCTTTTTATGTCTATACTCTCTGGGTTTCTCCCCTTTTATACCTTTATAAGTCACCGGCTTTCCTGTTTCCGGACATTTTGCGCCCTTATCTTTACTGCTTATTTTCAGTATGTCCACTGCGGTTGTCATAACTTCCTCCTATCCGTAATAAAATAAATACCGTCTTATTATACATCTAACCCATTGAAACCTTCAGTTTAGCAAACACTTTCTCCGACTCCGTCTCCATACGGCTGAACTGAAACTTGCCGTGCATACCGTCACTGCCCGGCATCTGATATACTGCCGGAGGTATCAATGCGTATACCTTCCTTTTAGGAATAAGTTTTCTATAAATAAACGAGTCAGTTATCCGACCGCGTTCCGAAGCAAGTTTAACGGCAGCCGACTTCATAACATCCGCTCCCCAGATCACTGCATGGGCACCCCATAGCCTCCAGGTACCTCTGAGCTCGGCTATACCCGCTGTTTTGTTGTGCCATGTCCCTGCATTCCCTTTTCCTGCCCTAGCGTAACAACCGAGATAGCATACTTTAAAGTTCTTCGGTAGCAGCGCAGCTATCCGGTCAGGATCAACCGGTCTGGTAAAGTACACATCGTCTTCAAATATCGTAATGTATGGTAATTTCTTATTATAAGCGTCCTGCAGCACTTCGGCGAAAGTCAGACGATTGGAGATCTCTGCCAGATTGCGCCGGGTAACAGAATGAATAGCTTTAATACGGGGATCGTTAAGAGGTACGGCAAGTTTGAACTCATAATCCAAACTGAGAGACAGTTTTTCCACTCTGGCCAGTGCTGTTGCGGTTGTTATTACTATGCTTTTCATTAACTAATCTTTTCCTGAAGTAGTATATTCCCATATATACCCCATATATCTGAGATATATATTCTTTTCTACAGAATCTATATCATCCAGAAGCAATGTAAACGGATCGTTCTTAGTACCGGTGCCTATTCCTAGTTCTCCTCCATAAATTTCACTATCTTTAACAAAAACATCTATTCTTAAATACTCGAGCCTGAGCACACCCTGGACTTTATCAACAAATTTTTGAAATTCAGACATCGGAAGCGAAAGCTCTTCCATCTTCTTTCCATTTTCAAAAACAAGATTTCCCTGATCATCATACACTCTGTTACCATATTCAGATTTAGGAAATCTATTCGTAGCACAGATAAAAGCTATTTTATTACCGAAACAGTGGAGTTTATAATCTGCAGGAATGCATCCTTTACTATTAAGAAGAAGTTCTTCAATATAAAAGTCCATTGAATACCCTATAAATACCTTAGACCATTCAAGATATCTGCTACGAATCTCCGCAAAAGACCCGTAGTGCCTGTTCTCTGAAATATTATATTCTCCTTTCATAAGAAATACTCCGCGTGCTCCTGCTCCATTCACAGGTTTGAGGCAGTAATTTACAGGTACTGAGACCGTCTTTTCCTCCAGCATATTACCTTTATAAATAAGGTGCGGAAAAGGAACGCCCAGCTCCTCGTAAAAATCAAATAAAGGTAATTTATTCGGAACTTTTATCCTGACTTTGCCATATTTTTTAAAATCGTATATACCATTATACGTCCTGTTACCCACCTCTCCTTTCAAATATTTCGCTCTGTATTGTATCAGAGTAAGCATTGATCATTCTCCTTTAAGTTAAAAACTCATCATCACATAACACACCGGAATCATCTCCTGATTCATCTTTATTTCCGAAAAAATGTTCCATTACAAAATCTACACCATGACTGTTCACACGTCTCATATCCGGTTCATAAAACATAGCTCTACCAGGATGTGCATTTATAAGTTCATAAGACGGAAAGTAATGTACATTATCGTATTTATTGCTAACAGCATCCGCTACAGTTCTCAGCAGAGATTTTGATCTGGTATTGGCAACCAGTACATGGTCCCCGCTATACGTTGCTTTAAACGGAACCGGCGATACTGTAATAATGATCCTTACCCCGGGATTAACTGCGGAAAGTTTTTTATGAAATGTATTAAATGCCTGTATATTATCTTCATAGGAAAGATTATCAAAATGATATTTATCACGATCAAAGTCCCCAGCAATTACACCTGGTGCTGTGGGGAACACCATTCCGGATTTTGAATGTCTCCATACTTCTGTAAGTCCTAATGTAAACACAAATAACTCTACATTTGTAAAAAGTTCGCGTACTTTTTCAAGATGTATTTTTCTATTTTCCCGTATTAAATTTTCTGATGATACACCGCCCGGCATTACAGCGGGACGTGAGCTATCGTAATACCTTCCGTCGTTTTCCCACACCGGATCAGCATTACTGAATTCTCCGGAAGCTTCCTCCAATAACTGAAGAAGCTGCGGAAGAGAATATATGTTACCGTATCTGCATGAATAAATCCCGTAACCAAAATTCTTAGCTTCGGCATCATCTTCTATAAAGTCCGGTTTCAGTTCAAGATCCATAAACTTAAATCCGCGTTTTTTAAGCCCCGCAGTAACATGCTGCGCAAAACATGACCCGGCGGTCCCTGTTCTGAGATTCTTATCAATAAGATCACGCCCTTTCCATATATGTTCAGTATCCAGAAAATTAATTCCAGACACTGCTTTATCCCAGAACGCACTTAATTCAAGATTATGATAAGGATGTCGTCCCGCCATTTTACCTTCCTCCCGCTATTCTATCTGCCGTTAAAACTCTATGCATAAGTTCATGATACGCATCCAGGATATTACTGACATCAGATGTATCTGTTTTCATTATCATTTTAAGCCATACTACGACTTCATCCGGCAGTACAGATCCACTGTGCCCTTTAACGCCCCAGAAATGTATTTTCATAAGTAATCGTTTACCGACATAAGGATGCCCCCGCACTGCTTCCAGTAAAGGGGTAGCGTGATCAAATACATCGGCAGGCGATCCCATTGAAGTCAGATAAATAACCTTGTTATCAAAACCTTTCCTATAAAGATCACATACATTGAGCTGTTTGGTGGCTGCTATATGGGAATGTATTTCACTGAGGCATGTATCAACGACTGATATGCGTTTTATATGCCGGTTTATATTTGTCTGGGGATTTGCTACAAGACATATGGAATCCTTAAAAAAATGACTGAAGTATAACGCTGCAAACCCCCCTGCCGAACCCCCTATAAAAATTAATTTTTCATAAGGTTCAGACAATTTTCTGAGAATATCTTCCAGTACACTCTGATAAAGAGTATACCACCCTGAAAGTGAAATATCCCGTTCTACGGATCTCTTTGAAAAAGAATATTTTTTAACATCACAGAAAGAATCAGCTATAAACAAAGTGTCCCCGCCGGCATTCTTATACCGGTCAGGGAACATAGGGTAAAACTTTTTCCACGCCGATAGTCTATTAGCTCCCTCGAACGTTACCACCAGAATTTTTCTGTCACCACGTTTAGCAAATTTAACATCTACCGGCGTATTATGCTCAACAAACGCCCCCAGCAACACCTCCCCTATAACCGCTTTCCCCATACTTTCTTTAAATTTATCAACAGTGCTTATACTTATGCCCATTGTTATTGCTCCGTAATGTTATCGGCCTGTAATATCAGTGTATATCCTGTACGGATATATTTAGTATCTTTCTCTGTTTTATCGCCGTCAATTCTCATAACAGGTTCTTCAGAAAATCTCCACACAGTATCTACCACTTTAAACCCCCCTATAAGTTTCCGGGTATGATTAAGTAGGTCAGACCCGCACAGGTACCCTGTAAAAACACCTGGATTGTAAGGTCTTATATGAGATAAATCAGCGTAAAACCCATGCCACAACACAGGGGCGCTTATTACCAGAACCCCCCCTGGTTTTATACATCTTCTACACTCTTTCATAAACAAATACACAGAATCCTGAGGCATATGCTCTACGACATGGGATGCGTGTACAAAATCAAATGTCTTATTGCTGAACGGAAGAGCATCTGCTCTGCCTTCCACGGTATTTGGAAATTCTTTCTTTAACTTCTGAATAGTTTCCGGAGAAGCATCTAACATATGCATGTCCTTACGCTCTGCTCTTACAGCAAACGATCCGTTTCCGCAACCCACATCCAGAACTTTTCCATTCTCAGGAATATATTTAATTGCAATATCAAAGAATATAGCTCTTGAATTTGTAAGATACCCATGTATTCCGTTGGTCCCTATAATTTCAATCATAGTAAAGCTCCCGCACTTAAGAGTTGTTAAACCTTTCAATAAATTTTTGAATTTCAATTTCACTGCATTTGTTTTTCAATAACACCGCCACTTTCCTATACTCAGTATTTACATATAGGGTATCCGTGATCACCGGTACATATTTTATGTGCACCGGGTTACTTTTTATACGGGCATTGTACTGTTTTCTCAAATTAGTACGCATTCCTGTTTTATTATTCTTCGTAAGGCTCTGGGGATGTTTTCTATAAAGATACAGAGATCTCCCGATCACATTGATGGCTACATTACCTTTGGCCCGGGTAAGCAGTTCCGCATCCCCTGAGCAGGGCCACGGTGCAAAACCTCCCAGCTTGGCCATTGCAAGTCTGGTTATTCCGAAAGCCCCGTAAGCCGGACTCGGGAACATAGTGAGAATTGTTTTATCCGTAGTAAAAAATTCTATCCTGAATCTTGTCAGTTCTCCTCCGGAATTTATAATAGTTTCCACCAGATCAGGTTTTGCAATGTCATCACTGTCGAGAAACACAAAATAATCTCCGGTAGCCTGCTTCATCATAGTATTTCTTGTGATATACGTCCCTGCGTTTTCTTTATTATAAAAAATCTTAAGATTGGTGTATCTGAAAAATAATTCTGATAATTTAATAAGCGTGGCCGGGCATGAATCAACTCCTATTAAAACTTCAAAATCATGATCTTTAAACCATGTCTGAGAATAAATACCTTCAAGAGCTTCCTCTATAAAGTTAACCGAACCGAATGCAGTAGTTATCACAGTTACTTTGCCTGTACGAGGCAACAGCCCTTTATCATAGAATATTTTAGGAAATTTTTCCCCCAGACTGTATATATTATGCTGCTCAACAGTACAGTTTTCTGTAAACAGGTTGTCCAGTACAGTTGAAAAGTTATTCCCTTCCGTTACCGCCCTGGAAAGTATTTCCATCACAGTTCCTTCGGGACGTTCCAGTTTATCAAACTTAGTATCAAGGTACCCTGAGTTCCATAGATGTATCCCGAAAATATCTTTCTGAACGGAACGCGGAATATCAGCTTTCCTGTAAAGTCTCTCCTGATGTTTTTTACTTATAGGTACTATACACAGGTGTGATAAATAGGCCTCACTTACTTCCGCTGTACACCCTGTAAGAATTTCCATCTGCATAGTGTGCGCTCCGGCAAGATCCCCGTGTCCCCCGTAATTCCGTTCACCTTTAAAATAATTTTCTACAATATGTAAAAGCTTATTGAGAATGACTCCGTTTCTATTTAGTTTAAGCAATCCGTTACATATAGAGAGCCCTCTAGCCCAGTTAGATATCATTCCCGGCACCATTTCATGTTTAAGGAACGGTTTTATGTTCTGCAGTACGAATATATCGGAATCTATCCACACATCGTCGGTATCTCTGAGAATAATAACCCTCATAAGATCTGCCATCATACAGTACGTGTCCGGTACCGCGGTGCCGGTACGTCCCAGTATTTCTTTATTCTTAAGACATTTATCGCGCGGCAGTATCCCGTTAAGATCAACCCGCAGCACTCCTTCCGGTATATTTGAAAACTTATCATAAGAATACAGCTTTACGTTATGCCCCGTATAGAGCATTGATTTAAGACACATTACCTGCAATTCAGGAAGTTCTGTACTGTCACTTACCCAAATTGTGAACAGTGCCGGTACGTTTTCAACTTTATAAGAAGGTTTATACCTATTATCCGTAAACCCGAGTTTAGAATAACTACCCACTATCTTAATGTGATTATCTTTTTTTTTATAATTTCCGTTCGTATCAAGCCCCACTCCGGTAAAGCTGGGGGCATCCGTAACGCTTACCAGAGCCGGCCACACCATTACTTTTTTACATAATGTGCTTTTTATAACCATGTCTCCCCGTGTATTGGCGGTAAACTGGTCTATACTGTCCGGTATACGATCGTAAACATTAAACATTGCAGCGTTCATGCACATTCCGAATCTTCCGTAAAAAGGTATCTCAGGAGATATTATATCCCCGGAACGCATAGCTTTTCCTTTTATTGACGGGTCCTGTTTCAGCGTACTGACTCTGTCTTTAGCCACTGCAGGGTTTATGCCGAGATAAAAAATATCCCATTCCATATCTTTAAGGTTACTCCAAGCCTTTCCAAGGCAGTCCCATGTATAGTCTCTGTCATAGAGAAACCGTACATCGTCTTCAAATATTAAAATATTACTGTACCCGCGTTCCCGGGCTATACTAATGGCTTTCTTATGAGACATTGCACACCCGAAACTTCCCACTTCGTGACTAACACCGGATACACGCTCCACTTTGTGTTCAAATCCTATATTTTCCGCCTGCTCTATAAAACGTACCCACCTGTCTAAATGTTTATCCAGATTTATTACAAATATTTTATCAAAGACATCAAAAGGATTGCCTAAAGATTCTGTTTCATCCCTCCGCACAGTACGAACTTGCGCGGCATTTACTTTCTGTTTAATTTTCATTTATACCTCAAAACATTTTTTATAACGTCCATCCTCAGTAAAATCAAAGATAAGCATTACTTTTCTACGGCTGGAACATACTGAATTTTCTATAATTTTCTTAAAAAACCATTTATCACCAAACCATTCCGACAATGTTCTGTCGTCTATGTTCCTGTGCACCTTATCCGCAGATAAAGGCCATCTATAAGGAAGTGTTACCACCGCTGACTCCGCTATTCTCATTATTTCCCTGAGTATTGCGGGTTTATTGTCCATATATTCCATAACCTGCATAGCGACAACGGTATCATAGTACTTATCTGCTATTGGCCACGGGGTAACTTTTGCATCCAGGCAGTAATCGGGGAGATTATTTAGCTTTATATCTATAGTATGTCCGTTCTTTATTACAGAAAATCTATAGTGACCCAGCTCCACACCTCGCACCGCAGGAATCATTTTCTCCAGAGCCCATACCGCCTCTGACATATATTCCCATCTATTTTTGTAATAGTCGGGGTCTGCTTTAGAAAGTTCTTCAAATTCAGATTTCGAAATACATTTCATAGCGATTCTCCTTTACTCCTATAGATCATACCGCTCCTTTTTTTCTGTCAAGTGACGGCACTCCCGTCCGGTTATCTATATGCTTATTCAGAGCAGTTCTTTTACCCAGTGTTCTGGATCTTATCACCGGTTTTTCATTATCTATCCTCCTCTGTTCCGCGGCGACCTTATCCTTAAGATTACCTGCGGACGTTCCCTGAACATGTATATGTGATTTCGGAGTGCTTACCAATGACCCCGCTGTGCCCGGTTTTCCTTTAAGGTTAAGCTGCTTAACTTCCGATCTTACAACTTCAGCAAGGACTTTCCTTCCCGGAAGTTCTTTCTTAATTACAGAGTTTACTTTTGCAGACTTAATGGTCCCGGTCTTCTCTTTACTATAACTGAACAGGGCATCTTTACTCACCATGATAAGGTTTCCTGCTTCTGCCAGGATATTCAGTGCACTGTTGATCCCCCCTTCCTCTGCGGTTAACCCGTTCATACCCCCGTCTGCACCGATATAGAACAGATCCACTTTTTCAGCTGTCACCAGCACTGCATAGCCTGTTCCGCCTTTCTTTACTGTACCCGTACCTTTAAGTATCAATCCCGCTGACCATGTCATACGTAACTTCTCAAGATAGGCATCATAAGCGGTTACGCGTTCGATCGCACCGGAGACATCCTCTTTCGGTAAAACTTCCGCACTGTAGATCAGAGGGCGCATACCTTTATCCAGTTTAGTTTTTCTCAGCTTACCTGCTTTTGTGATACCGTAGAACACCGCTCAACCTCTGAAAAATACTTCGTTAATAACTAGATCAGTCCGCGTTTCCTGTCCAGTGACGGGACACCCGTACGTCCGTTTTTGCATTTATCCGGGATAGCCCTTCTTGTCTCCGGTGTTTTAGTCCGCAGCACCGGTATTGCACGTTTAACTATATTACGTTTAGGCGGATGGCCCGGCTCTCTCGGTTTCACCGGAGCAACCCTCGCAAGTTCCGGTACAACAGCTCCGACTGTGGCAGCCGGTTCACGTTCCGCTACGGGTGCTGTGTACACTCCGAAACCGGAAGCAGGATCCGTCATTATAAGTTCTCCCACCTTTATACCGCCGTTAAGCCCCCGCATCAGCAGCTCCCCGTCTGTAACTTCCTCACTTATGCTTACGTCCGGACCGGTGTAATACATATCAATATGTGTTACGGCCACTCCTACCCCGTACACCGCACCGCTTTTCTTCATTACTCCGGACCCTTTCATTATAAGACCTTTCGACCAGGTCATCCTCCTCTTTTCAATATAAGCATCGTACACCGCCATTGTCGCCAGCACCTCCGGAAAGTCTTCCTTAGGTATGCTTTCCGCACTATACAGCACAATGGTCATTGCACTGCCGTGTTTCGTCTTTCTGAGCTTTCCGTTCTTTGTTATTCCGTAAAACATATCAGATATCCTCCGGATATTCCCCCGTTAATAAACTTATATAAGCCCGCGTTTTCTGTCGAGTGACGGTATACCCGTTCTCCCACCGCTGTTCTTCTGCGGCACTATCTTTGTTCCCGGTTTACCTGCCCGTATTACCGGGATTGCCCGTTTAGGTATATTACGTTTAACCGGTTTGGCAACAGGTTTCGGTGCGGGCTTCCTGACTGCGGCGGGTGCCGGTTTAGCAGCCTCAGCCTTTGCTGCAATTACTTTCTCACTCTCTTCTATATATTTTTCACATGCATCTATCATTTTAAGTTCAAGTTTTTCCTGAGCAGCAGCCTCTTCCTTCGCTTTAAGGTCAGCTTCAGCCTTCGCTTTAAGGTCAGCTTCTTCCTTTACTTTGAGATCCGCTCTGGCTTTCTGTTCAGCTTTCGCTTTAAGATCCGCTTTAGTTTTCTCTTCCATAGCTTTACGGGCAGCTTCAATTCCCCTATCAGTTTCCGCCTGTCGTTTAGCCGTCTGTTCGGCAGCTTCCTCCCTCATTCGCTGTTCGGCCGCAACTCTCAGTTTGGTCTGTGTCGCTTCCTGTTTAGCTTTCCGCCCGGCGAATAACGGTGAAGGAACTATAACTGCTTTCAGTTCAATAGGTTCTGATTTCAATTCCGGTTTAATTTCAATTTCCATAACTTTCGGTCCGGACTTAACTTTCCCGGTTTCCGGTTCCACTTCAGGTACATACACTTTAAAACCCGTATCCATAGCTGCCATAACATATCCATTAGCGAACATAACGCCGTTCAGTACTGCAGCAAAATATTTATCGTAGTCCGTTCCGGACCCATCGTCCAGCTTTTTTATGGCCGCATTCTTTCCTGTGTAGTACAGATCGACTGACCCTGCTCCGAGTTCCGGATCCAGAAGAGTGTATATTTTTTTGTAGGGAGCATCCCCGTTCAGACAGGGCGGTCCTAACCAATCCGGATCTACAAGTCCTGTACCCGTCAGTACAACTCCGTCTGACGCTATTTTTTCTTTCTCAATAAAAGCATCATACGCCGCCAGCTTAACAAAGAGCGCTCTCCACTCTTTCTTATCCAGTTTCTCTCTGCTGTAGATCTTCACCGGAATGTTACCGCCCGGTGCAGCCTTCCTCAGTTTACCTGCTTTTGTAATAGCATAAAACATCTCCATACCCTCCGAATAATGTGTCATATAATGAACCGGACACTGCCCATTGTTGTGTTGTTCTAAATTAATGCCGGGATAAATCCCGTTATACCGCATCCGGTTCGTCTTTATTATACCTATTAAATAAATTAATACCATTAAAAAGATACCCCGCCCGCGATCCTGCAAAAATGTTCCCGTCCCCTGAAACATAGATCTTACAGAATGAGCGGGGCAATAGCGATTGGAATTGTCTGAATGACACCTTATTATACAGAGATGAACCGAACCCCCCTAAAACTGTCTAATAAAGATTAGAGAGAGATGAAAAAAAACCCTTCCGGAAGAAAAAACGTTAATTTAGCTCCGCCCTGTTTTATGTGCGAGCAGTATTTATAAGTAATATCAGTGCATTAAATCATAATTAAAAAAGTAGTATGGTTTCCAAATATACAGTTTTACACACAACAATTTTAACAATATCAGTATGTTGTATTATAATTAAAATATTAGTATGGTTTACAAAAAGTACACTATTTCAATAGGTTACACTATAATTAAAAAAATAGTACTATTCGCTAAATATAGCCCCGTTTTAGTATGGTGCAAAATAAGCTGTGTTTAATGGTAGTTAGAGTGGGAGGGGTGCCGGAATGGGGTTTGCCCCGCCAAACCAGGTGCGCGGAGATATAAAAATACATTAGAGAAAAAAATTTCAGCCTGTCTAATCCCCATTAGAGAAATGTAATGTATTGAAAATACTAAGTAAAGGTATTTATGATCATTATTATTACCTTAGTGCATAATTAATAATATTTGGCTAACATGAAAAAACAGGCTTAAATTATGAAAATCACACCCCCGGAACAAATAGATTGAAATATTTTTCGATGCTGTTTTATGCCTATTTATAGGGTATAAGCTTAACCCCTTAAAAAAGTACCAAAACATAGTTCTATAAACGGGAATTATTGGAAAAAAAAACGTCAATAATATCAGTCACTTCCCAATGTATAAAACGTGTTTGTTAAGATACATAAAATTAAAGAATTATAAGTAGCTGCTATTATTCTTCTTTTTATTTCTCCACTTTTGATATATTTAATTCAGATTAAAGGGTCTTAATATCCATATTTCACTTTTTATACAGTTGTAAGCACATTTTTTTAAGGTATATTTTTTAAATCCTAACGATCCCTCTTGTTTAGGTTACAAATAAACATTCCTTAGCCTAAAAAAGGGTCAAAATGATGTTTTTACCTAAAAAAGAGTCATCCTCGGTGTACGCCCAGTAAAAACAGCTATGTATAGTAGACTGGAGTGTCAACTGATGATTAGAGAAATGAAAAAAAGGCAAGTTAGTCTTTTTTAAAGAATGTTTACTGTCTGTAATCGTTGGGTATGTTTTTTAATGGTGATTAGAAAAGGTCGTTTTTCCCTACTTTGGATTAGGGTCACTTTATTCGTGGGTTAAAAAACGTCAAAAAAGTGGATTTTTGATGAAAATAGGAATGATCGGGCACTGCCCCCTCCACCGCCGTTTTTAGTGGGTGCAAACAGTTGAGATTACTGAACATATGAGGTGAACGGGAAATAGTTACCCCAATGACCCCGGGGAAAAACACCCTTTAATCCCTACTACAGAAAAAACGCTACTACTTTCCAGATTGTGTATACAGTGCTTAAATCATTACTCTTTTTAAATTTGGGCTTTACGAAAAATCTATGTACAACTTAATAATACATAAAACCCTTAAGAAAATACTAAGAAACAAAACAAATAACAAATACAACACTCTACACATAACTTAAAAAAACATAACTCTTCCCACCTGCATTGTAGTAGCTTATTAATTATTGACTGACCGTTTGGGTTACTTTACTACTCAGTATTCTGTAACATTTTTTTAATAAGTTCCCGGTACCAAAATACATTATTTGTCTACCAGCTTTTCGGGGAGCGGAAGCGACGATGGCGGGGGCAGTGCAAGGTTGAGGTTCAGATCACCGGCAGATCCACTGTAAGGTGTACTTTATTTCGGTATACCATACTTTTTTCTTGACAAGGCTATTTAATAAGGTATTATGGTACTGCGTACAGTTGGAACTGCTTTGGTATTTTCAACTGTAGGATGTCCTCTGATGTGGGGTATGTAGGGGAACAGCGGTTACACGGGGCATTTCCAGTGGGGTAGGTAGAGCTTGATTACTTTTTTACTCCTTTGGTAGTTGTGTTCAATGATATGCTTTCATTGGTATGTCCCGTGTGTTTTGCTGTAGAGAGTATGGAGGCAGGGTATGCTTGAGTTTGAAGGTAAAAAGTATGATTTGGCGGAGGGCAGTTGCCATGAATGTCCGTTTGTAATCTCTATGGGTTGCAGGTATGAGGATATAAAAGATATATGGGACTGTGAACTCCTTGAAAATGTAGGTAAGGTAGCCGGGGAGGTAAAGCCGTGATTATAAAATGCAAGGGGATTGTAAACTGCAGGGAGGTTGAAGTTGATTTGGAGGAGGCTGCACAAATTCGTTCGTACATTACGGGGATGTATTTTAAAGCATTAGGCGAGGACCCTATCATTAATAAGGTCAGAATCTGTTCGTTTTTATTTGTAGAGCTGGAGCGGGCGTTGAAGCATGAGCTCTCTTACGACTGTAAGGGGGAGCTTGTCTGTCTGTGCGGGTGCCTTATTAAAGAATCTAATGATATCATGGGGGTTGAATTTTACTATGCTCCTCCCGCAGCCCCCACGGAGCATGAGGTAATGCAGGTGCTTTCATCAAAACCCGATAATGTTGATGAACTTTTCAGAAACGGCACGGCATGGTACTATGCACAGTCGTACGAAGAGCTATATCACGACCCGGCCTGGCAGAGGGCTGACGGATCATTTGACGCAGAAAAGATCATGGACAAGGTCAGTGAAGACTTTGTATATATTCCTAAGAGCATGATCATTAAGAGATATGGCAGTGTTCTGGAGCTGCATAACCCAGCGTTTACTACACGGTATCTTATCAGGTGGGCGTTCTGTGCTATTCCTCTCTGGCAGTTTGAAAAGATATTTGAAGAACAGAGGTATTAGATGATAACTCAGGGGAGATTACACGAAGCACCTGCCGAATTAAAAGATTTGCCTGTTGATTTTGAGAATAACAGATTCATCGGCGGCAGATTCATAGAGTTTGGGGAAGTTGAGAGGGTAATACAGAGAATGATCGATGAGGAAAAGTACAGAACATAGGAGGCGGTAATGCATGCATTCAGAGGAAGAAGAGCGGACAACGGCAAGAACGTAAAGGGGACCGGTATTTATTACGACGAAGTGTTCGAGAGCATGTCAGTGATAAGGCGCGGCAAATCCATAGAGATCATTCCGGAATCACTCGAGGTTTGGCTGGAAGAGCAATGGTTTTCAATAAAGTATGTAACCGAATCAGTTTGCGGGTAAGCGGAAGAAACAGGGGAAATATAACAGAACAAGAGCGATGATGCATGGAAAACTATATTAGAGGAGAAATTAAGTGAAACAAAGTAAAGATTTGAAAACAATGTTAAGAACAATCGAAGGTAAAGTCTATTCGGTTCACAAAACGAAGACTAGTCTCTGTAAAGGCTGTTGCTTTAATATTAAAAAAGTAGAGTACCCGTACTGCAGAGCACCAATTAAAATTGCTGAGGAATGTTTCAGGAAAAAAGAAGTGGGGGAAGGCGTTATCTACAAAAAGCATATGATTAAGAAGAGAAAGGAAATAAAGAAATGAGGAAAATTTTATTAAAGATATCTGCGGTGTTTACTGCGTTATTTATTATGGCAATGCTTTTAACAATGCTTTTTCTGTTATTACTTAGTCTTATTGAGACAGCCGAGGGAACACCCTACCCATTTGATTTTATCACTTTACCATGTATGTACGGTGCTTTCGGCATGCTGACGCTGTTTGCTCTTTCGGTGTTCTATCTCACAACTGTAATTATAGGATGGCTGGATAAGATAGAACAACTGTTAGAACCTATGAAAACTATGATTCGTATTCCTAAGTATATTTACTGGGTGGAGACGGATGACGGAGATGTTCCCCCGCAGATTGCTAAGTACAGGGTGGACAGCATAACGAATGGGGCGGATCACGAAGGAAATGAGATGACTCTCATTCATAATGAACAGTTTGAAATGACAATGAATGCGAAGTTCTGCTGCGGTACCTTATCAGAAGCTGAAGCAGTAGTGCGTTCACTAGGATGGAGGTAACTATGAGACGATCAAAGATGTTTGAGATCATTTTGCGTGAGGGTATCAGTCTGTCGTTTGATCTGAGGATCCGGCGTGGGCGAAGATGGTTCACCTGGCTGTCTGTTACTGTCGGATGGTTTGAGTTCCGTATAGATAGAACGTCCCGGTTCGGTTTTATGTTTGTTAAATAGATAGGAGAATAACAATGTTTATGTACCGCGCAGAACGAGTTGATAATAGAAAGAAAATTGAGGGGCGCCTTACTTATCATGACGCTACATATTTTATATCAGGAAGAAAAGACTATGTGCATGAAATATATTCTGCCACTATGGAGGTTTTTATTAATGATATTTGGTGGAAGAAGAAAGAGGTTGAAGGGTGCTGTAGAAAAGAATGCGGGAGCTGCAAGCATTGTATGGAGCGCAATGATAAAGCACCCTGTGCAGATTGTGATAGGGATTTTAAGAATTGGGAACCGCGGAAGGTTATTTTTACGAAGTCACGATAATATTAAGGAGAAGTTATGAATAAAAAAGAGTTGTTAGAGCGGGCACAGAGGGTTGGTGTGGTTGTTAAGACGGAGAAGGTTTCACAGTTTGTAATGAAGTTCATTCTGTACAGCGGAAGTATAATCGTAAAGGAATACAACAGACAGTGTGATGTTTATAATTACTGTCGTAAGAATAACATTGAAATACTGAATGACAGTAAGAGGGTGATACCGGATCGGGTGATAGGTAACGAGGAGTGCGGTGCTTCTGCACTGGATTTTCCGGCAGTAGTTCAGTGCGCGAACACTCAGGCTGCGGAAGATTTAGTGGTTCGTAGGAATAAATTGTTTTCGGAATGGCTTTTAGATTTTGATGTAACGATTAATAATCTTAAGGATAAAGGTATGTCTCTTGAGGGGCACACCCGTGTTCCCCCTGGATCTTCGGGGGTGTCTGGGTCGAGAGTTTCCCTGCTTATTCTCTGTAAAGGTGAAAAACATTTGTCCGGGATACTTGAGAAAGAGGGGCATAATACGATTAAAAAAGTGGAAGGAGGTATATCAGTGTCATACACTGCGGAGTACATTATTATATTTCCTAAGAACGGACGTATAGATATAGAACAATGTCTGAATTTACAGGAGGTTATTATGAAGAAGAAACCGGTTCATCTGTGTTACAATATTGAAGGTGCAGGTATGACGTATGCTGCTGTGGGGGAAACTCTTCCAGAGGGCATAGACGGTATGGTGCAGATTATTAATGATCTGGGTATTAAATTCAGTCATAAGGTTGTGCGGAGTCTCGGTCCCGACTGTATTTTCTGGAATTGCATTAATATACCGGATAAGCTTCCTAAGTTTGTAACAGTGTTTTTTCTGAAACCGGAAGATCTTACGGGGGGCTATGGCTTTACAGACGAAGAAGCTGCCGAGATCACTGATTTTTCATGGGATGGTTGAGGTAAGAAATGAAATTTTATAGAGTAAGGTTTGTAAAGCATCCGAGAAAAAGATATGTGTGTTATATCTGTAAAAAACAGATAACAGGTGAACACAAATATATTTCCGCTGTAAGTGACGGTGAGTTTCATACAGCAAGGGTGCATATTGAGTGTTTAGGGGAAATGTCAGAAATCTGTTCAGAATGTGAGTATATAAATGATTGTCAAGGTGATATGGGTGAATGTTTTAGTGAGGGTAAGTTAAGGGGCAACAGATGAAAGTAATTGTAATACACAGTAAATTGGAATTCAAAAATAAAATGGAAGATTTGCGGAGTGAAATAAACGATCATCAGATATGGTTAACTGATTCAAGAAACAAACTTTCAGATATTACTTTTAATCCGGATAAGTATCTGGAACATAAATTAGATTTTGAGCCTTTAAAATATCCTTGTTTTATGGTATTTAATTCAACGATAACTTTTGCTGGAGAAATTTGGACAGATATGATTATATTATATGAGTTTGATTTGTATGGCAAAGAAATAGTATTGGATAAACAGTGGAAGGAGGGCTAAGAAATGAAAGTAACATACAGGATCTTGTGTGCTACGTTAACGGAGGAAAGTAACAGATGGATAAAGTAGAATGTCCGTATTGCGGGAAAGAACAGTACATAGATCATGATGACGGTTATGGTTATGGAGATGATCTGTATGAGCAGGAGTGTGGGGGATGTGGTAAAAAGTTTGTCTATACGACAGGTGTGATTTACGTATATCATGTAAAGAAAGCTGACTGTCTGAACGGTGCTGAACATGAGTTTAAACGGACAAGCACTATCCCCGAATGCACGGCAATGCTCCGCTGTAAGCACTGCGGGAAGGAGAAACCGTACGAAGGGTGGCAGGAGAAGATAGATGAGTATTTCAAAGATTTAACTAAAAAGAAAGAAAAGAAATTTGCCGGCAAGGTTAAAACTTATTTCAGACTTAAAGGGAGCATTCCAATGGATTGGTGTCCCTATGTTAATGATATGAAGGTAGGCAGTAACGGATGTCAGGACAAGTGTGTGCACTGCCTGGGTCACGGCTCGGACGAGGAAGG
>Ga0307928_10001420_pt1 | contig 18159 bp, 19 predicted proteins | sample AceLakmetagen232_FD_201815 | JGI IMG/M metagenome (GOLD analysis project Ga0307928, IMG submission 201815) | Saline water microbial communities from Ace Lake, Antarctica - #232 | ecosystem: Environmental > Aquatic > Non-marine Saline and Alkaline > Saline | place: Antarctica: Ace Lake... | reverse complement strand
CTCGTCGAGTACCTGGAAGGCCAGGGCGTCGACATCGAGTCTCTTAGCGACGAGCAGATCACTGAAATCGCCGAGTCTTTTGTCAGCGGACAAGAGGAAGATACCACGGAAGGTGAGCAGGGTTTCTCTGACGAGGACATCCAAGCTTTTGACGCGGCTCTTCGAGAGAACGACATCGATCCTGCGTCGCTTTCTGAGGAAGAGGTCAATGGCTACGCTGAGCAATTCTTCGGAGGCGAAGAGGCCGGAGAAGCTGGTGAAGTAACTGACGAAGCCGGTGAAGAGAAAGAGGCGATGGCTAAAGTCGCTGAAATCGACTTCCTGGGCCGAGTCATGGCTCACTCTTTCTGGGATGAAAGCGGAGAGATCCAGAAGACTGCTGGCAAAGCAAGCGCGTTCTTCAAAAAACCTCTTCAGTCTTTCAAGAAAAGCTACAGCTCTCTTCGCAAGGGCAGCTTTCAGAAAGATGGAGAAGGCAAAGGTAAACTGAAGGCAGCTTTGCAGGCGGCCGGACGTACCGTCAAGAAGCATCCGCAAACTGCAGGTGTCCCGGCCGCTGCTATCTTAGCAGGCGGTGGCGGAGCTGCTATGGCTAAAAAGAGCTTCGATGAGGCTTTTGAGCAGGAAGCATTTGCTCGCGCCCAGGCGTATGAGCAGGATCTCCTGAAGTCGGCTGCTGCGGAAGGCGACTTGACTGACGAGCAATTGAGCGCTTTGGTAGATGAACGGGCATTACAGATGCTCGCTGAAGCTGGTTACGAAGTGGAGTAAATGCCACAGGATTGAGGGGAGAAACCTCCCCTTCTTCCTGTTGTTTTCGCACACTAGGAGGACACCGATGCTGAAGTTAGCAAAAGAGAAGAAAAAGACATACCCGTTTTCTAGGGCTTATACCCATCCGGCTACTACTGCTGGTCTTTTAGGTACTGCTGGCGCTATCGGCGGATCGGCGTTGGCTAAAGGCAAAGGCAAGCTCCTCGGTGCATTGGCTGGGGGTGCCGCTGGTGCTGGGCTTGGCTACGGATCAGGCCGTTTACAGAGGGAGATAGATGCTAGAGGTCTTAAGGGCCGTGTGGCTAAAGGAGAGAGCTGGCGGTTGGAGCGTGAGAAAGATTACAAACTTAAAAAGGGTGTCAGTAAAAAAAAGACCCATGAGATTTCAAGGGCGCTGACTTCTCCTATATTTGGTGCCGTAAGCGGAGGACCTACGGGCGTCGTTCAGACGGGTGTCCGCCGTATTATCAGTGAACGAGGTATGCGCGGGCGCATGAATCGTGGAGGTAAAGGCCTCTATCCGACCGAGAGAAAGTTGGAGCTTAAGAAAAAGAGCTTCGACGTCGCCTTCGAGATGAGGGCTAGAGCCAGAGCAGAGCAGATGTTGGAGGAGTCGGGATACTGATGAGTAACCGAGTGTATCAAAAGTGCTTAGGGCACATACAAAAGCTCGCTGAAGAGTCCACCTCCAAGGGCGGTAACGTCGCTAGAGCGGGAGGCGTCTATCTAGGCGCTAAAAGTGCGGGCGGGGGCGCGTCAATAGCTCATACACTTGACTTACTTGATAATCGCAAGGGCGTAGAGGGCTTTGATGCCAACAAATTGTTCAATAAAACGCACTTCAAGAATAGACCAACAATCTTTCCGAATACGAAGATACCGGGTGGTTATATAGCGGAAAGAAACCTTAACGCTATAAAGAATGCTAAAGGTCCTTGGAGTAAGTTGCAGAAGTACGTTACGAAGAACGTACAGGGTATTGACGTGGACAAAGCGAAAGGAAAGGGGCCCATCTTCGCTTTTGCTGGAGATATACTGGAGAAGAGACCTGAAGTCGTGGCGCACGAGCTTGGGCACCACACGATAGAGGCCGGGCGAAAGGCGGGTAAAAGGACTCTTCTTGCCAAGGGTATGCGTGGGTTGCAGCGGCATGGGCGTTACGGGATGATGGCATCTACACCTTTAGCTCTTGGGGGCGCTTACGCTGATGATCCAAAAACTCAGGCCATGTTTGCTGCTGGATCTGTGGCTGCGGGAGCACCTACGTTTATAAATGAAGCTCATGCGTCCAAAAGAGGCCTTGACATGTTGAGGAAGGAAAAGGCGTTTGCTTCACGTATGCCTTCCTTCAGGAGATCATTAGCAAAGGCGATGGGGACGTACGGTGCTGCCACACTAGCTCCTGGGGCTATACTCGGGGGTGTTGCTGGTTATCGAGCGTTGATGGCTAGACGCCAGAAAGCATTGGCCGGGGCTAGCAAGACAGCTAGCATTAAATCTTCCATCATGGACAAGATGAACAAAGCTCGTTCTGCTCTTAAAAGTGATGTATCGGTTGGCGCTAATGAGGGAGTAACAAAAGCATTGAAAAAAGCAGCTCCATACGCTTTGGGCGGCATGGGCGCTGCCGGTGCTGTTGGCGGAGCTGTAGGTGGTTACGCAGGAAATAAGGCTGCGGGATCAGCGATGCAGAATAAAATGGCGGCACGCCGGTCCACTGACCGTCTCGTTCTTAAGAGAGCCATGGACGCTTTCCTGGCCAAAGGCGGTAGGATCAAGAAGCTCCCCATTGGAGCAGCCTCTGGCGGTGTCGGTAGTCACCCCCTTAGGGGGGAGCGTATACCGTATAGAGAAGGAATGGTTGGTACAGGTGCTATCAAGATGGGCTCTGTAACGATACCAATGGACGAAGGGATGCTGGCTTTCATACAGGCTGTAAAGGGCTTGAATAAAAGGGCGTCATCCTCTGAGTCCCAGACATTCTCTAGGCTAAAGACACCGACGCCAGTGGCGTCTATAAATACATTAACAGGTAAAGGAATGAAGCCTGTGAAGGCACATGAAGCTCCGATGTCTATAAAGGTACCGAAGCCTGCGAACATGGAGCCTCCACCAGTAACCTACTAAGAAAGGAGACTTGAAAAATGGGTACGCTCCACGATCTGGTAGCACAAAAGATCCAAGAGTCCCAGATCAAGCTCGCCGCGGCGCAGCAGGAGCCGAATCCTAAGTCCGACAAAGATGCGGACAAGACCGAGAAAGAAAAGAAAAAGAAGGTCTTGGAAAGCATGAGGGCTGCTGAAGGAGGAGGCTCCGAAGAGAAGGAAGCTTCTCTGCACATCGATCACGATGGTGTAGACAAGCTTGCTAGCGCGGTCGAGTTTATCGCGGATAACATCCACGAGGTAGAGGACTCGAGAACAAACCGGGAAAAGCTGGCAACAGCGATTCAAAAGGTGGCTGAAGGAAATCCAGGGTCTATGGGGACTGTTGGTTCCAGTATGGTGAACCGATCTGATCCTCAGCCTGTGCCTAAAGCGCACGCTAAACTGAATCCACCCGTCACAATTCCTCTGGTAGACGGTAATGCCATCAAGGCTGATGACAAATTACCGCCTGTACAGACCAAAGACTACCCAGAGAAGGGGGTCTTGGTTCAGCAGAGCATGGCGGGCATTAAACCGACGACTGTTGGTGGGGCCAGTGACGTAGTCACTCCCAACCATAAGATTGCCAAGGCTAACCTCATCGACGGTATCCTTGCAAAAATGGCAGAAGAAGGCGCTTCTCCTAAAACGGGAGGCGATTACTATAGTGGCAATTATTTTGCCACACCGGATGGAGTGGGTGTTCCAGCAACGCCGAGCGGACAAGGCAACGAGGCTAGGAAGCTGATTCAGTCTAACGAGGCTGTGATCAATGCTACCAAGCGCGAGGCCAAAGCCCCCGTGAAGAAGCAGTTGAAGGAGATCCTCACCGAACCCGCGCAGTCCAATTCCACTGACGACGTGCTGAGTAAGACTTTCCAGAAGACTAACGAAGCCGGAGCCAAGTATGCGTCTATGTTAAAACAGGCGTCTGGAAAAGGACAAGGTGCTTCTCGTTTGAGATCAGCTATCGACAGTGCATTAGAGAAGAAGGCTTCAGCAAAGGCGCATGGGGGCTTCCTCTCGAAGATCGCACAGGACGGTATGCCGGTTTCTGGCGGAGCACCACCGGAAGAGGCAGTTAGTGAACCACAACCCGATTCTATTGGAGTGCCGGAGCAAACCGGAGATCCAACCCAGGATTCTATGCGGATTGAAGCTGTGATAGCACAGAAGAAAGCCGACATAGCTAAGCTGCAGCAAGTCAAAGCCGAGATAAAGGCTGCCGTCCCACCGGCTCCTCCGATGGGTGGACCAGCCCCGATGCCCGGTGGAGCAGCCCCAGCACCTGGTGGAGAAGCGGCTCCTGCTCCAGCACCTGGCGCTCCCGTACAGGGCGCTTAAGGAGGAATGGCAAACATGAAGAAATTTAGCTCCGAGAAGGTAGCTAGCGTTCTTTCCCATGTGCCGGGAACCCTTCGTGCTCTGTCCGCTGAGGTACAGAGACTCGAAGTTGAACTGGTGGAGGAAAGGGAAAAGACTGCTTCCTATCGTCTTGATGAGAGGGCACGCTCAATCGCTTCGAATATGCAGAGGAAGGGCCTAGAGCCTGATCTGTCTATGGAAGAGAAGGTGGCCTTCGTCAAGGAAAAAGTGGACAGGATTGATGCTCTCGAAGAGGCGATCAAGATGGCTAGCATTCAGGTCGAGATCGGACGTTTTTCGGACGAACCGGCCAAAGGCTACGACAGCAAGACCAATCTAGAGAATTTCATCCTGACCGGCGAGGCGTAATTCGTTAACCTTTAACTAGGAGTGAGAAATGGCTCTAAATTTTGAGTTACTCAGTGCATTAGAGCACATCACGCTCCGTAATATCCGCGTTTTGACCACTGACCTGGTCAACCCGTACTCCGCCGCGCCTTTGGCCGACGGTGAATGGGTAGAGATCGTCAGCGCCACGGACTATCACGTTCGTCGGAATGCTGGCTTCGGTCTCGGTGGTGCACAAGAAGGCACCATCATCCCTTGGGTCGTGTGGGCTGAAAAGGGTCGTACTGACACCCAGGCGATGGCTGAACCTAAGGTTCCGCTGTTGTTCTTGGGACCTTACGAGGCTATTACGAGCATCTGCGACACAACCGGCGTTATCCTTGGCTCTCTTTTGACAGTCCAGGATGTCACCGTTGCTGCTGTCGTTTACCGTGGTTTGGCCCTTAGGGCCGCTGGCTTTACGGTCGGTTACGCCACTCGTGTTTTCACCGATGGCCGCATCCAATTCGTGCGGGCATACTAATCGGGAGGATAGACTATGAGCGTTAACGCGCAGGTCATGAATGACCTTCTGTCCGAACGGTTGGACAACCCTGCCGAACGGACCAAACTCGCTGCTTATGCTGGTGACTACATCCGCGACCGTCTTCGTGAGGAGAGCTTTGCTCGCAAAGTTATTCCACCGAAGCAGGTGACAAAGGATGAGTGCCAGGTTTCTGTTAACCACGACACACTCGTTAAGATCATCGAGGTGGCCCCGAATTCCCGCGCTATGTCTATGTCATTCCGCGGTGAACCGACCACGCGACTGGTCCGCGCTCCGCGTGCCGAGGTGTCCTTTTTCACGATCAGCTCTGAGAAGTTCGAGAAACCAGAACAGGAATTGCTCGCTTACCAAATGCCGATCACCAAGATTATCGAAGATAACTCGGTGAAAGACATCCAGGAAATCGAGGACCGTGAGTTCCTGATCCACACCGAAGCTTGCATACAGGCTCTCCAGTTCGAAGCCAACGGTAACGCGTATGTGGCTTTCAACCGAACCAACTTCAATGCTGGTACGGCTGTTAGCGCAGGTGTTGTCAAGGGCTCGCTGGCTCTGGCTGCCGGTGGTGTCGATGATTTCATCGTTCGAGATCTTCAAAGACGCGACATCGTGACCGTTCGTAAGCTCTTGAGTGCTAATCGCCTGCGTCCCGACCGGTTGCTCATGACCGAGCCTGACTGGGATACGATTGGTACTTGGACCACGGAGGACATGGGTGACAAGATCGAGTCTGAGACTCTGGTCGACGGGTACACCTACAACACCCTGCTTGGTCTCAACGTCATTCGTACGATCAAAACTGATATTCTCCGTCCGGGGAACGTCTATTTGTTCGCTGCCCCTGAGTTCTTCGGGAAGTTCTTCATCTTGAACAACACGAAGTTCTACATTGATAAGAAAGTCAACATCATCTCCTGGCAAGCCTGGGAAGATGTGGGTATGGGCCTTATCAATATCGCTGGTGTTCGTAAGCTCGAACTGTTCCGCGGTTCGCTGACTACTGATGCCACTGGCGGTGACACGAACAAGGACGTCGGTTTTGCTACTGCGGAGCCTGTGGAAGAGGAAGTTCTGGCCGCGGAGAACAACCGCGTTGATCAGGGTATTCATTTCCCGAACATCGCTTCTTTCTAAGACAGCCGAGGAGGGGGCTCCGGCCCCCTCCCTAAAAAATAAAGGGGATTGAGATGGAGAGACTGTACTATCTGAAGAACACCAAGCTCCAAGTGAGGCACCGCCTGCCTTTGGGGATGCGCCCCGCTTTGAAGCACAAGACTCCCAATATCGGGGGCCATTATTTACCGCCAAACACACCGGTACCTGTGGATATTGTAGAACTGGCACACGCCAGGGAAGATATCCGTACTTTGTGGGAGGCTGGGGCCTTGCAGGTAATCAAGCACAACACAGGCAAGCCAGTGGACTTTGGCGCTATGTTTGCTTATCTAGAGGGCCTGGCTAAAGACCCCACGGTGCTTGATGAGCCAAGCCTTGGTGAGCCGGAGCCGAAACAGGCAGTACACGTAGTGTGGCCTGCTTCGACAGAACTGCCCGAGGAGGCCCACGATGTCGAAGAAGAGAAGCATGAAGACGAAAATGAGCCCGCAGAAGAAGCAAGGTCCTGTGGCTCCGAATGCGCCTGCGACTCCGAAAGTTCCGGAGAAACTGGCGAAGATGCTAAAGAAGATGAAAAGCTGGACAGGTCCGAGGATGGTCCAGCACCTGCTGCGGTCCAGATCAAGGTCCAAAAAGGCCCAACGTACTCTAAGACAAAGCTGAAAGGCTTTAAGAAGGATAAACTATGTGCGGTAGCTGAAGGCTGGTCAATCGACATCATTGATATGACGAAGAGCCAACTGGTCGAGGCTATCCTAAAGGAACAAGGAGAAAGCTAATGCTTATCCCGATCTTTAACCTCACGGATGCTCCTCATCCGGATTCGAAAACGGGCAAGCCGGAGCGTGTGTCTATCTCTATCAGAAAGAGAAAAGTCCCTCCCGGAGGCAAGGCCGTCTTTAACTCCGACAATCTGGGCGGACGTAAGAAGGACCCGTACGGCAGGCACATCGCTGCTCTTTTGCAGGCTAATCAAGTGTCTATTGGTAGCGTTCCTCCTTGGTACAAGAGGGCCAAGCTGTCCATGGAGCAAGGCCCCAAAAGGGTCCTGGTTGCTCCTGCTACTCCAGCTGTCAGAGTCGCTTTCGCTAAAGCGGCTGTGATGGAAAAAACGGCTGAGTACATGGACATCGACGCTCTGACTGTCTTTCTGGATGAAAGCGACAAAGACGACTTGAAGTCTGTTTGTAGGAAGTTCGATCCTGCTCTTGGGCATGTAGGAAAGAACAAGAAACAGCTGGTCGGTCTCATCGTAGACGCAATCTCTACTCACAAGAGATACGCGGGAGGTGCTGACTTTTCCTGGCTGAAAAAGTTCAAGAAGGGGGCGTAAGTGACAGTAGCTGGGACCCTAACTGCAGACAGGGACATGATGGCCATGGTCGTCATTGTCCGTAACTATCTTCGTGATCATACGGAATTGAACCGTTTGATTGACGGAGAGGAGTCTTCTGACCGCATGGTCGCTTGGGCTGTCCTGGACTGTCTCGATGATTTTACGAACACCCCTCCTCTGATCGGGAATTTCTCCCTGCATACTGTTCCGAAGAGTATGATTATCAGAGGCGCGGCCATAGCTCTACTGGAGTCCGTAGGTATCCTGCAGACAAGGAACAACTTGCGGTTTTCAGACGGTGGAATCTCCCTGGGCGTTAGTGACAAGGCCCCGATCATTATGAATTGGATAAACCTTCTCAGGGCTTCCTACGATCAGAAGAAGATCGAGTACAAGATAGCTAAAAACATCCAGAGAGCTTGGGGCAGCGGAGTGCACTCCGAGTACTGGTCAATAAACGGAATGTACGGAGGCTGGTAATGAAATGGCAGCCTGACCTTTTCGCATACGATGCAAGAAGCGGCTCCGGAGAATCTACCGGTACCTGGTTGTGGTTTAGTTACCGCCACCAAGCGCCGGATATGATCACTCTGTTCCTGAACTTGAACGGGATTGCGTACGACTGGGTCAAAGATCTCGAATACTCTCCTCAAATGCAGGAATGGGTGGTGTACTTCATGTACCCCGCTGAAACGGAGGAAAGCCCGAGGCTAGACTTTATAGACCCAGAGGCGTACGACAAGACAGCGCAGTACGACACTGTGCACACTGAGTGGCATAATCCACCGCCTCCGTCTCTGTGGATGGAGTACGGCCTTGACGACTACGCCACGGGCGAGGCTTCTGTTAGTAGCAAGATAGACATCGTTGGCAGTGGAATCCACACAGTGACGACGACGGCCGAAGCTATGTTACCGGCTAGTTTCCCGATCGTAGGGCTTTCCGCTACTGAAATCACCTCGATACTGCTGGTTTCTGACAGTGGTGGGCCTGCTAACACCAACGCTGACCTTATTTTCGTAGGAACAGCTACGAACATCGCTACGACCGGGTTCGGCATACGCCCTGGTCAGTTCCTTATGGTCGAAGACCAGCATAGGGACGGCATAGATCTCAGCTCTATCTACATTAGGGCAGGATCAGGAACGCAGGGACTTATGTGGACGGCTTTTGGTAAGCCCCCTGAAACCGCGTGATAGGGAGTTGTACACATGGAAAGCATAGACAGAGACACCGAGGGCAAGGTCGAAGAGAGCGACAACATGAAAAAGTTGCGCGCTATTACCGAAACGCTTCCTGCTCTATCCGGAATGGTGTTCGATGAAAGTCTCAACAGCGGCTATGTCTTTTATGACGTAGGGGCTACCTGTATAGGCATCGGCCTGTTGAAGGAGCCTAGAGTGGCAGTGCAGCGCGCTTACCTGGAGGCGGGCTCGGTGTTTCCCCGGCACGACCATAAGGAGAAAGAGGTCCTGGTTGTGTACGCAGGGGAGCTGGAAGTCTCCATGAACGGAGACGCTCCTTACTCCGTTGGCCTTGGTGGTTGCGTTTATTTCGATCCGGGTGCGGTTCATTCAGTGCGGGCACTTAAAAATTCGTGGGTAATCGCCGTGACTGTTCCGGCCACAGAGGGCTATCCTGGATGAAGGGTGATGAATTAAAACAAGAGGATGGATGGCAAGTATGGTCGAGGTTCGTTCTAAACGAGTTAGAACGTCTTAACGCTAACTTCGCCGACCTAGATGGTAAGACGGATGTGCTTTCCATCACTTTAGTAAAAGAGATAGGAAAGCTACGCGAGGAAATCGTCAGAGAGATGGGAAAAGTGCGCGAGTACGGCGCTAGAGAGACAGGAAAGGTGCGTGAAGAGATCACCGCTTTGAAGGTGAAGGCCAGTATTTGGGGCGGCCTAGGTGGGCTGGTCCCTGTAGCCATTGCATTATCCGTGTGGGCCATTTCCCATCTATTAGGCGGCCCACCAACTCCTGTGGGGACACCATGAACGATCACTTCGTAAGCGCATCTAGCTTTTTGCTAGAGATGAAAAAAGAGGCAGGCACCCCTGCGGAAGTAGCGGAGCCTCTGGAAGATAAACAGGATTTCGGCAAATCCGCTAAACAGCATAAGAAGGAGGAAGGGACAATGGGAGGCATCGAATCTTACTTGAGACAAGCTTACGAGAGCGAAAAGCAGGCTTCTGTTAAGCAGGATGTGAGGGGCGTCCTCGACTCTCTTCCCAATGATATGCTGGTGAAGATTGCGGAAGACATGGGCGTCATTGAGAAGACTCCGGATAAGCTGAAAAAGCTGGCTGGGGTGGCTGCGAAGCTGAAGTCCATGAACAAAGAGGCTATGGGGGCAAAGTCCAAGGCGGCCTTGATCGCTGCCGGTGTTATCGGTGCCGGTGGTGCGGGAGCTGCTGCTGGTTCTTCTCACGGGAAGAAGAAAGAACGCAAGCAGTGGAACGTTGGTCAGCAACGCTTCGCACGAGAGTTTGGCGTACCGGTCCTCATGCGTGGCCCAAAGGGGAAAGGCATGATCGGAGTGCCTAAGAGAAAAGACCAGGAAAAGAAAGCCTCCATAGAGAAAAGCGCGTTCATTCAAAATGAGCTTGCTGGTTACTACACGGCGAAAGGGTCTGCCAACAAACAGCTGGGCAAAAAGTCTATGACGGACGTAGAGCGTAAAAAGCACATGACCCTGGGTAAGGGTGTGTTGCACTCTTTAGGTTCGTCTATCGGTGGTGGCATTGGTTCTGTGGCTGGAGGAGCGCTCCATAAAAAATTGCGTATGTCACCAACGGGAGCTAGTGCTATCGGCGGCTTAGTAGGCGGAGTAGGCACTGCTGTTGGCCTAGGGGACTACATGGGCAAGGGCATCGGCCAGAACGTTAAAGCCGAGAGAGGCTTGAAAGCCAGAAAAGCCGCGAAAAGTAAGATGAGAAAAGCAGCCTCGGTGCTGCAGAGGAAGAAAGGCGAGTAAGTGCTTAAGGTACGGAACCTAAGAGTTGAGTCTTTCGATTCGGACGCGTTGGATATCCTTTGGGAGATAGATCCTACGCACGAAGATCCGTTGGACTACGACTTTGTTGTCCTCAGGAGTGAATCTCCTGAAGGTCCGTGGGACAAAATGTCCCCGCCCTTTGTGGACAAGTACTGGTTCCGTGACACGCATACTCCTCCGAACCGTAAATTCAGGCATCTGTTCTACGCTATACAGATCATCCATAGGGCTAGTGCCACCTCAGAGATCTGCCCAGCCGCTGAGGTTTCCGCAAACCTCCCTCTGGACGGGTTGGAAATAGCCAGACAGGAACATATTGTTCTCAGAGAACATAATGGGCGCAAAGTTCTGCTGTATACGATTCGCACTTTCGGGCAGAGATGCGGCTGTTTCAATGAAATACTCGGCACTCAGATACAATCCAAGTGCCCGGAATGCTTTGGGACAGGGTGGGTTAGAGGGTATTTTGCTCCTATAGAGGTGTATCTACAACTGGAGCCTACCCCTGACGCTGAAAAGAAAACGTCTATGGGGACCATAGAGCCGCAAAATGCGACAGCTAGGATGGGGCCTTACCCGCCGGTTAAGCCCGGAGACGTAATCATAGAAGCAGAAAACATCCGTTGGAGGATAAACCAAAGAGCCAAGACAGAACGACTGAGGGCTGTTGTGCACCAGGAACTGCAATTATTTCGCATAGAACCGGGTGACATAGAGTACCTTTTACCTGTAAGGTGGGATGTGTCGGAGAACCCGCCATCCGAAACGAGAGAGTTTCAGAACCCGCACACGCCAGACCGGGACTCGCAGCTTGAAGAGGCAATGAGTAGGATGTACTCGTCATGATGAATTTGCACTCTTTCTCGGATGAATTGATGAAGGTAGCTGTTGCTGACGTGAAGTCTAAAAAACGGGCACGTATGCTTGCTGGTGCTGGTTTCGGGCTTCCTTTGGCTGTTGGCGGTGCTCTTGCCAGTAAAAAGGGCTATGAAGCAGCAAAAGAAGTCTTTAGTAGAAACCCAAAGTTCGGTAAACCAAATAAGGCTGCCATCTACCTTATTCCTCCCGTTCTTCTAGGCGGTCTAGGTTACATTATGGGCCATGGCTCTACTGCTTTAGGTCATGCGTTAGGGAAAGCTGTAGTCCCTAGGTTGAGCAAGAAAAGGCTCAAAAATGCTGATAGATATGACAAGAGCCCCGCGTCAAAAGCTATGTCCGGTATTGGTGCCGGAGCGCTTGGTCTCTACGGAGGCGTCGGGACTTTCCAAACTGCGATGAACGTAGCTAAGCTGTCCCCGAATAAAAGTGCTGCTTTGGCGGCTTTAGTAGGTGGAGCTTCTGGCGCTTCTCTTTACTCGTCAGATAAGCACACCAGGAATTACCTCGGAAGTCTGAGGAAAGACGCATTGGATAAGTTTAAGAAGACAAAGAGGGCAAAGAAGTGAGTTATCTTAGCTCTTTCACTGATGAGATGACAAAGATAGCGGAAGACACCGCCCGTCTTCCCAAGAAACGTCTCTTTAAGGAGTACATGAAGAACATGGCTGTAAACTCTTTAGGTTACGGAGCTGGAGTCGCTACTGGCCTTACCGGAGCTCACTTGGTGAGCAAGTCAAAGACCTTCCGGGGGCTGAGCTCGAAGAAAAAGTTCATGGCGGCTCAGTTGCTCATAACTCCAGCCACTATCGCAGCGTCAAAGCTGACAGATAGGATGATGAAGAATCCGATGGATAAAGCCAGGGAAAAAGTCAAAGACCAAATGAGGAAAGAGTATGTCCGGAAGCACTCCAACACGAGTTCATGATCAGAAACCGGTAGCGGTTAGAGATCTGGACCCCCTGACCAAGATTCAGGGAGCTTTTATCTGGTTGCTGAAGAATGTCTTCGGCGAGCTGGAGTATGGAAAGCTTCGTTGGGATAAAGACGAACGTACTACCGAGATCGTCATTGGGGCTGATCGCCTGAGGACTTCTGGCTTAGGCCAAAGGCCTGGGCTAGTTATAAGACCCGGAACTACGCAGACCGCCAATCTGTCTATGGACCAGAAAGTGACCGTTGATTCGCAGACAGGGAACAGGGAGCACTTAGACTTGGATAGCACCACGATCATTTGTATGTGCGTATCCAAAAACCCGGTGGAGGCCAGACGAATTGCTTGGATTACGCGTTCGGCTGTTAGGCAGTATAGGCGCACTCTTCAAAGAGAGGGCGGTATGCACCAGATAAGCGAGCCTATTCGAGTGGAGGGTTTGAGTGACCCGTCTGGTTATTTATTGGGAAGTAAGGACCAAGAGTGGGTAGGAATTCCAGTGTACGTGCCGGTGTTCTTTGCCGACCAGTGGTCCTCCATAGTCATAGATACTCCTCAACTAAAAGAAATTGAGCAAAAGCTAAATATTTCTACGTTTGAGGAGAGAGTATTGGCGACGCCGCGGGATGCTAGGCCTCCTAGCTCGCAAGGCAAGCCTGTCAAGACAATAGTAAGCTTTAACTTGTAGGAAGGAGACCGAACTAATGGCTGAGCTCCCTAGACCAAGTGTTGAGGTAATTCAGGAGTTCAAAACCAGTTCTCCTACGGTGACCGCTCCTCAGCTCTACCCGTGCATCATAGGTCCTGCCTTTGAGGTTCTTGAGGTACAGGAATCCGACGGTACTTTGAACGCGGACGCTCTGGCTGATACCTACGAGCAGTTTCCAATGGTGCTCAATCAGTCATCGTTCCCGGCACCCCGCGGAAACGGAGATGAGCTTAACTATCTAGAGGAGGACATTCGGGCTTTCTTCTTGGATGGAGACTCTCTGGTAGAGTTTGAGCGTGACCCTGGCGAGAGCAACATGGGCCCTGGCTTTTGGATGTTTTCCACATGCCGTGCTTCCATGAAGGCTGAACCGACCGTCGATTGGACTGATGAGGATGTAGACACCAAGGCTCTGGGAGGCACCGTTCTGGTTCTCCAGATCGACGATCCGGCTAGAGCCAACACTACTGAAGACATCATAGTCAACTTCGACGGTGGCGGCCCTGGAGGTATAGGCAATTTAACCCTTGAAGAGGTCGTAGACCAAATCAACGATGCTGCGGGGCAAGACATTGCTTCGTGGAACGTCGAAGACTACGGCTTAGGAGGAGAGTACTACTACCTGAGGGTCGAATCTCAGATGTACGGTGCTCTTTCTTCGGTGACCGTGAGAAGCGGCGGATCGGCTAACTCAGTCGTTGGGCTGGGCTATGAAACTGCCGGTGCCGTCGGAGTCGAGATGAGGGCTGAGGGTGGCGGTCTTAGAGCACAAGACGATGCTGATGGCGACACCACTTCTCCGTGGATAGAGATCTACGATGGGAATTACGGAGACGATCAGATCGGTTCATTCGCCTGGATGACTCCTAGTGCTCAGCTCGTTACTGTTCTCGGCGTACCTCAATGGAAGGACCTGAACTACGAAGTAACGGTTCTTCGTTTGATCATGGATTACGGTGAGGTTGCCCCCTCCGTAACCACGGCCCCTGCCGCCTACTGGACTTACGTGAGCGCTTCGTGGATCAATACGCTCCCGAACGACGGTACTTACGGTATGGATTTCACGGGGTATAAGAATTACCCGCAGGCTGAGTATATGGTCAAGCCGGGCGACATTCTGTACGCTGACGGTGCCAGAGTGGGCGGAAGTGCGGCTGAAGCATGGAAGGTAGAGGCTACCCGCATCAAGCTGGGAGAGATCGACACAGCCCTGTCTACTTATGATGACGACGGGGCCATCGTGGACAAGGTCCTGACGACTTATGAAGTCAACACGCTGGACGACAGCCTGCCCTTCGCCCCGAGGTTCTTCTGGTTCATGGCCGAAGAGCTTGTGTACGCCGATACGTCTCTGCTGAACACGGCGGCTGCGGTTTACTCTGAGGCTACTAACGTACCCGAACAGCCGGGTATTGTTTACGGTAGCTGGTGGTTCACTGACCCGGCTACTACTCATCTGGAGCTGTCTGGTCTGAATCTGACGTTGGCCCTTAAAGTAGACGATGTGTGGCAGGATAGCTTCACGAAAACAAACACGGACCCCCCGTACGCAAGTGTGGCTTTGGCAGAGGCTGGCCTTAACACTCTGTTTACCGGAACCGGTGTTGCGTTCGATGTAGATCTGAGAGGCAGTGACTGGGCATCAACCGCCATCAATGTTGCCCCCGCAGCCGGTCTGCCTATTACTACAGTGGCGGCTGTTAACAGTTGGTGGGACATCGATATCAACGATGTGAACTTTGCGGGCCAAGTGATCGACGGAACGTACACCACGACCGCTACCCTGGCCGCTGCCTTCAACGTCTCGTTTACTTCGCTCGGAATCAATGAGTTGATCGAAGCGTACGCGGTGAACGCTACGGACCTCGGCATTTTCATTAAATGCGCTCTGGTGGCCAGTGTGACCATCAACACCCCTGGAGCTGCCCCGTTGTTGCATCCTACAGCTACACCAGCGGCCGCGGGCATCATCGTCCTGAATGCTGGTGTTGACGTGGCTAGATGTGTCATCGCCGGTACTACCAGCGGCGTAGACACAGGGCTGAGGGTGTACGCTTCCAGTACTTCGGCTACTAAGCTCGGTTTCCCGACCACCCAATTCGGTTCCTCTACTTTCGTACAGGATATTGGTAGGGACAATGAATGGGCCTACGGTACGATGGTATCCGCCGCTCTTCCGGCTTTCGCCTTTACGGTAGTAGCAGACACGAACGACGAGATCTGGCTGACTCTGTCGGATGACAACGGTACGCATGAGTTGCACGGTATCGTCGCTCCCGCTGCTTACGCTAGTATGGCCACTCTGTTGGTAGCCCTGAATGCCTCTCTTTTGGGCGATTTCCCTTACGGAGGGGCTGGCGTGGCTGGCACCTCTATGGTCGAGTTTTACGAGGCTTCCGCTACTACGGTAGGCGTGAGATCCTTGTCCACCGGAACCGTGACAGTGAACACTCCGGGATTCCCGGTAGTCGACACTGCTGGCGCGGCCGGTATCATCGGATTTACGGCTAGTCCGTACGGCTTCATTGGTCCTGCGGGCAAGGACCTGTACTTCTACCTTAACTGGAGACCTGAAGAGTACCAGGTGAGGTGCATTTCCGATTCTATCGATGGTGTCATCGAAGACATCAACACCGAGGTCGGCTACACGGTAGCTTCGAAGGTTAGCGGTACGATTGCTATAACGTCTCCTCTGGAGGGGTACGCTTCTGCGGTCACGCTGTCCAACGCTAGCGGAGTGGCTGGTTCTAACGCTGCTGACTTTATGTGGATTGTTGCTAACGGAGCTACGGTCTTCAGCATGGGCCTTGGACGTCCTGACCCCGATCTCAGCATGAGCGTATCCGGAGATCCTACCTTCGGTGCCAGTATCCTGAGAGACGGACTGTACGGGAATCCTACGGCTCTGGTCACAGCTCCTATCTACATTTCCTACAAAGCGCTGAGGCTGGATGTCACTTCGGTTGCCGAGAACCCGTCGGTCCTGACGTACGATACAGCTTCTGAGCTGGCCTCTACTCTCGATCCTCTGGACACCGACAATCCGCTGGGCCTGGGCCTTTACTTCGCTAAGCTGAACGCTCCTGGGGTCACCTGTAAGGGTATAGGCGTGGACGAGATAAGCTCTTCTATGCCGAACGGCACTCCTTTGGCGTACACCAAGGCCTTTGAGTTCCTCGAAGCAGAGGATGTTTACGGGATGGCTCCTCTTACCCTGGAGCCCACCATTCACCAGATCGCTAAGACGCACACAGACTACATGTCCCTCCCCTCGCATAAGGGCGAAAGGGTACTCTTCATATGTGCTGAGTTCCCGGACAGAGAGTCTGACACCGTTGTTGGCTCTGGTCTGAGTGCTAATACCTCGGGTATCGACGACAATCTGATAGTGGACAGTAACCCGTCTGCAGCTTTGCAGGCCGTAGGAATAGATCCTACGCTTCCTATTGATGTGGACGAGGACCTGTTCGTTGAGTTGGACGTAACCACCGCTTCTGGAAGCTCGCTCAGGAACTACAACGTTTCGGCTGTTTCGGGAGTTTCGATCACATTCAGGACTACTTTCGGAGCTACGGAAAACATCGATGGGTTCTTCACTGTTACTCCACTGACGGAGACTTTGATCAACGCAGACTGGAGTCTGAAGGTTCGCGGTACCTCCCTGGATAAGCCCGGAACCAACCCGCCAGAGCTGGATCGCGCCAGAGCAGTCACGACGATTGCTGGTGTGGCTTCGACGTACGGCGATCGCAGGGTTTACTACGTATTCCCGGATACCTACATAGCCACTCTCGGTGGGCCCGACCTGCAGTTGGACGGTTACTACATGTGCTCTGCGATCACCGGTATGGTTGGCCAGCTGCCTCCGCAGCAAGGTCACACCAATTACCCGATCACAGGCTTCACCGGAGTTCAGGGATCGAACGATACCTTCTCCGAGCCTCAGCTGGATACGATCGCTGGTGGTGGTGTATACACGATCATTCAGGAGTTCGACGGAGCCCCCCTGATTTGTCGACATCAGCTCTCCACAGATCTGACCAGCATAGAGACCAGAGAGTTGTCCATCACCAAGGTGGTCGACTACGCGGCGAAAATGTACAGAACGGCGTGTAAGCCGTTTATCGGACGCTACAACATCACCCAGACTCTCCTGGATACGCTGGGAACTGTCATCGATGGTACCAGTGGGTTCTGCGTAGAGAACGGAGTGTTGATCGCGGCCACAACCAATAACCTGGTCCAGGATACGACGCAGCCGGATAGGATCTTGATCGACATCACGTTAGAGGTCCCGTATCCCTGCAATTACATCCGGATCACGCTGATTGTGTAAACGGAGTGCGATGTCCTTGCCTCTGAAAGGAGGCGAGGACTGGCACTAAGAAAAGGGGCGAATGCAAGACCGGGACCTGCAACAGTTAGCTAAGGGTCTTCTGCTTTACAAGGAAGCAGCCATTGACCCGGATACGCTGCTTATGGCGGGTAAAGCTCTTGGAGCAGCTTACCCTGTATACCAAGCAGGCACGGCATTTACAGGTCTGATTCGAGGAGCAAGGAAAGCAGCCAGAGGAGGGGGCGGTAACTTGTTGAGTAAGCGCGAGAAGGCTTTTTCCACTCTTGCCCCTGGAGGTCTCGCTTACGGAACAGGTAAAGCAGCGGGTAGTGGTCTTTACAAGACTGTTAAGAAAATAAAGCAGGCGGGCCCGACTGCAAACGACAGAAGGACACGAGCCACGGCTGATAGAGTTATGGCTTCACTTTAATTACGCAACCAGGAGGTAGAAATGCGTAAACTGACTAACTTCTCTCCCTATCTGAGACAGACATTTATCTCTTGGGGAAGCACGAGAATCAATCGTCGTCTCGACGATCGGGAGGCATCTCTTTTTGGCCTCCTGGACGCAGTTGCTAAGGGTGTGGATGGCCAGAACATGAAAATGGGACAGGCGCACATCCAAGCACTGATGGGACAAACCAATGACGGCCACCCGTACATACACG
>Ga0307928_10001419_pt1 | contig 18164 bp, 21 predicted proteins | sample AceLakmetagen232_FD_201815 | JGI IMG/M metagenome (GOLD analysis project Ga0307928, IMG submission 201815) | Saline water microbial communities from Ace Lake, Antarctica - #232 | ecosystem: Environmental > Aquatic > Non-marine Saline and Alkaline > Saline | place: Antarctica: Ace Lake... | reverse complement strand
GTGCCTGATTGAGTTGCTCCGAAAGCTGTATTATCAATAGAACCACCCAACAAATCTGACGATACACGAGTAATTGTATTAGTTATTGTAGCTGAAACCCTTAATTTACCTGCATCAGCTTGTATGGCTGATATACTAGAGCTGTCAGCACTTAATGGACTTGTATCTACACTAACTCCAATAGCACTAACCCTGAATAAAGCAGCATCATCTGACCTTCCACTAACCATTAAAGCAGAAGCATCTGTTTGAAATGATGACACTCTATTACCAACAGCATCTGCTGAAAGACTTACAGTTGAACTACCTATGGCAGAAACTCTCATTAAGCCACCATCGTTTGAGAACGCTGATACCCTATTTCCGATAGCATCTGCTGATAATGAAACTGTAGAGTCACCCACAGCACTTACTCTCATAAAGGCAGCGTCATCGCTGAATGCTGATACCCTTAATGAACCAGCAGCAGTTTGCGTAGCTCCGAATGTAGTATTATCAATGCTTCCTCCTAGTAAATCAGCTGATACCCTAGTAGTAGGATTTTTTATAGTAGAAGAAACAGAACCTATGAAGTTTGAACCTTCTGGAATTGAGTTTATAGAACTAACTTTACCTATCACAGAAGAACCTGCATTTAAAGCAAAGGCTGTATTATCAATAGAACCACCTGTAATAGCAGCACTAACTTTACCTATATAAGAAGTACCTGCTTTTAAAGTAGCGGATACTTGACCTAAGAAAGATGTACCTTCTTTGCCAAGTGAGCTAATAGCCCAAGTACCAGACTGTGTAGCACCAAATGTAGTATTACTAATAGAACCACCTAATATATCAGCGCTTACTCTTGTAACAGTATTTGTAATAGTTGCAGATGTTCTTAGTTTACCAGCGTCTTCTTGAACTGCACTAACAGCATCAGCATCAGCACTTAACTTAGAAGTAGTTAATCCAACAGCACTAACACGCATTAAAGCAGCATCATCGCTTTTAGCTGATACCATTAAATTAGTGGCATCTGTTTGAAAGGCAGATACACGATTTCCTATTGCATCGGCACTTAAAGAAACTGTACTACCGCCAACTGCTGATACCCTCATAAAGGCAGCGTCATCTGAAAAAGCAGACATTCTTAATACACTAGCATCTTCTTGAACACAAGAAACACTAGAGCCATCCGCACTTAAAGGAGATGAAGAGAATGAACCACCAGATAAACTTAAACTAACGCCTAAAGCTGAAACTCTCATTAATCCAGCATCATCTGAATAACTCTGGCCATCATTATTCCACCAGCCACCGCTAGTCTTATATTGAACACCACGAGTCATTATAACTGGATCAACTGTTCTATCAGTATTCCAGTTTTCTAAATCTCCTACTGGTATTGGTGCGTGTTGTGATGGGTAAATTGTCATATATGTTTAATTATTTTTTAAATATTTTTTCATAGCATCTCTTGTTTTCTTGGCATCATTAGATCTATTCAAGAGATTAATATATTGAACTATTTTATTAAATTTATTTTCGCTAGTGGTATTATCCTCTATACCTAAAAGACCAAATACCTCATTTATAATTTGCTCATAACTTTCTTTAGTGTCTGTTAATCCCCTTTCTTCCATTTTTGATATTACATAATTATTAAGTAAATCAACATTTACTTGTATAGCACCAAACTCATATCCATTAACATTAAAAAAATCAACTGCGTATGGCACTTGGTGAACATCTTCATATTTAGAGATAGGTACTTCAATATTACCATCTCTAGCAGCAAAGCTATTACCTCCAGCTGTTATGTTGGTTTGTTCTGGTGTTAAATCTGCTATTGGTTTTGCAAATGGTTGTTCATTCATATTTTTAAAAATAAAAGCCACACATCAATGATGCCTGGCTCGTAAATTTTGTCTATCGTTAGCTAATTTTTAATCTTCTTTTTAAACTTTTTCTCTATATCTTTTAGGGCTTTAATCCATATAATATAGTTACTCTTTATATTATACTCCTTCTTACACCTATTATACAAGGTTAGTGCCAACTTTTCCCTTAAATTACTATCATTGACAAGTTTCTCTATAGCATTATACCATTCCTCCTCCTCTTTAGCAAAGATAACTTCTTTATTCGTAAAGCAATTATAAGGCTCTACTGGTGAACAAACAACTGAATAACGTGCTGAAGCATACTCTAAAACCCTTAGATTACTTTTAGCTCTATTAAAGTCATTATCGCATAAAGGAGCTAATGCTATATCAAAATTAACTTCTCTATTAAATCTATCCCAAGTTTTTAATTCAGACCAATTAACTTTATGTATTCTATCAGCTAATTCCTTATCTTGAAATAAATCTCCAAAAATACCTGTGTAATAAAATGTTGTTTGGGGATAATCCCTTAATATCTGCAAAACAGCATCTTCAATATGCTTTAAATTCTCCCAATGCGCACCACTTCCTGTCCAACCAATACGTATTTCTCCATCTTTTTTCTTAAATAACTCACTATTACTAAAATCACTATTATAAACTGCATCTCTTTCTTCCCAATCTAAACTATTAGGACAAACATAGATATTATCAGGATCAGTATATTTAGAATAATAGTCTTTTAAGTTTTGTGTAGATACAGTAAATCCATCAAATACACCTAAAGATTTAATATTCCATACCATATTAGGACTTCCAGGGTGAAATGAACGATAGCCAGGATTATATGGTCGTGTAACTTGAACATTATCATCTATATCTAAGACAATAGGCTTCTTGTAGAAATCTCTTAAACCACCAGCTTGAGCTATATATGCCGGAACATCATTACGGGAGAAATACATAATATCACACCAATCTCCACCCTTAGCTAATTCTTTTTCAATAGTTTCTATCTCTTGCTCTTCTTCAGTATTAGTTCCCCAAGTAAAATCATAGCAGACAAAATCAGCCTTACCTTGTTTTTTAGCCTCTAGTATTGGCATATACTGTCTATAGTAACCAACACCACAATCGGCGGCAGGAGGTATTCTATTAAATACTTTAATTTTTTTCATAGTTTTCTAATATTAATTTTATCTTACGTTTAGCATTGCCATTACCATATATAGTCTGATCGCCATTCCCTCTAAATACTGTATTGATATGCTTAGATATAGTATCAGAATCAACAAGTATATTCCAACCAGTATCAACTGTTTCTTGCCATTCAGTATCATTTCTCAAAGTTAGACAAGGTCTTCTAAGAAAATAAGCCTCAACTTGTAATCCACCACTATCAGTAATAACTTTTTCTGCCCAAGCTATCTCTTGTATCATCTTTTTATATGGGACTGGCTTATATAGTTTAATACAGCTAGGCAACTTAATATTCTTTAACTTTGCCTCTGTTCTAGGATGGCAAAAGAACTTAATAGGCAAATTAGAACCACTTAAAGACTTAATTATACTCTCTAATTTCTCTTTATCATCTACATTAAAATCTCTATGTAAGGTAAGAACTCTATATTTATAGAAATTCTTAGGCTTTTTAGTTGGAAATGTTTCAAACATTGTATCTATTTGAGTAGCACCAACATTGTAAACCTCTGTATGGTAATTATTTAATAGACGTTTCTCTGCCTCTTCTGATGGTGTGAAATGAATATCTGACATTTTATCAACTAATACTCTAATTCTCTCTTCTATCATAGTTTCATTACCACTCCTACAACCTGCCTCTATATGGACTATCCTAATGCCCTCATAAAGGGCTGAGATAGCTCCTGCTAGCGTTGAACGGCAATCTCCATATACAATGACATAATCAGGCTTTTCTTTCCTTAGAATCGGTTGTATGGCGTCTATCATCTTTCCTAGTTCTGTTTCGCCTAAATCATAAGTAGGTTTCTTAATTTTAAGGCCACTAAAGAATATATCCTTCATATTCTTGTCATAGTGTTGTCCAACCCAAATCAAAGGCTCACCTAAGTCTATATACTTAATTACTTGTGGTCTTGTTCCTATTATACTTAAATACTTCATAATTTTATTACATACATAGCCCTATTGTTAGACATTGGTATCACTTGTTCTACCTCAAAGTTATCTATGTAGTCATGACACCAAGTGTATTTAACATTAAAGATGAAATCTGTATCTTTTTGCTTCTGAATAATTTTAGGATGAATAGTCCTACCTTTACCCTCAACAGATGCTTCTCTAATAGGTTCAATAAAGACTGCTCGTTTAGCTATCTTCTTTAAGGCCTCCACTGTCTGTTTAAGTTCTTTTGGTGGAATATGTAGTAAAGAGGCAAATGTAAAGGCTAAATCATATTTATTATCAATAGTTTCAGCAAATGCTTCTATACTAGCTACTTCAAAGTCTTTCTCAGGGTGCTTTGCTTTAGCTTGTTCAATTAGTTTAGGCATAAAGTCAATACCCTTATAAGGTACATCTGGTAAAATATCGCACCAACGACCAGTTCCACAACCTATATCAATGATATTATCAGGCTTTAATTCCTTAATCTTTTTAATAGCTTTAAACATATCATCAGCTTCAATCTGTCCATTCTCTACATCCCCCCATAGTTCAGACATCTGTTTCCACCAGTCTTCAATATCAACATTTAATAGTTTGTAGATATTCTCTTTAAAGGTTTCCGGACTACATACTTCCCTATAATAAGTAGCACCTTCTTCATTAATACCTTTTCTACTAACTTGTTCTAGTGTTTCTTTAAGATTTTCCTCATTTTTCTTAACAACATCATCTAGCTGTTTCTTATTTGGCTCTTTATCACCACTATATGTTTCTAGTTTAAAATTAACAGCATAGGGTATTTTTATACTTGTAATAGCATTACGACCAGCTGTAATCCACTCTACAACAGATAATGGCAAACCATCGTGAGGAGTAAGACGTAATATACAAGAAGTTTTAGCTATAATTTCTTTAATCTCTTCTTCATTGGCTATACCATAGTTATGAACATTGTCTTTATGTCCAATTAAGGTAGGGTCTCCAAAGAAATGCCAGTCTATATCTTTATGTTTATCAGCAAACTCCCTAATAAAGTTAGAGTAGTAAAACTCTTTATTAACGTATGGATCATAGACAGCTACACTAAACTTGCTCGGTAAGGGTAGGTTTTCTTGTCCTAATACTTTAGGAGGGAATGGAACAATACGAGCTTTAATACCAAACTCTGCTAATTCCTTTTGTGTAACTTCTAATTCACATAAATTAACATCAATGTTGTTATCTATCCAATCTAATGTTTGTTTTCTAACATCTTCCGGTGCATTTTTAATACCAAGTATATCAGAGCCTATCCAATGGACTACTCTCAATGCTCTAGTATTATGTAAAGATTGTTCTACATTACCAAAGAAACCAACAATATAAATCATTTCATAGTTATGTGGTTTAAAAGAGGGTAGTGGTAAATAGTCTGCTTTTAGGTATTTTGCCACGTTCTTAGCGTGAAATGTTGCTCCTTGACCTGTTACACAAATCTGTTTTTGTGTAATACCATATTTCTTTTTAATAAAGTTTAATCTCTCTATCCAGTTTCTATTACTATCATCTGAAAGCCCTCCTGGGTGAGGCATAGTAGTTTCAAAGAATACCTGTTTAGAATAAAAGCCTTTAGCACCATGTACCTTTACAGCATTAATCCAGAAGTCCCAGTCTTGTAGGGATTTAACCTTAGGATCCCAACCGCCCATTTTATCAAACAATTCTCTCTTTAAGGGATAAGAACCATCAATATAGTTAGTAACCTCTAAGAAGTATGGGTCAAAGTCTTCAGACATATAAGCCATAACCTCGTGTCCGTGTTCATCTACAAACTTATAACCTCCATACATAAAGTCATATTCAGGGTGTCTTTCAAGTCCTTCTACCCATATACGAGCTACGCCTGGATATAATTTAGCATCAGCAGGTAGAAATGACAGGTATTTACCTTTAGACTGTTCAGTGCCTATATTACGAGCCACACAAGCCCCTTGGTTCTTCTTTAGATAGATAACCTGTAGTCTATCGTATTTGTTTTCTAGCTTCTCTAATACCTCCTTAGAGTTATCAGTTGAGCCATCATCTACAATAATCTGCTCAATATTAGGATAGTCTTGCGACATAATAGAATCAACCATAGCTTCAATAGTATCCCCGTCATTGTAGTTGGGGGTGATAAATGAAATTAATGGTTGTTCTTTCTTTTGATAAGTCATAATTTTAATTTCGTTTTTTACTTATATAATATTGTTCCCAGCTGACGACAAAGGCTTGACCTATGTTATCAGTTACTAAAATACCAGCGGGGTTGCCGATTGCAGTTAGACCAGGTGGTACACTCTTTGTTACCATAGCTCCAGCTCCAACATTAGCGTTCTCTCCTACCTCTATACCACATAATACAGTAGAATTAGCACCAATAGTAGCTCCTTTACGAATTATAGTCTTATGATAACAAGAAGTAGCAGTGGGGGTAGTAGCTTTTGGTTTACGAACATTAATAAAGGTGGAATTATTACCTATAAAAACATTGTCTTCAGCAATAACACCAGTATAGAGAGATACATTATTACCAACCTTTACGTTATCTCCTAATTCTACTCCATTTTGTATAAAACAACCTTGGCCAATGGAGCAGTTTTTACCAATTTTTACGCCTGGTTGTATGTGTGTCCAGCGCCAAACAAATGTTCCTTCACCTATTTCAGCGCCTTTTTCAACGTCAGATAATTTATGTAACATTTTGTTGCATTACTAAATACATAGTTAGTGTATTTAAGATTATTAAGGTTATTGTCATCTTACCTGCCTCCAAGAAATTTCCTGTAAAGGTGTAAGTAACTACTATAGCGTTAATGAATAATAATAATCTAAGGATTAAAAACTTCTTCATTTTAATTGGTCTTTAAACATTTCTGCCATACCCTGTTCAAATGTCCACTTAGGGTAATAACCGAGCATCATCTGGGCTTTGCTTATATCATAGGCAAACCTCTTAGGGTCAACTGTTCTAGCTTTAACCTTTTCTACTCCACCTTTCCAACCTGTAATCTTACAAACAATATTTCCAGCTTCTTCTGCAGTTAATTCCTCACCTGTACCAATATTATAGACTTGATTCCAGGCATCCCAACCAGCTTTTAATGCTAACACATTAGCCATAGCAATATCTTCTACATAACAGAAGTCATTACTCTGATCGCCACCATATAGCATAGGTTTCATACCACGTTGTATTCTAGCCCAGTATCCACCTATTAGGCCATGTCCACGCTTCTCTTTACCATAAATATGGCTATACCTTAGGATGATATGAGGATTAACCTCTTCTACAAATGTTTCACCAATATACTTAGAACAACCATATTGACTGTTACCTATTGGTCTAAACTCTTCTGTGATAGGTGGTTCTTGAGTAATAGGCATATAAACTGAGCCAGTAGAAGCATACACCATTGGTATATGATACATTTTACATACATTAGCTACATTACTTGTACCTACGTGATTAGTTTCAAAGCATAGTCTAGGATTTTTGTCTGCCTCTGCAAACCTAGCAATGGCTGCTAAATGCAGAACTCTATGAGGTTTGTGTTCTTCTACAAACTTCTTTAGTTGATTAAAATCTCTAATGTCATAACCATCTAAGATGTCATATCCAACTATCTGGATACCCTCTTGTTGTAATTGTTTAACAGTTTCTTGACCAATAAAGCCAAGATGGCCAGTTATCATAACCTTTAATGGTGCTTCACAAGTTAAGGTTACTGTACTTGGCATTGGTGTTGATGTTGAATTCATAATTTTTATTTAATTCGTTAAGTTTAAATAGTGGGGACTTTAGGTGTCCCCTAACCTTTATAGAAATCGCATTTCTTTTCTGTTTACAACAGTTGAACCAGGAGGCACGTCTTTAAAGACAGTTGTTCCAGCTCCAATCATAGAGCCTTTACCTATGGTTACACCACAGACAATTACACAACCTGCTCCAATTGAAACATCATCTTCAACGATGGTTTTTTCCCAGTCTTCTTTACCTCTAGGGGGTCTTTTATCGTTACTGAATGTTACATTCGGGCCAAGAAAGACATTGTTTCCAAGTTCAACTCCTTCTGGTAAGAAGCAGAAAGCCTGTATCTTACAATCGTTACCTATAATGACATTGTTGCCAACCCATATAGGTGCATGTAATGTACAGTTATCACCGATAATACAGTCAAGTATGACTGATTTATCTTCGTGCCATATTCTAGTTTCGTGTCCTTTTTTCATTTTATCTCCTTTTTAATGAGCAATTTAGTATTTAAAACCTCTTTTGTTATATATTCTATCATTTCATCGGTAAGTTCTGGGTATAATGGGAGTGATACTAGCTTTTCACCTAGTTTTTCAGTCTTTTTAAGGTTATTTAACACTGGTATATGTCTAAAAGCTGTCATCTTATGTAGTGGTAAGAAGTGTACAGAACATTGTATTCCTTTTTTAGCCATTAACTCTATAAAACTATCCCTATCTTTTACCATAATAGGATATAAGTGAACTCCTTTATTTTTATACCCTAATAATTCATTATATTTACCAACACAGCGTTGCCTCTCTATATGAATATCAAATATCTTATCAAAATTAGCTAATAAAATTGAACTTAATACATCACTTGGGTTATACTTCCAACCAAGAAACTCTATATCATATTTCCAGTTTGATCCTTCATAGCGTTTCCAGCCATCTCTGCTAATACCATGATGTCTAGCCTGTTTAAACCAATTATAAGCCTTCTCATCATTAGTACAGATACAACCACCTTCACCCATAGTTAAGTTTTTAGTGGCATAGAATGAATAACAGAAGAAATGTTTGCTATTTTTACACTGGTCTTTATATATTAAATGCGCACAATCTTCTACTACATCACAGGTATAATTTGTTTTAGCTTCTGTTCCACATAGATGTACTGGTATAGCTATATCAAAGTCATGTAAAGAGAATTGTTTTAGACACATATCTTCATTGACATCTCCCCATATTACCTCACCACCGGCGTGTAAGACTGCTTCAGCGGTAGCAGCGAATGTTAATGATGGTACTAATGCTTTAAAGCTATTTTCATACTTATCTTGTTTAAGATACTCTAATGATAAATGTAGTGCTGCTGTACAGCTATTAAGCATTACACAGTATTTAGCACCAGTATAATCAGCTATCTTCTGCTCTAATTCCTCAGTAACCTTACCAGTAGTAAGCCAACCACTTTTAATAGCTTTTTTTACTGCTTTAATTTCTTCATTACCCACATAGGGTTTACAAAATGGTATCTTCATAATTGCTTGTATAATTTTCATTAAATGCTTCTGACATCTTTTCTCCCTCTCTTAAACCAACAACAACACTGTCCCATTTAGGATCAATGCTATCTGCTATTTGTTTTACTGTCATTGTTTTAAGGTTTTTAGGATAATGAAGTCCTGGCTCTACATCAGAAAGAAGTAAATCACATACCTCATCTAGTCTTATAATAAATCTACTAGCATAGGGATGAGTAATAGTAAATGGTTTACCAGCTTTTCTTTGTTTTTTAAATATCTCCCAGACACTACCCCTTGAGCCTATAAAATTACCAAATCTCCAAACAATAGCACCACCTGCTATAGCTATACTTTCAGCTATCATTTTACTAGCACCATAGATACAACTGGGTTGGAAGGCCTTATCTGTGCTTACTACTATAATCTTCTTACCCCTACCAGCTATCATTACGTTCCTAGTTCCTCTTATATTAACATCAGCTACTGTATAAGTATTATGAGATGTTGTGTCCATACGCTTCATAGCGGCTGTATGTATAATAACATCAACACCTTCACAGGCCTCTTTAAGCCTCTCTAAATCACAAACACACCCAAGCCAATATGATACGTTGGGGTTATTATCTTTAGCCATTTCTGACTGTTTATATTCATCTCTTGAATATACTCTTATTTGATGTTCTTTAGATAGCTTTCTAACTAAAGCTGATCCAAGAGAACCAGTGCCTCCAGTTACGAGGTATATCATAATCGTTTATTAAGTGATGACCATAGCAAGCCACAATTATCACATTCTTTTTCGTTGTTATAAATACATTTCATTTTTGATTACTACCCCCCACTAAGTGAGGACACGAAGTGAGGAGCAGTATATCAAAACTCCTAGTAAGAAGTAGGATATTTGTAACGCATAACGCTACCTGTAGCAGATTCATCAGCAACAACAGTTGTGTCGCCAGAACCAGCCCAATACCATACACCACAAGAAGCATTCAAAACCTTAGCAATAAAGTTAGCTTTCCAACCATAGGTGGTCATTTGATTTAGAGGATCAGATTTTTCAGCACCTTGAGCGATGTGGGTTTTAATACCACCATCTAACTCAGTAACACCGAAGTAACCTTTACCCATAATCAATGTTCCATATACAACAGCAGAAGCTGTAGATAGAGAATCACCAATACCACGAACAGCAGGACCTTGAGTTGTTTCTACAAAACGACAACCATAGATTTTACCAATCTCACCGGAGTAAAGATTAGCCTGACCTGGAGCAGCGTATTGATGGAAATTAATCCAAGTTGTATCACCAACAATATCTTCAGCAGTTTCTGTATTTATGATAGATACATAGTCATTACCCTCATAAGGTTTAACATTTAAACCCTTAAGTCGGTAAATAGCTTGGCGTACATTAGATACAGCCAAAGTATTAGCGTAACAAGCAGTAGCACCTACAACAGAACCAGCTAGAGTGATAGATGAAATACCAGAAACAGATTCAAAATAATCACCAATTGTAGCAGAGTTCTTAACATAATGGATACCAGCACCAGCATTACCTGTAGCTAATTCATTAATAATAACTCTTTCAATTGTTTCACCAGCTTGAGCGCCTAATCTTTCAGCAGCCATCTTCATTACGTCTGTAATAGAAGTTAGGTCAACCATATCAGATACAGAGGTGAAACCACCAAACTGTCTGATAATAGCTGAAACTTTGCTTGTAGAAAGAGTATTTGCTGTAGAAGTTGCTAGACCTTCAGCTAGAACAAAACCTTTAGCTAATCTAGTAGGTCTGTTCCAAACCATGGTCATACCTTCACCTTTAGGTAAAGGGCGCTTCTCACCAAACTGATAATATTTTAATTCTGGATCTAATACATCCAACATAACTCTGTCGTAAAACTCTTTGATAGTGTTTGCCAACGAAGTTGCGTTAGTCAATGCAATTAAAGACATATTTTTTTATATTACAATTTCTTATACTATATCACCAGTCAACCTTTATGTCGTATTTATTTAAATGTACTCGTTAATTACTCTTTGGTAATATATCCTCTAATTCCTTGGAAGTATATAGATACTTACCATCTGGTCCTTTAGCTAGAGGATTAATCTGTTCATTAGAACCAGGGGTCTGCCGAGTTTTAGTTGCAGTTTCAACAACAGCCTTCTTCTTTTCTTCTTGTTTTATATAAGCCTTTTGTTTGCCTCGTTCTTCAGCCTCTATAGTAGAGGTATCATACTTAGCTAACTTATAAGCATCAGACCAAGCAAGATTAGGATTTTCCTGTATCTTAGACTTGATGATGTCAGAATACTTGAAGAAATCAGGATTTTGGTTAATGGTGTTATCCAAGTCCATTTTCCTTTGAGCAATACTCATTTCTCTTCTAACAATATTACTAGCTCTTTCATCAACTAATTTGAGAGCGTCTTCAGTTTCACCAGAATAATCTGGTTTAACTTGCTCTGGTTGAGTTTTCATTGTGTCAACGAGATCCTTGTATTGATTCTTCTGTTTAACAACTTCTTGAAATCTGTCATAAGGGACAGTCTTCTCTTGTTGTTCAACAACTTCCTCGGTGTTTGTTTCCTCTGATGGGGAGTCGGTAGTTTCCTCTACCACTTGTTCATCTTCCATTTAATTCATTTTATACGGGTTATAGTCCCGATTTAACATTTTTAAGAGTTTAGTCTCTTCTTTAAGATATATAAAATTTCGTTAAAGATATAATCTAATCCTTTTATTTCTCCTGCTAATACTGATGTATCCTCATTCTTCTGTGCTTTATTAACCAATTGGGACACTAGTTGCTGTTTGTGTTCCTGGGTTAGCAATTGGGCTACCACCCATCCCTGGGACTTGACCAGCTCCTTGAGCGCCTGGTATTTGTCCACCACTTCCTGGGATTCCTCCTGGAAGTCCTGGTCCTTGCTCTGGAAAAGCCTTTTCCACGTCTGTAAGATCATAAGTTTCAAGTAAGTAAGTTATAAAATATTTAATATCTATACCTAACTGCGCAAAAGGAATAACTGCTTGTAGTAATTCTCTAGCCTCAGCTCTCCTAATACTCTTATTCATTGGTTGGTCAGAAGCAGCATCAACCTCTAAGTCAAAGTCTCCTTGCATCTCCTCTGGCTCAACATCTATCCATTTACTCAGTCCTTCACCTACTATACGAATCTTTGTAGCTTTATCAACAAACTGTTGATTTAACCCTAGTAGCTGTTCACCAAACTCTTTTAGAGAGTCTTCTAGGTTGTCTAACTTATACTTAAATCTACTAGCAGCAGCTTCCTGTAATAACATAATACCAGTAGCTGTTTCATTGGTTGTACCAGCTTCTCCTTTACCTGTGCCACCACCACCACCTCTAGTATAGTCATTAACACCACTAATTAACTGCATATCACTCTTAACTAAGGTCTCCTCATTATATGAACTTCCAGTAACATCTTGTGTTTCTAAAGGCTCAATACCGTTCATATCATCACAATGTATAACTTGGCCAGCTTGACTAACAAGGTCTGATTCATCTACACCGGCGTTCTTATTAACCTTCCACATCCTATTAAGGATTAAGGTTACATTATCCATACGTTGATTACGTATATCATTAAGCTCATATTGTAAACTAGCTAATTGTTCTATCTCACCAATACCAGCAAAACTAGATATATCTTCAATATCCATTAACTTAATAAATGGTTTTCTCTTATGTTGATATGGATTTGGTTCAGCTCTTAGTAGTATATTCTTATTAGCTACTACGATTAAACACTCTTCTTCTCCTTCTCCTAAGTCATATAATCCCCAATATTCTAATACTTCTATCTTCTTACTATCTTTATCTTTAGGCTTAGTAAGACCTAGAATAGCATCTCTTTGGACTTTATACTCATCTTGTTGAACAGTTACATCTAAATCTTTAGGTACAGTATAGTTAGGATTTTTCTTTAATTCCTCTAAGGAACGTTCTGCTCTATGTATAATATAACGACAATTATCAACTGTTGTTCCATTCGGATCATAGAATACATCAAATAAATCAATCATCTCGGCATTAGGCATATCCATTTCACCTTCTTTAAACTGCCAAGTAAGTTTCATCATACCATACCCATAAGACATAGCTTGACGTAACCAACTCTTTAGTTTAGCTCTCATATTCATCTTATCCCATTGATAATCCATTAAAGCATTGTTTACCTTGGCTTTCTTTAAGTCATTAGGTTCACGAGGAATAGCCTCAACTTTAATATTATTACCAACTAATCTTGGAATAATTGTTTCAATAACACTAAACACATAAGGAATAAATAAATTAGCCCTACCTGCATAGTTTTGCCTACTATCATCTCTTATGCCTCTATAAATACGATACCACTCATTGAACTTAATAAAGTTCGGTCTTTGAAAGTTTAATGAATTAGTGAAAGCCTGTGCTATGTAAGTAGCACACACTCCTTGTTTAGTCTTTTTAATTTGTATTGCCATACTAATATCCTGTTATGCTATTTCTAGCTATGTATTGTTTCTTAATGCTTGGTTTACGTGGTCTATAACTATCTAAACCATATCTTATAGCATCCATACTGTCTGACCACTCGTGTATAGTATCATCTGGAACGTTTATAGACTCTCCTGTTTTAGTATCTGTCTTCCAAATATAATTCCTATAAGCCTTAATTGTTTTTAAACTCCTTTTAGTAATACTAATCCTTTGGTCTTGAACAAACTGTATTCCTTGGTTAACACTACCTGAGCCTTTTATAGCTCCTATTATATTAATTCCATAGTTTCTTATCTCTTCTATACTTTTAGGTTCTGCACTATCTGCTATTGTTAATATTCTACCTTTATCATTCTGATTTAAGAAGTCAGCTATACCTTTATTACTTAGTCCTTTTTGGTATAAAACCTCATCTATTATAAATCCATCGTTGTATCTATATAAATCTATTACCACAGTAGGGTCAATACTATAACCAAAATCTAAACCTCTACGTTCTAATCTAGCCTCATGTGGTATCTCATCTATTATCTTCCAATCACTATATATTTTACCTTCTAGCTCTCCTAATAAGCCTAAGCCATATACTCTCCACCAGTTTTTCTTGTGTTTTTTGCTCTCAATACTATCAATAATGGTCTGTGGGAGGGCTTCTAAGCAATCTAGGTATGTTAGGGTAAGGAAATCGTGGTCAATTTTATCCTTTATTTCTGTATAATACCAAAATTCAGTACTAGGATTCCAATCTCCCCATACTACTTCCTTTGTTCTAACCTCTAATTGGTCATATATCTGGTAAGGTATATTATTAGCCTCATTAAGAAATAATACATCTCTTCTAGGGCCATGTGCCTTACCTAGTTTATCTATTGAAATGAACTTTATTATACTACCAGTTTCAAAAGTATATATGTGTTTTGTGCTATTCCAATTGTTATCCTTCCAATATCCTCTATCTAACATTATCTCTCTAAAGTCTTTTATAGCTCCATCTTCTAAGTGAGGATAGCTCTCTGACATTATGTCTATCTTCTTATGTCTTTTACTTTGGGCGTAATCTATTAGTATCATCAAAATACTGATCGTCTTTGATGCGCTGGTCCCGCCGGCTATAAATCTTAATCTTTTCTTTAATAATAATAGCTTTTTAGTAGCATCGGTAATCTGAAAAGGCATACTATTCTTTTATACTCTCTCCACCTAATAATGGTTTAGGAAATAGAGATTCACCATCCTTACCGGTACTTTCTACTCTCTCACTATATTTCTTTTTATTTAACCTACTAAGGACAAATTTTGTTATGTCTGCTCTTATCTTTGCGTTTTCTCCTTCTAAGAAAATATCAAGGTTCTTTTCAGCTTTCTTTACTAATTTTTCATCATTTAAGCTCTCTGAAAGCCAATTAGGCATTAATGCTGTTATGTTTCTACCATACTCATCACTGAACCCAGCTTTTTTAGCACTCTTTGTGGTATGAGAAAAAGTATCACTCTTGGGATCAAGGTAATTCTTTAGAAATTCTATTTGGCGTGGGTCAAGATTATCAACCATATCATTATTAAACCTATTATTGTTAATCTTATAATTAAGTCTCTGTAAACAAACATACTAGTAACTTTCAGACATCTTCTTAACTCTATCTGCTCTTGATTTCTTTTCTGCTCTACTTACATATCCAGTTGCTCCATATCTTTTAGTTCCAAGTTTTACACTATTCTCTTGGTTCTGTTTCATCTTTTTACGTACGTTGGTATAATCAGAAACTTCTTTAGCTGGAGCATATTTAAGATAAGTAGGTGTCATATCTTTACCATACTTTTTCTTAAAGTATTTTTTAGCTTCTGTGATGTAATGTTTTTCAACCATATTATTTTGTTATTAGTTTTATGAAGGGTTCCCAAAAAATAGCTCCTATTATAAAAGCTACTATACAGAGTGCTATTTCAAAAAGACGCTTCATACCTTTTTATATTAAATCAAATGTTCAAAGCTGAACAGTTAACTTAAGACAAAAAAGTTTATCTATTTATATTATACATTGTTTATTGGTGTATTTTCAAGTATTGTAATATTAGCCAAAATATAGGCATAATTTTAGTATTGACAAATTAAAATCCCTATGCTATACTGATTATAGATTAACAACTTATATACGGTGAGGAAGAACTTGTACAGAATATTGGCAGGCAATTAGTTTGCCAATTTAAGTAGCTTTACCTCACCGTAGGCTACTTGAAGCCAATATTTTGTATGAGTTTTTTTATTTAGGTACATAACATCAAAAAATATGCAAACAACTCGTCAGCAATCTAAATCTACGAGCAAAAAGGCTCGTGTAGTTAAAACACCAAAACTATTATATACTTGTGATGACTACACAATAGAGAGTATCCACTTAAACTTTCGTATTATGATACTATGTGCCAAAAGATTTGCTAATTTAAAAATGGAGAGAGATTGGTATTCAAGACCAGAAGACGGGATTGAAGAAGCACACGATACAGCAAGATACGCTATTGGAGAATTTTTTATAGCTGGTACTAAGCCAGAAAGACAACGCAGAATTATCCATCTTTAAAGGAGAAGAGAAGATAGGAGACTATTGTATTTATTGCTTTGACGTAGCAGTCCTATATAATATTAAAAAAGCTAAAGAACTAACCATTAAACTATATGAATAAGAAAACAGAGAACCTTATAAAAGAAAAGTTTGATGTTATTAAAAATGCAATCCCAGCAAATTGTGATTTATGGTTTATGGGTACTGATGGTTGGGTTACAGTTGGTAACACAAATGATATAATTAATTACATAGAAGAATATAAAGATCACCTATAATTGTTTATTGAAATAAGCCCAAAATTAAATGGGCTTACTCTAGTAAGTAATAGATGTGCCAAATTATGAATTATAAAGATTATCTTAAATCAAATCACTGGAAAGAACTAAGAAGCAAGAAATACACAAAGAAAAGAAAGTGTGCAATTTGTAGATACAAAAATAATCTTGAAACACATCATTTTGTTTATAAAAACCTTTACAATGTTGAAACATCAGATCTAAGAGTATTGTGTAGAGGTTGCCATAGTTTAATACATCTTCTAGTTAAAGATAAGAAACTAACATTAAAAGGATTATCAGTTCAAGGAATGTTAGTTAAAAGTAAGTCATATATTAAACTATATAAAAAAAATCCAAATTATTTAACATATTGGAGAGATAAAAGATTAGGTAAAATCTAATCACTTGTGCCAAATTAAAAGTGGAGGCAAGTATAAAATTCTGACCACTTAAACTCAAACACTCAGCCAGTCCTTAAAGCAGACTTTAAAGCTTTGTCCTTTAAACCTTAATACTATAGCTTCTCTAAGAGAAGAACGAACCCTTAAGAAAGACTACTAAGAATGTATAACTGCTTTAGGCTCGGCATAGGCTTAAGGGTTTGGGCTTAGTTAACTAATAGTAACCTAATAGTAACATGGAAAAACAAAGAGACATCTTATCAACAATAAGAATAACAAAAGATACTAAAGAAGCCATTACAAAATTGGCAGAAATTAAGAACCTTAAACAGGTAACAATACTTGAATACCTCCTTAAAGGAAAGATACCTTTAAAGGATCTAATATAAAACTATATGATAAAACTAGGAGAGAGTTTTAATAGCGTAGATAAACTATTAAACAAAGAAGACAAAAAGGTTCACCAATACCAACTTCTTATAGGTTACTACTCAACTGTACTAAAGAATAACTATTCTAAGAAAGACTCTAATATTTTTGACAAGCTATGCAGTAACTATGAAAAGAAGTTCAGCAGAAACTCAAACACCCTTAGTTGTATGAAATTAATTTAAAACTATGAAATGTAATTGTACTTACGATCTTCTTATAAAATTGGGCTTCCCTGTTACTGCAATTAAGCATAGTAGTAATTGCCCTGTTGATAAGTTAGATAATAAACAAAATGTATCACAAAACACTAGCAAATAAGCTATTGACTTCTTCTTTAAACTGTGATACACTTTATATATAAAGCTAGATACTACCAAGCTAAAGTCCACCCTCAAGCGCAATAACTAGAGAAACTAAGGTTTGGTAGTATCCGGTCTAAATTAAAAATATGTATAGCAAAACAATTATCAAACATAAAGAAGATAAACTACTACAAGCTAAATTAGATAGCTTTGGTAAAGGAAGTATTATACTTTTAATAATAGCAATTATATGGGTGTTACTTTAGGACAAAAAGATTACTTAAATGCTCTGTTAGATAGAGAGGGCTTTAAGGTTAATCCTAGCTTTGATAGTTATTATGAATCATTAGAGGCAATAACTGAAAAGCA
>Ga0307928_10001418_pt1 | contig 18165 bp, 17 predicted proteins | sample AceLakmetagen232_FD_201815 | JGI IMG/M metagenome (GOLD analysis project Ga0307928, IMG submission 201815) | Saline water microbial communities from Ace Lake, Antarctica - #232 | ecosystem: Environmental > Aquatic > Non-marine Saline and Alkaline > Saline | place: Antarctica: Ace Lake... | reverse complement strand
ACGCAAATGAAATGAAACATACCGTAGTCTTTCATTATGACAAAGACAGTAACGCTATAATCACAACTTCAAAAAGCAATCTTTGGGTTGGATTAAAAGGTGGTGTCTGGCAAAAGAAAGGATATAGATTTCCACTAAACAAAACGAATATCGATCTTCTCTTCAAGGATTACAAACATGATGTAACATCACTTGGTATAACTTGTTTTTGGAGACTTTCACTTGTAGAAGCAATGGCAAAGTTTCTGAAAGATGAAATAGGATTAGCTGGAAGTTTACGATTTTTACATTCATTAACACTAGACAAGATTGATAAATATCCAATAGTATATAAATCACCGAACACGGATTTACAACCATTCTCAAATCAGAAGGTTAGCCAGTATTGGCAACAGTATGTTAAACATCACGCTATGCTTTGGGAAATGGGGCCACTTAAAGGTGATACACTTATAATAACAGATAAAGGTATAATTAAATTAAAGGATTATAATGATGAACTTGTAGCAAATCCAGAAGGATTGCACAAAAGCACTGAGTTAATAAAAAAACAAGCTAAAGAATTGATAGAAGTTGAAACATATCATGGAATGAAAATAACTGGTTCACCAGAACATGAGATAAAAACATCAACTGGAACTAAAACATTCTCTGAACTGGTTATTGGAAATAATTTATTGATAGGATTCCCGAATGTTTATGGTAAAAATGTAATTGAACCACAAAAAGCAAGGGCATTGGGAATGCTGGTAGCCGAAGGCCATTATGAACAACCACAAATAGAATTTAATTTGGATGAAAATATAGATTTAGTACAGGATATAGTTGAAACTCTAAAACCCTTGAATACAACTGTTAGAAATAGAACTGGTAAACAATTATGGAGAGCTTGGTGGTCAATAAAGAAAAACTCACCAAATAAATTTCCGAAAGAACTGATAAAAGAAGATGGTGAAAAGGTAGTTCCAGAAATAATATTAAAAGCGGACAAACAAACGCAGATAGCTTTCATGTATGGATATTTTAGAGGTGATGGAACTGTTTTAAACAGAGATGGAAACTTTAATTTCAAATTGACAGAAACAAGTGAAAAATTAGCAGAACAAATACAACTTATGTTGTTTAATATGGGTATAACAACGAAGCGTTACGAATATGATGATGTAAATGCATTCAACCTAACAGCTTCTAACCCAGATACAAGAAAAATGATGGAGTTTGGGCTAATAGATAAAATAATATATGAAAAACAACTAAACAACGAAAGGTATGGAAAAGGAACTCGTGGTAACAATGGTAGAAACTCACAATATAAAAATGGACACTTGATTAGTAAAATAATATCAATTAAAAGATATATTTCAAGCGAAACTATATATTGTTTAAGAATGGAAAATAAAGAGCATTGGTTTTATGGAAATGGGATTGTAGTTCACAATACAGGAAAAACACGTGGTGTAATTGAAGCATTTGAAATTAAAAAGAAAAAGGGTTTGGTAAAAAGGTGTTTAGTTGTTTGCCCAGTATCCATGTTAGACAAGTGGGTAGAAGAAATAGAAAAATGGAGTGGAAATACTAATGCTGTTGCTTTAAAAGGTTCAAAGGCAGACAAAATAGAATTGCTTACATATGATTTTGATTGGTTTGTTACGAACTTTGAAACATTACCTATAGTAATGGAGCAACTTGAAAAAACTGTAAACAATAAATGGTTTATTGTCTTAGATGAATTTACCAAGATAAAGAATCTATTTGCTAAAAGGACAAAAACTTGTATAAAGTTAGGCAAGATGACAGATCACAAAACTATATTAAGTGGAACACCTATAACACAAAACGCTTACGATGTATTTGCACCATTTATGTTTCTTGATAATGGTGAAACATTCGGTTTGAACTATGAAAACTTCATAGACAAGTATTTTTGGCGGAATGGTTACAGGAAAGTAGCTATGCATGGCTCATTAGAAAAGATTTCAGAGAAAATATTTGATAGCTCGACACGATTTAGGAAAGCAGAATGTATTGATATACCAGAAAAAATATATGATACAAGGATATTAGAATTACCAGCATATAATAAAGAAAAGTATGATGAAATGGTACAATATGCCATAACACAACTGATGGATAGTGAAGCAGTTACAGCACCGATTATATTGGTACAACTTTTACGACTAAGTCAAATAACTTCCGGTTTTGTAGTAGATGAAATGAACAGGATAGTAGATTTTAAAGAACAACCCAAACTTGATGCGTTTCAGGATATACTTGATAGTTCCAACGGAAGCAAGATTATAGTCTGGTCACGATTTAAACACGATGTTGACAAGATATATGAAAAATGTAACAAATCTGGAGTAAAGGCAGTTAAGCTGTATAGTGATGTTAGACAGGATGATCGTACAAGAAACATAAAAGCATTTCAAGAAGACAAGGCAACCAAAGTTATCATTGGAACCGCAGGTACTGGAGGACATGGTATAGATTTGGTAGCAGGAAGTATAGTGGTTTATTATTCAAACAACTATTCACTTGAACAACGACTACAAAGTGAGGATAGAGCACATCGAGCAGGGCAAAAGAATCAAGTTACATATATTGATTTACTGTGTAAAGGTACTGTAGATTTGGCTATTTACAAGATATTAAGAGCGAAGAAGAGTATCGCTGATGTAGTGACGAGAGATAACATATTTGAAATGTTGAGGAAATAAGCTATGGAATGGATTATAAGTGGTTTACAAACTGGACTATACTATTGGATGGAGTGGATTGTCGGGTTAATCTTTTGGGCAATTTTACTTGTAGGATTGTATGGACTTGGAAGTTTAATAGTTTTAGTTTTGGGAGATGATAATGAAAATTAGCCTACTCACAGATGCACCAAAATATAATCTGGCTCTGATGAAATTGTCAGCTTGGCATAAATCTCAGGGTGATGAAGTATATTTGAATCAACCACTTATGCCAGTTGACAAAACCTATGCTTCGGTATTGTATGACTGGAACAAAGATACATTTATTGCCGATGAATATGGTGGCCCACAATTTCCTAGAGTTATACTACCACCACATATAGAAAAACTTAGGCCAGACTACGATCTATATGGTTTAGATTATTCTATGGGATATTCATTTCGACCATGTTATAGGAAGTGTAGTTTCTGTTTGGTTAAAACATTAAGACAACCAGATAAGAAACACCATTCTATATGGGAGTTTCACGAGAAACGATTTAAGAAGATTTGTTTGATGAACAACAATACATTCATTGACCCATTTTGGAAAGAAACATTTGAAGAGATATGGGATGCAGATTTATCAATGATAGAACATGGTTTGGATTTAAGGTTAGTTAACGCTGAAAAAGCAGAAGCAATTAAGAAAACAAAATTTGAAGGCAGATTACATTTTGCGTGGGATAGAATGCAAGATGAAAAACTGATACTTACAGGGTTACATTTCTTGAAAAAGTATAATATTATAGGAAGATTTTATGTGCTTTCTGGATATGATACCACAATAGCAGAAGATATACATAGATGTCAGATTCTAATAGATTTTGGCCATGTACCATATATAATGCCATATACAGCTCTTCCAGAAATAAAGAACATGAAAAACTTTATGAACAGTCCGGGAAATTGGTGGCATGATAGAGATAATATAGCAGGAGCATGGGAAAAGTTTTGTAGTAGCACAAAACATGAGAAGGTTGACCCCAATCAAACAGATTTGTTTGCGTGAGGAAATTATGGAACCCAATTTTATAATAGAATATGCAATTCGTCATTTTGTTGGAGCCTTAGCTGGTTTTTGTGCTGGTTTAATATTTTCTTTTGTGATTCAACAAATTAGAGAAAGGGGGTGGAAATGAAATTTAAAATAACTTATATTGACCCAATTATAGAAGAGAAGAAAACAGTGGTAATGGAGTTTGAAGATACGCCTAATGCTGAAATTAAATTTCACGCTAAGGATAAAAGCACTTTCGTAAACATATCTGCGAGAGAATGGGCCGAAGATTATGCTTACAGTTTGGCAGATAAAGGATGGTACAACATAGAACAATTATCAATGAAAGGGAGAAAGGGGAGAATATGAAATACTTATTGATTCTATTTATACTATTGATTCCACACACTATATCTATTGATTGTCACCACGCATTTGATTCGTTGAGTGACCAATTTAAGTTCCATCAAATTAGAATGTATCACGGAAACTGTTTTGTAGCATCAGATTTTAGTCACGCCATTAGATTAAATGGAGAAAGGATAAAATTAAAATGAAAGACAAAGACAGAAAGATATTGACTGAATGGATGGGGGAGTGTTGGCATGATAAAGAAGGCAGGTATGAAACACACACAACAGGAGGGAACTGGGCTTATGATAGCATAGAACATCATTATGCCCCACGCTGTAGCAAGTGTAAAAAAAGGAACCCAAAGAATCGTACCTTCACTAAATGGGAAGACTTTGGGGCGTTGAAAGATAGGATCGTCGAGAAGGGTAAGTGGCCCTACTTTCTTGGATGGGTAATATCTAAGGTTACAAGTTCAAAAGTGTATGGTCTTGATCCCGCAAGTTCTGATTGGCTTATTAACAAAGACCGTTTCCCAGAACTCGTTCTCGAAGCCATAAAGGAGGGAGTATTGAAATGAATATACATATGCACGATGTAGCTAACTTTCAGACTTGTAGATTTAAGTTTTATATGTCATTTGTCAAGGGATATACTACAAGAATACTACCAAAGTATATCAATATAGGTGGTGTATTCTCTAAGGCAGTTGAACAGTTGCATATCCACAGAGATATAGGATATAGTATGGCCTATATCCAACAGATACAAGATGAAAAAATGGAGCAAGCACGGAGTCAAGACCAGATAAACGAAATAGAAACAAATTGTATGGTATTGCAAGCCATGATAAATGGTTATAATGAACGGTTTGTTAGAGATAATGAAGATGAAATCAAACCAGAGTTTAGGTTAGAATTTCCATACAAAGGTTTAAATTATGTTTGCCGACTCGATGGATTGAAAAATGGTAGTTGGATAGTGGAAGATAAAACAACAGCTAAAGTTGAAAAAGGTTTGATTAAACACTTACCTACAAACTTTCAAATCAATTCATATTGGTTAGCACTATTGAAGAATGGATATAAACCAGAAGGTGTATCATATAGATACACACAAAAACCAACTATCAGACAGAAACAGAACGAAAGCATAGAACAATTCCAGAAAAGGATTATGCTTGAATATGTTTCAAAGAAAGACAAGTATTTTTATGAAGAAGAATTAAGATTTGATCAAACAGTAATAGAAAAATTTGAGAAGAATCTATATCTAATCTTTGATGATATATTAAAGTGTTATGAAACTGGAGAGTGGTATCAAGAAGGAACAAATTGTAGAAGTGGGTTTAATACAAGCTGTAAATTTCTTGAGTATTGTTACAACCCTACACAAGAAACGCTTGATACCTACTATACACAAGGTGAAACACATGAATATATAGAACCAGATAATATAAAGTTTGGTAGATTGCGTAAAGGTGTAGCTCATGCAAGAACAAAACTGTTGAAAGCGAGGATGGGCAAATGAAACCACTTGATGAAGAACTTATAGTAGAAGAAATCTTTGACATTGTTAAACAGGTAAGTCCAGAAATCAAGACACCTTCAATAAATGATGTTACTTTCTTGAATAGTCATAGAATTGGTGGTTATGCTACGCAATATGGTATAGCAATAAATCTTATCAGGTTTGAAGATTTGTCTTTGACCAATCATGCTTTAGTGCAAACAGTGTGTCACGAACTGGTACATTATAGTGGTATAATGAATCATTCGCAAAAGTTTTGGGATAAATTAAAAGAAGTATTAACCAAAGTAGAAAACCAAATAAAAGGAGGGAATGGAAATGGCCAAACTTAAAGTAAAAGGTAAGATACAACCAAACGATGTGCTTGATGAATTGAACAAGATTTGTCCGAATAAATTTGTTAATTATAGTATAACAAAATATCGTGATGGTTCAACAGCAGTAGATGTATATGCACATGGAAGCTTATATCACACAGCCACTACTTTCAAGAAAGCATTGGATTCGCTTAAAAAACAAATTAAAAGGGAGGGAATATAACATGTTACCAACTGAAAAAACAAAACCGAAAGAGGGCTTGTGGCAACACCCTATTCTGTTGTATGGCCCACCTAAAATAGGGAAAAGTAGTTTGCTATCAGAGATAGACAAAAACTTATTCTTTAATACAGGTGGTGGACTCGATGCTCTTGAAATTTTTCAGGCACCAATAGCAACATGGGAAGAATTTCTGGAAGCAGGAGCAGAGTTTCTGAAAGGTGAGCATGACTTCAAGGTATGTACTATAGATACTATTGATAGATTGCATAAGCTTGCTATTACATACATTATCAAACAACAGAATATAAAACATCCACAAGATTTAGACTTTGGCAAGGCGTATGACATGATTAAAGATGAAATGATGAGGCCACTGATGAAACTTGCTTTAAGCAAGTATGGCCTGATATTCGTTTCCCATACCAAAGAGATTGAAGTGAAGACACGCATAGCTCAGATCACCAAAACAATCCCGACACTTCAAGACCATGTATGGCAACTGATAGATTCTATAACTGGAATTATCATGCTATACACTACAGAAACAACAAAGGAGGGAATAAAACGTGTTCTTAAAGTACAACCTAATGAAAGTTGGATAGCAGGAGATAGAACTGGTAAGTTGGCAAGGCACGGAGATATTATTTTAGGTGCTCAAGGTGGTAATTGGGCAAAGATTGAAAAAATCTTTACAAACATTGAAACAAAGGAGGTGGCTAGTGGAAAATGATATAAGAATTATGGCACTTGGAGGAATGATGATGATAGGTAGAATACGTGGAACAGGAACAAGTTTAATACAACCACTTGCTCTACAAATTGATGGAGATAAATTACATTTAATGAGACTTGTAGGAAACCCTGAAAGATTATTTGTTAAGTCTCCATTTTATTCCTATGTTCCAGATGAACAAGTTTGTGCAATCTATATCAAAGAAACAACAAATATAATTGTATCAGCACCGGGAGGTAATATGCAATGAGTGAAGAAACGAAAGAATTTTTGGATGAGTTGGATGATTCACACAGTCCAGCACAAGTTGAGGACTTGGCCTTTGGAAACTTACCAGATGGCATATATCAGGTGAGATTAGACAAGATTTTTATAGGCAAGTCAAGAAACACAGAAAGAGTACAGTGTACTATGGCGTTTGAAATTTTAGCAGGTGAGTTGGCATATCGAACTGTATGGAAATTTAGTGGTATGGAAACTGCTCAGAATCTTGATTTTCTAACAAGAGATTTAAGAGTTTTGGGTGCACCTGTAAATTTCAAGTGGAGTGAAATAGAAAATTCTTTTCTTGGTTTTCTTGACACACTTTTAGAAATCGAACTCAAAAGCAAAGGTGAATTTCAAAATATATATATCAAGAAGAAACTTGATCAGAATAAAGTTTTGAAAGCTGACCAATCATTGGCAGAAGAGGATGTTCCGTTCTAATTTCACACGGAGGGGTGGTATTCTTGACAGGTTTCCCTCTTCTTCCTGTTAAGGTGGCGGTATCACCCCTCCATCCTGTTTCGTTGGAGATAAATATGAAATGGCTTTCATTTTATAAACAGTTCTTTCCAAATATACAAGAGAATGCAACAAAACAAAATGTATTGTGTCCTTTCCATGATGATAAAGACCCAAGCATGAGTATTGATTTTAATACTGGTTTGTTCCATTGTCATTCATGTAAAGCAGGTGGTGATGTATTCTCTTTCTATATGAAATACCATTCATGTTCGTTCTCGGCTGCTAAAAATGCAATCATGGGTAACGACCAAGTACCTATACTAACAAACACAGAAGTGGATGTTGCTCATATTAAACTGTTAGCATCCGAACCACTACAAAAACTTTTGTTAATGAAACGTGGGTGGTCACTTGAAACAATTAAGGAATACCAATTAGGTTGGTCAGAAGAACGTGTATTCATTCCTATATTTGAGAATGGTTCTGAACTACAGAACATACGAAAGTATGATGTACTACATAAAACCAAGACAAAGTTCAAAGGTGTGTCCGGTTTTAATGCTATAAAGCTATGGCCTAAGAAAGCATTAGATGAAAAACTGATAGTAATTTTTGCAGGAGAACCCGATACACTGTTAGCAAGGCAACTTGGAATAAATGGAATAACATTCTGTGGAGGGGAGGGTTCATTCAAGGCAAGTTTCCTCCCGTACTTCAAGGATAAGATTGTTTATGTAGTATATGATGTAGATGAAACTGGAATAAATGCAGCGAAAGCAATAACAGAAAAACTATCTGAATATACAGAAGAAACGTATCGTATAAATTTACCTAAAGCTATCCTACCACCTAAAGGAGATTTTACAGACTTATATTTTTATTGCATAGATAACGATAAGGATTTTACAGAAATATGGAACCCACTAATTGAGAGAGCAATCAGAGTTGTCTATGACAACGAAGTGAAACTTATAGAATATGATAACATAGATTTTTTCTCAGCAGTAAAAGAAGAATACTTCAACAAAGATATAGCGTTCAATGCAATAGCTATAGGTAAAAACTTTTCACCATATTTCGCACCTAAACATATCAAAGCAACATGTAGTTTCTCACGTGGAGAGTCATGCAAATCTTGTAAACTCTTCGTAACTGGTGGAGAATATGAGATAGATGTAAGCGACTACGATTCTCTGGACTTGATTAGATGTACGCAAAGTGAACAACGTAATAAAGTAAAAACGTTGTTAGGTATCTCTGGATGTAATCAATTTGAAACAGAGATAAAGACACAAACTATAGAAGAAATATTTATTTCTCCTACCATTGACACCGAAAGAATAGATAGACAGTTCCTTGTAAGGAAAGTCTATACCAAAAGTCATAACATTCAGTTAAACAAAACATATAATTTTAAAGGCAAGACAATAAGTGATGCCAAAACACAAGAAGCTACCCACTTATTCAACGAACAGATACCAGAGTTGACAGCACTGGATAAGTTTAAATTAACAGAAGATGATCTAAAAGATTTGAGGATATTCAATCCAGAGGTTAACAGTTTTGATGGAATTGATAGGAAGGTAAAACAAATTAGTAGAGATTTGTCGTATAATATACCAGAGATAATAGTTGGAAGGGAGGATTTGGTATTGTCATACGACTTGACGTTCCACAGTGTATTGCGGTTTAAGTTCTTGGGTTCACGTGTTGAAAAAGGGTGGGTAGAAATGCTTGCTTTAGGTGATACACGAACTGGTAAAACAAAAGTGGCTACTAAAATGTGTCGTCACTATTTAGCTGGTGAATATATCACACTTGAATCTGCCACCCTTCCGGGAATTATAGGTGGCGTATCACAGGTTGGCAAAGAGACAACCTTTTCGTGGGGTGTCTTACCTATAAACGATGGTAGATTGGTGGTACTTGATGAAGTAAACGGGTTGGACTCAAGAGATATTGGGAATCTATCATCTATCAGAGATAATGGAATAGCTGAACGAACAGTAGTTGGTTCTACAAGAAAAACATCAGCAAGAGTTAGGCTAATATGGATTTCAAATCCACGTTCAGCAAACTTACGAATCTCACACTATTCATCTGGTATAGAATCCATTAGAGAGTTGATGGGCAGACCAGAAGATATAGCAAGATTGGACTTCGCTATCATAGTAGCGAAAGAAGATGTTGATGTAAACTCTATAAACAAATTGAGTCATAAAAAACCTGACCACGTTTTCACTTCCGATCTATGCCATAAGTGTTTGTTGTGGGCATGGAGTAGGAAAGAACAGCATGTAAGGTTCACTAAAGAAGCTGAACATCTTATTCTAAGTTATGCTATTGCAATGAGTGAAAAGTATTCCGATGTAATACCACTTGTTCAGGGTAGTGTGCAAAGAATTAAACTTGCTAAGCTGGCAGTAGCTCTTGCTTGTAGGTTGTTCTCAACAGAAGATGGAGTGAGTGTTATAGTAAAAGAAGAACATGTTGAATATGTTGTATGGTTCTTACAAAAGACTTACGATTCTGTGTACTTTGGGTACGATGATTATAGCCACCATAAACAAGAAGAAAGTCAAGTAACAGGTGAAGATAAAATTTTCCAAGTAATCAACGGACTTGACAATAAGGTGTTGTTCGCAGGTAAAATGCTAAGTACAAATCAGATTTTGTTTGATGATCTGGTAGATTTCACTGGAGAGAGTAGGGATTTTGCAAAAGAGTTGAGGTCTTTGCTTGTCTCAAATAATTGTTTAAAAAGGAAGAAGAGTTTTTACTACAAAACACCAGAGTTTACTAAACTATTGAAGGGGGTAAAATAGAGTGATAATGGCATACGAAAAGAAAAGAAAGTTTCCAAAAAAAGAAGGTGCATTTATTAAAGAGTTCATGAAAGATTTTATAAAGGACTCTAATGTATGGTTCTTTAAAACTCATGGTGAACCAATGCAGACCAGAGGAATACCAGATGTATTGCTTTGCTATGAAGGATTATTCCTTGGCTTTGAGTTTAAAATAATGAGACATGGCAAGTTAAATGTAACACCGTATCAGGATTATACTATCAACAAAATAAATGGTGCAAACGGTTTGACTTTTATTGTATGGTTTGACGAAGATAACAGTGAAGTTGGTATTGCAACTAAGCGATTTGCTAACAGACTTCTCGCTATTGACTATTTGAAAAATGCTTTGAGTTATAAGATTGACAACTTCAAAGAGGTTATCGAAAGAGTATAATGAAAAGAAGAAACAATAATTATCACAAAATACAAAAATATGCAGAGCTTTGCGGATATAAGTGTGCAAATCCTGAGTGTACTTCAAATGCAACAGTTGAAGTCCATCATATTTTACCAGTTGCAAGTGGAGGTGTTGATGATTATTGGAATCTTATATGCTTATGTAAAAAGTGTCACCATAAATGGAAAAGTATTTTTCATACAGATCATAGAAGATATGATGTAGAGTTATTTGTATGGAAATCTTTACAGGAACAGGGATTTTCTAAGAAATTATTGGATGAAGAAAAAGGTAATAATTCTAAGAGGTTAGAGCCTTTTTCTTTCCCTTCTCTTCCGGCTTCTCTACCCTTAAAGAATAAACCCTCGACCCTTATAAGAAAATCCTTTGAGGCTTACGGAAAGTCCCTTCTAACGGCCTTTCCCGTATCTAACGTAGGGGAGGACGTTCTAAGAAGTCGAAGCCTTAAAGCCCCCGTTAAGGAGCTTAGAAGGCTAAAGAGAAAATCTAAAATTGAGACACCTAAATTGTCAAAATTTGGCATACCAGTGAATAAAAATTTCCCCAAAGAAATCAATGCTAAATATTTATTTTATGATTTTTTGGAGAAACAGTGGTATATTAGTCATAAATATTATGAGACTATTCTTTTGAAGGAGTGAATCCTAACAGACGTTTTAAAACATCCTCTTGATCTGTTTCCTGTCCAGCTTTGTGAATACTTTTCATCTCAAGATATCCGGGAATATGCATGCCGGGTAAATCAGCAAGTCTTTGTTGTGCTATCTTCTTTTCGTAATCACTTCCATATATCAAATTACGCATACTCATTGCACTGGATACTGCAATACCACCGAACCAACTAAATGGGCCAGCCCACAGATATCTGTTCAGGTCAACACCAAAAACTTCCGCACCTAAAGCACCTATTCCCGCATTAACTGTACCCCAAGTTGCAAGACGTTTGGCTCTGTTGGCTTTGCTTCCTCTTGTAGCTATGGTTTTCATGTAATCCAAGTACCATGCTGGCCATGTTCCGAACTGTCCGAACAGTTTACCAGCCCTACCCCTACAGAAATATGGTGAGTTTGCTCTACGATATACCCACTGTGTGTTCTCTGCCATGTGCCTACCTAATCGTTCAGATAGTGATTTCAAATCTTTAGCTTTCAACAGTGGCATAACTTCATTCTTTATCAGAACTGGATGGAAAAATTCTATATCTGATTTCTCAAAAAATTCTTTCCGTATAGCAACAGCATCTTCTGGATTCTTTAGAGATTCGATTTTCTTCAAGTATGTTTCACCGTTACGCATTACTTTACTTTTCATGGAGTGATAAGCAATAGCTCGGTTCATACTATCAGCCATCTTATATGGTTTCAATCCAACGTAAGCTGCTTTCGTAAGGAAAGAATTGGGCAACATGGTAAGCTCTCCCGGTAGTGGCATATAATCATCCATGAAAATACCATTGGCTTTACATTCATTCCATCCTTCTTTTGTCATAGCTCGTTTCATTCCTACTGCAAAATCCCTTGCTCCAACAACAGGAAGAACAGTTATCCACGGCTGTATAGTATTTCTTATAACTGCCATAGGTTTAAATCCCAAAGCTCCACCATATGTTAAGCTGAGATGCCAGTTAATGAAATCATCAGTAGCGTGTTGTATGTCAAAGAATCCCGGCTCCCTGCCAGTCTCTTCCCAATCTGCAATCTTTACTTCCTTTCCTTTTATAGTAACTGGTTTCTCAACTTTTTTATAAGCTATGTTCTCAAATCTTTTTGGTGCTAATCCAAGAGTTGTTGCTTCAATACCTTTGTTCAATGCTCTTGCAAGTTTGGTTCCCAGTTCACCCATTGCATCATCCATACCTGACGGCCAACCACGCACATCTGATACGAACTTTTCAAGCAAGATAGCTTCGGTAGGTGTGAAGTTTTTGCGAGATTGTTCTTCTGATACTAATTTTGAAACCTTCTCAATCTCTTCACCAATATATTTCTTTCTTGCTCCTCTGTTAATATATGATTGTACCACCTTACGGATATCTTCTTCATGTGGCATTAAGTAACCACTTCTTTCTTCTTCTGCCCACCACTTGTATTCTTCCGGTAATTTCCACTTACTAACTGCTTCCTTAGCAGAAATACCTTGAGTTCTGATTCGTGGTGCATAGTCTGTAATCATTCTCTCAAGAGGAATATCATATTCTTTACCAGCTTCATTCAATATTCTACGGATTGAACCAGCTGCTTCAAATTCTTTCTTGGTTAAACCTGCAAACTTTTCATTCAATTCTTTGTCAGCTTTGATAACTCTACTTGCTTGTCTATAAGACATTCCTTCTTCACGAATAGGTGATTCAAGAAACTTGTAAACTCTTTCCCTGTTCATCAAGTTAAGACCTTTACAGGAATCATTCAATCGTTTCTGATATTTATAAGATGATCGTGTTTCTGTTCTTATTCCATCCTGTATTTTCATAAACGAATCGAACAATGGAATACCAGTTCTTCCCTCTATCTCCAAGATCAGTGGTTTAATAGGTAAGATTTTGGATGATAGTGTTATGGTTCTACCAGTTGTTTCCACTTCCGACAATATCTGGTCAACAGCCATACGTTCTATTGTCTTCTTATCATACAACAATTCCAATCGTGGAACTAATGGTGATTCACTATTACGAATAGGCATAGTGAAATCAATCTCTGTTTCGGTCAGAGGTTTTGGTTTCTTAATTGGTTTAACTGTGTCAACTGGTTTGTCTATAAGTTCTGGAGCTTTGTCAATTTCAACACGTTTTTGTTCGTAGTATATTTTGTCTGCTTTAACTGAATCTTTTGGTGCACTCTTTACATATTCTTTAGCATCAGTTAAAGTAGTAAATACTTTTTCAGTTCCATCTTTACCTTTTACAATCATTTCCAGTGCTTGACTTGAGTTCATCCGTGTAATAAAGCCAAGCTCTTTGCCTTCTGCCAAACTCTTAACTTCACCAAGAGTGATCGGAGTACCTGACACTTCACCACTCCTAAACATTTGACTGGTTTGTGCTTCTTGTATTATACCCTGATTGTCTATCGTTAATAAATCCTTGCTTTCCATAGGTTCATATAAACCATCAGCTTCCATCTTTTTTATTTCTTCGTTCTTCTTTTTAATATAGTCCATCCGTTCTTGTACATTCTTAAATTCTGTTGGTTGTTCTGTAGGTTCGGTTGGTCTTTCTAAATCCTTTTGTATTTCTTTTATGTTATCAGTAGCAGTAAAAATAGCCTCTTCTTTGTATGGTTCACGCACTCGTGTTAATGCAGCTTCAAGTGTTTCACCTTCAAGTGGTGAGAAACGTACAGGCTTTTCATTTAAAACAGCAGTAAAGGTTGGCTTGCCAGCTTTCCTTCCTTCATATGTGATGCCAAGTTCTTCGGCTTTGGCTTTGAGTTTGCCTTCCATGGTAAGGCGTGGGGTGGTGGTTTTGCCTTCTGCACGTTTAGGTAGCCATAAAGCTTCATGTGGAATACTATTTTCTGCTTGTGTTTTCTTATTTAAAATTGGTTCTCTAAATGTTTGTGGTTTTACTTCCGGTCTTACTTCTGGTATCATCAGTGGAAAGCGTGTACCTTCTGGTATTTCTGCAGCATTAAACTTCAACCCTTTCTGCAATTCTATGATTTGACCCATAGTTTTTTTATCGCCAGCTTTGGCTGCTTCTTTAAATGCTCCAACTAAATCAGCTTTCGTTTCATATAGACTATCCTCTATCAAAACTTTTGCTTCTGCAATTTGTCCTTTGGCTTCTGCTTCTCTAACCTTACCACGTAATGCTTTTATCTCTCCAGCTTTGGCAGCTAATGGTTTACCTGCTACCTTGCCAGCACCTTTCATGCCTAAGATAAATGTTCCCATCTTCAAGGATTCTGCCGTAAGTGCTCCAAGCATATCAGCACCTGTTGCATCTTTAAATGCAGGAATAGAAGTATTCAAAAGTTTTCCACCATGATCTATGGCTTGTTCTTGTACCAGTTTTCCAGCAGCATTACCAAGCCATTCCACATTACCAAGAATCCAATCATGTAACATCTTCCCTTCTTCTGTTTTAGGAGCAGACCATTCACCTATACTTACACCAACTTCATTGAATGCACTTACAGCTTTATCATAATCCCATCCTATGTCTGCACCTAATGGGTCTTTTTCAGCATCTTCTTCTGCACCCTCTACGCCACCTAAAAGGAAACTGCTTATATGAACTGGAAATCCAATAGCACCTTTAGCCATAGAATATAAAGTATCTACTGAAGCAGTAAACAAAAGTGGAGATATTTTACGAACACCCTCTATCCCAAGTGTTGGTCGTGGTCTGTCAAGTGCATTGACTTCTTCTGTTACTGGAACAAGTGATTGATTTTCAACTGGAACAAGTGTCATGCTCTCATTTTCAACTGGTATCAATTCCATTTATTTCACCTGATATCCCTTTCCACCCAAAGTGATTATAGATTTGTTTGCGTTCCATTTACCTTGTTTAACACTACCATCTGACATAGTTACTTTTCCATTATCACCAACAGACTTGACAGTGATAGCTCCAGTTGTGGTAATCTCTGATTTTGTTGGAACTTTCTTAACTGTGGTTGATGCACCAGCTTTGATGATAATGTTTACGTTATCCAAACTAGCTGGCCAAAGATAGTTTTTTGGTACTGGTTTTACATCATAATCAATTCCGTTAGCTTTCAATATTGCTATTGCATCTTTGAATGGCTGATCGTCTTCATCAAATTCAACCAACTTACCATCTTTTTGTACCATAGGTTTAACCAATGCTATTCTATCTTTATTGGTTTGTCTATCAAAGTTCATTATCTGCATAGTAGTTGGCTGACCCTTTGTACCTGAAGTAAGTTCAGTACGTTCTTTTGCAGCCTTATCTTTCTGTGTCTGTAACTCACTGGTTATTCTTGCGTTGGTTTTTGTTTGCTCTTTGTTTGTTTCTGCCCTTCGTTTCTCCTGTTCAATAGTATATTTCTGTTTAATATCTTGTTCTGCTGTTGTTGTTTTCTTAGCCTGTTCAAGTTTTTGAGGGAATAAATCTTCTGTTATTCTTGCATCTTGTCGTGCTTTTGCTTCCGATGACTCAAGATCACGTTCAGACCTACTCTTCATTCGCATACCTGTTGGTTCTTTGTGTTCTCCAGAAGCAACCTGCATCTCTCTTGCTTGTGGAGTGGTGCCTTGTTTCGGTCTGTAAGTTGGATCAGTTATAGAGTTGAGGAAACCTTCTTCATAACCCATATCTTTTTCTATACTGCGTGCTTGTTTTAAGGTTAGATCACCACCGTGTTCAGTAAGCATTTGTAATGCACCAGCAGCTTGCTTGCGTGCCATTTCATCTTTCTGCATACCAAGCAACATGCCAGCCTTGAGTCCTTTATTAAGTCCTTCACCCATATCAGATAATCTAGTATCTTTTGGTACATATATAACAGCCATTATACTCCTCCTTTTATAAAAATGCTCCACCAATAGTTCCAATAGTTTCTATAAGTGATGGAGCAATTCCAGAACTTCCACCAGTTACAACAGTATTTGGAGCATTTAGTGTATTCAAACCAAGTAATTGCATTAATATCTGGTCTTGTGGTCTTGACCCCGGTTGTGTTCTCAACCAATCTGAATATTGTGTATCCATCCCTTGTTGTTCTATTCCTGTCTGAGCCGCTGAAATACCAAGCATTTGAGCAAGAGTCTGACTTTTCATTGTTGATGCTTGTAACTGTTGTGCTCTACCACTCTTTTCCATTTGTGAATATAAATTAGCCCTACCTTTACCCATAGTATCCATCAAGGCTTCAGCACTATTTACTTCTGCATCCCTTCGACCACTACCCATGAATAATCCTCTTGTTTCAAACTCTCCACCAATGGTAGGCATTATCTCTTCCTTCCACCGTTTCATCAATGGTTCTTCGATAGATTTTGTATAATAATCTTCAAGGTATTTTGGTTGTGTAAATGCACCACTTTCAAATTGGTTAAGAATACCAAGAGTGCCACCTAATTCACCTTCAACACCACTACTATCTAATCCTGCAACTCTATCACCAGAATATTGTTCTCCAGATTGTCCTGCAAAACTCTGATAATATGACATCAACTTTTGCATCAATGATTGTTGTTCCGCTGTTTGTTTAGAAGTTCCAGCAGTTGTGGTAACTTCTGGTTCTGAACCAAATAATATATCTAACATAGTGTTTCCTCCTGAAGTATTTGCTCCTGTACCTGTGTTATATGATCCATCCAAACCTGATTTTTCACCACTTATATCCATGCCATATGAAGTCATAGCACCATCTATGGCACTTTATCCAGTTATATTTTCATTTGATTGTTTTAGTGCTGTTAATTGATTTGCTAATTCAGGATGTTTTTGTTGATATTGTGTTAAGGCATTCTCTATAGCAGGTCTGGCTTTTATTGCATTTGTAAACATTTTTCCACCTACAGTAATTCCCACTTTACCAACAGGAGTTACTATACCAAGTGCAACAAGTGCTGCAGAAAGTCCTATCTTAACAGAATTCCATGTTTTTTTTGCTGTTAAACTAGATAGAGAAGGCAATCCAAGACCTTCATTTTCAGAATCTGACAAACCACCAGTTCCAGTTCCCATTTCTCCACTGGTTCCCTGATCTCCATATCCATCATTATCTCTTCCCATATCATACCTCCTTTGTTAATTGATCACTATCTCGTTTATTTCTATTTTATTAATGGTTAAAATACCTTCCTCTAATTTTTTCAATCTATCGTGAAGCTGAAGAATATACAAAGATTGTTCTTCTATTTTCTCAACCAACTCCGATAAACACTGTGGGAAAGCAACACTCACTTCACCACCTTCGTTTAGTGTCATGTTTGGAAGATGGTTGTATTCATTGGTATATTTCTGTAAGTCATCAAGAGACAGTAGATCATAATCAGGTTCAAAGACATAATCACATCCAGAACAAGCACCCGTTACCTTAATTCCAGTTGTTGTAGTCCGCAATTTTTCTACATTATTATGGTATAAAGCTACAATACCTTCTGGAACTATAGTTATTCCATTTTCAGTAGAAGTAGCCTGCAAGAATAAAGAACCAGTATCATTTATAATATATCCAGCAGTTCCATTATGATATATATACATATCGTCAGACGTATCACCAAAATAGATTTTAGAGTCATCATCAAGATATCTATTCCCGCCACCTAATTGAACATCGTTGTCATCATCGTCCGTGAACCAA